>Ga0307518_10001937_pt1 | contig 15268 bp, 2 predicted proteins | sample 25_EM_MG_FD_203889 | JGI IMG/M metagenome (GOLD analysis project Ga0307518, IMG submission 203889) | Populus trichocarpa ectomycorrhiza microbial communities from riparian zone in the Pacific Northwest, United States - 25_EM | ecosystem: Host-associated > Plants > Roots > Unclassified | place...
TCCCTCTATAGTCTTAGGTTCGAGCCCCGTGGTTGCTCATATGATGACCACTGAAGGCTTATATGGTCGTTAACTTCAGGACCCATGGGATTAGTCGAAGTGCGCGCAAGCTAGCCCGGACACCCACATTAAACTAAAAAAAATAAAAAATAAAAATAAAGTTTTAAAATTTTTTTTTTCAAATTATTTTTCTGATATAAATAATTTTAAAAAAAATATATATTCTTAAATAAAAGATATTTTGAAACGATTTTAAACACGGCCCGACATGAATCGGTGAACTTCATGATAGATGCATCTTTGTCGTTTAAACCCTTAACCACCGTTGGATTTGCCAGGTAACACCTCGTACAAGATTGAATATGTACACAAGTGAAACCCACCTTTAGATTTTTAGCTAGGATGGCTGGATGGTGTTATCATACATGAACACTGTTTACTGTGACTGTTCTGTGTATTGCAATACGTAACCTATCTAGAAATTAAATGTTTATTTAATGATTACAGTAGTAAAAGTTGTTTTTTAAAATGTTTTTTTTTTAAATTGTATTAAAATAATATTTTTTATTTTTTAAAATTTATTTTTAACATTAACATATAAAAAAATAATTTAAAACTAAAAAATTTAAAAATTTTAAAAAAAGATCGTACAATAATGTCTAACGGTGGCTTAAATACCCACCATGGACCACAGGGAGGTGAGACTTTCGTACTGTGCAAAAAAAAGCTGTTATATATATGATTATTATAAATAATAGTCAATAATATATAATAAAGGAATCAAAGTAAAGGAGGCCTAGAATTGGGTCAGAGGAGTGGTTGAGTTATTGAGCTGCCCGATCATGGAAAGCCCGTTTAATATAAATACACACACACACTGAATAAGAAAATTAAATATAATATACATATACTCCGTAATATATAGAAAGCAGAAGAATTTTATTCTTAAAAAAATTAAGGTTTTTGTTTTTCATGAAAGATGGACCCTCGTCTGCCGTGTCACTTTTGAGACAAAGGCGAGAAATTCAAGGCGATGACCGACAGATAGAGTCAGGGGTCCACGCTCTCCTTTTCACTTTGGCTTTTTACCCCATTCCAATTCCTCGGCGACTCTACGTTTCTTTTCTTCTTTAGGTCAAAACTAGCTATGGGCCGCCGCTCCACTCTGTATTTTTATGTGAAAAAAGCAACGTTGAGGCACTGTTTGCCCATTTCAAACAAATAATAATAAAAAAATTGAATAAATCGATTTTATTTTAATAAAAAGATAAAAAAATTAGCAACAATAGTAAACATATAAAATAATCATGATAACATGAAAAACAATCCTCTAAAATTATGTAATTAGATTAAAAAAAAATGAATCGAGTAAATTCAACATTGCATGATAAACATGTACTTGCTTAATAAAGGGTGAGCCACCTCAGGTTAACCTGCCAAATCTGTAACCCAAGTAATGTGATAAGGATAACTCAACATATAATTGTTTTATAAATTGACCATTCATGAAGGTTTGGCCCATGACTTAGGTGATCCCGGGTTAGGTCAAGTCGGGTTTCAATAAAAATAGGAGGAGAATTGACCTCGTATGATTCAATTAGAAACAAGGGTTAACCTGCAACCCAATTAATCATGGGGAAACCCAATCAAAATCCATTGACCTTTTTATTTATTTTTTCAAAATGATATCATTTTTATTTTTATATAAAACAAAAAAAGATTGGATTGACCCGAGTTAACCCACCTGACCCGTGACCTAGGACTTTCTGTTGGTTGATCCTCAAGTCGAGTTTAAAAACCATGCGATAGAAAACTTTTAAGACCTGTAACACAAATTATTAAATTGAAAACACCATGCATGGAAAAACCAAAAAAGTCCAATCCTCATCAAATCAAATGTTGAAGGATGATACCAAGAAATAAAATCAATTACACAAAAATATCTCAAATAAAAAAAGAAATTAAAATAATAAGGGTGAAAATCAAAATTAAAAATTAATTAGAGGACACGAATAGTTTTTTTTTATCGGAAGGTTAAATTGAAAACAAAAATAATAACAAAAGGACAAAAAATAAAAAGAATAAGAACCAAAATAGAAAAAACAAAACACCACAAACTTGGATTGAAGGATGGCATTGAAAACCACCAAAATCTTAACAAAACGGCCAAAGAAAAAAATTAAAAATTAAAAGAATGATCAAATTAAAAAACATTATATATATACGACAAATTAGAATTGAGGATTAAATTGAAAATAAATAAAATTTTAACAAAAATTTCAAAGACAAAAACTAAAAATCAAAGGAATAAGGATTAAAGTTGAAATACAAAAGAAAAAAGGATCAACTTGTATTTTTTGGGGAGGAGAGAAAAAAGAAAGGAAAAAAAACATCGACTGGCAAGAAACCACCCAACAATCATCGACACACGCCATATTAGGAGGAATAGGATGCTACAGCTCATCAGGGCATTTTCTGCCAATAGGAAGCGCCACACGTTACCCAAAATACGTGGGCGCCACTCATGCAACAACAACATTTCTTAATTAAATAATATTTAATTTAAATAAAAGGACATATATGTCCTTGATTATCCTGACAATTACCAACAAAATATCCCGATAATTACCAAAAAAACAACGTAAAAAAACCTATAGGCCCTTGACCCTATGGTTTAATCTCTTGTTTGCACTCTAAAAGCATATTTGTCCATTTACTAAACATTAACAAACAATAAGACTTATTTACCCCTCCCCCGCCAAGGTTAATTTTTATTTTATTTTAGGGTAATTACTTAAAAAAAAAACTTCAAAAAATATTCAGGAATTGCTAATGTATTTTCTAATAAAAAGCATTTTAAATTGTGTAGAAAATGACTTAATATGACCCGGTTGACTTGGTGAATCCAAAAACAACTTGGATAACCGTTAAAAATATAGTTTGACTTAAGAAAAATTCAAGATGATATCTTTTTTAATATTGAGATGACAACATATATATTGGATCAACCTGAATTAACTTAGGTTAACCTACCAACTTCATTACCCGAGTCATGAGACCGTGACAACCTCATAGAAAATAAATTGAAGCAAATTATGAAATCTGATTCTTAATCAACCTAATATTGAAATATAAAATTGAAAAACAAATCAATTAAAAAAGGATAAAAAATAATTTGTGTCAACTCAGGTTAACCTGCTAAAATCATGATTTAAGTCATGAGACTGAGATAACCTCATAGAAATCAAACTGAAATAAATTATGAAGTCTAATTCTCAATTAACCCAATGTTGTAGGATGAAATTTAAGAGAAAATAACTAAAAATGACCTAAAAAGACTTGAGTCATCGGGATTAAACCACCTAACCCATGACTTCAAGTAATGATATCATTATAACTTCATAGAAGCAAACTGACAAATTATACAACTTAATTCTCAATCAACCCAACATTAAAGTATGAAACTGGTAAAAAAATCAATTAAAAGAGGAGAAAAAAACCCAAGTTAACCGATTTAACCCGTCAAACCTACAACCTGAGTTATAATACTAGGACAACCTTATAAAAAATAAATCAAAATAAATTATGAAGTTTGGTTTTTAAAAATTCAAATATTAAATAAAAAAAATATGAATTGCGTTGTTTTATTCTAGATGAATAAAATATTTTAATTTATTTACCACTAGAGTTTTCCATACTTTGTGATCCAAGTTGACGTGGGTACTTGCGCTCTTTAAGAAAATCAATCAACCATAGCTGTATTACTACTTGATCAAATCTATAATTATTGACGAAAGGAAACAAATCGGGCGTGACCTTGAAATAAAGATTTCTTTGGCTTATTAAAAACTGTCATCTACTTTCTTGGTGTCCAGATAGAGACTTGGCACGTCCATCATCTTCCTATGCACATCGCCTTAAAACATTTACATACATATGGGTCCATTTTCTTCCCCGTGTCGTCGCTCTGAGTATTTAAATGCATGTCTCCTCCTCTTGGCCCCCAGAGACTGAAATTGTTAGTGGAATGGATCATGAGGGTCTAATTACCTATTTGGTCACACGTCAATCATGCTCGAGACGATGCTGGGCACTCGTGGTTTGTAGTCATAAATTGTCAATGCATGTTGCAGTGCTGAAAGATACCTCACCTGAAACGTTGTCTCATTAACATTTATTTCAATGATAAGTAAAGATTGGCCCAGCGCTGTTCATACTTCGTAGTCATCTAGCTTTTGCTTTCTTGACAAACGAAGATTTTCCTGTGAATTTTATTAGCACTTTATTGGACAAGACTTTCGGCCGGGAAATCAAGCGACGAGATTCTTAACATTTGACATTTACAGAAGTCAATGAAAACAGTATGACAATGGATAATTATATTGCCGTTCATCAAAATGCTGCTATGATTTGCTCCTCAATCTTCACAGCTGCCTTGATTAGGTAGGGGTCATGCAGGGTGATTCTTTTCATCAATTTTTTTTTCTCCTGCAAATATTACCCGTGGCCATTTGATTCCAGACATGGTTAATCACAATTAATTAGCCTTAAGGATTAGTAGATAATGGAACTTGCACAGCCTTACTCGGTGAAAACAACTAGGCTTTGTTTTCATGTGAGGTTGAGCTGGATGGTGCCCGTAAGACGTGCTGCCATGTTTGCTATCACCTCTATAACACAACCAAGGCTCCCCCACCATCTCTCTCTCTCTCTATGTACTGTATATCAGAGTGACAAACGGAGAGGACGATACTGGCTCCATATTTCAACGCTTTCACAGTCTTGAAAATTGTGTCTCTATATATAGACAGGGAGAGAGAGAGAGAGAGAGCGCGCGAGAAGTGAGATCGATAGAAACAACACGTAAATGTCAAATCCTGCATCTGCAACCCATGTTGTCGACTCCGCCCTCTGAATCGTATAATAATTTACCAATCAAACACTAGCTGCTAATAAAATAAAACCCAACAGTAATAGTATTAAATTAATTAACATTTTCTCATCTTAATTTGCTCTCCAGCAAGCACCATCATGTCCAATTGTACCCATATGGATTCTCAAGCTTTAAAAATGCATGGTCACGTGCCACCTATCTCCATCTACACGGGGTTCGTGTGGTGGCGTGTCAATTGCAGGAGCAGTTGAAAGGGGGGGAAGAAAAAGGGTTAACCAAACTTTATTATAATTTAGAAGGCAGCTTTTTGATACTCAAGTCAATTTGGTGACTGGATCGAGAAAGAGTGGGAGATACTGATACAGTCATACTCTCTCTGTAAAGTGAAGAAAACAAACATATGCTAGAGCTTGCGTGGGTAACGTTCTCCATTTTTTGAATTCCTTTTCTAGACAGCCCATCTGTCATTGTACACTTTCTCCTATATATAATTTGACACCTCAAAGTTTTACTATAATTTAATGTTGTATGATCACCGAGGAGAGGACTTTTTAAGCACCTAAGAACTTGTTAACTATAGGTTGTAGCATTGTAATTAGTGAGAGCAACAAGTACAGTGAGACCTCTCTCCTTGTTTATTTCTTGTTCCTGTTCACATCTTCCCCTGTATTAAGAGAATCCAGGTCATCCTTCCACCTCTTAAGTTTAGATACAGCACTGCTTACTGCTCCCTGCTATGTTTGTTGCCTGTAAGCTATACCTTGAGGTACGTACTCAGCTCAGTTTGAGCTTGGACTTTCTGTCTTGATGATCGCACCAAGTGATAAAAAGGTCAAAAGGACGAATGAGATGACTATTTTTAACTTCGAACATTTAAATAATTATCAGCATAAGAAATTCAAAAGAAACTCTAAAGGAAGTGGAAAACACTGTGCATGTGAGTCCACAATGTTTTTTCTATTTTGCCCCTCTCATCACGAAAAAAAATGCCTTGGAATAGGAGTATTTTTATCTTTTAAAGGGGCATAAATATCTTTTAAAAAACATTGAGCGCACAAATGTTTTTTTAATTTTTTTCACAATAGATTTATTAAAATAACCTTTTAGACAAAAATATATATATATATATTAGTATTTGTCGTGATCATTTTGTTTTTTAAATAAACAATAAATAAAACTTCAATACTATCGTGATAAAATAACATTAAAGCTTTCATTGAGGATCATTTTAGTGTTTGTATCAAGGTTTTTTTTATTATTTTGAGTGCGTTTAGGGTATTTTTGTCTTTCCACAATATAAAATATTAAAAAAAAAAGTTGTGTCAATGAGTGGACGTCGAACACTCCCTTTGAGCAGAGCGTGAGCATCGTACAATAGTCAAATATTGTCTTCCGATGTCTCTGTGGAAGCATCGCCAAATCCTCTTTCTCCTGATGCGGCATGTGTTGAAAAATATTTCATTACTCAAAACACGAGTTTATTTAAAACATCATGATAGAAAGCTAACATATAAGTACAATAATCTAAATAACCTTATTTATAATAGATAAAAAAAACTTTCTAAATAATTTTGAAAAAATAATAATAAAAGAGTTCTAAATAAAATAGAAAAAAATAATTTTAAATTAACTAGGAAACTAATATAAATCTCGCAAAGTATTTATTGGACATTATTGCAAGCCCTTCTCGATTTATGATTGATCTGGAATTAATTTTAATATGATATAAAAAATGGTCTTTGTAAACATCTGATAAAATTACAAAACTGCCATAATTACAAGACTGCCCTTTTCATTTGAATTTTTATCAAACATGTGATGGACATTACCAAAGCATTGTAACTACTGGTTTCACACTTCAAGCCTGCCAACTTTACATCTTAGAAATTGCAAAAACCTATTCTACTCGCAGATAGCAATTAACTTCAGCGGCAAATAGCAACATCATCATCCCTTTGATAGTTTGATGTGCTTACAATCCGTGCATGTAATCATTTTGCTTCCTTCAATGCATTTCCATTCTCTACTAAACAATACAGGTGCTAGAATGAACAAATACAAACTAAAAATTTGTTCTTCTCCATAAACAACAAGAATCAAGTTATCAACTACATCATTAATTTTGCACATTCTGTTTCCAATAATGTTGGCCGGTCTTCGGAGATAAAGTACTTGGAGTTTTCATAAGGTTAAGTGGAGCCACTGGATATCAGAAGTTACGAACAAACCAAAGAAAACTTATGATGCGGGTGGAAGCTACGTTGGACAAAAATGACAAGGAATCACAAGGAAAGAGACAAAAATTTAATGGGTGGAGATAATTGCAAACTTGAATCCTGAATTCATAATTTATTTTTTTAAAATTAAAGCATATTATGACCATCTTCTTTTCAGCTTACATGACTTTTAAATAGGTCAGAAAAACTTATATTTCTTAGAAAACAACTAGAAATATAAATTATAAAGAAAAAAAATTCTGAATTGAATCACACAATCACGAAAAACATGGAAAAATACTAAAAATTATCATATCAGGAATATCAATGCTCAAAACATGATTTTAAAAGATTTGATAGTTCATTCAGCAATGTAGTGGCTATCCTTAAAAAAATTTCATATAGAAATTACTCGTAAAAATTTGAGTCTAACTCAACGATAAGATATATTGTTATTGTAGTTTTAAGAAGCTAATTAGTCATGACCGTTTCATACATTTTCTTAGATCTAGATTTATTTTATTGATTTTTAAAAGTATATGCTACATCATCAATATAATAACAAATTTCCATATAGTAATGTTACATCATAACCTGACCGGCTAGAACCGCCAACTCTACAAACCCAGCTACATCAACTTAATAGTACAATCTAGAGAGCTTCATCAAAAGCAAGTATAATCCATGTTATAGCAAGTGGGATAGCCAATTTATGCAACACCAGCAACTTTAACATGAACCCAAACAAGGAAATCATCGGCTAGACAGTGACAAATAGCCATTCCTTGCTTAGTTTTAAGAATTTGAAAGGCTAATGGAACCGTACAGGTCTTGGTGTCTTTCATTTGATGGCAATAATACTCTTATGGAATACCCACTATTTTGTTTCTTACCCGTTGAGATGAAAGAACCATAAAAAATTCAAAGAAGAAACAATTAATTAAGAATTTATAACGACCAAACACAAACCCATGTCAACAAAACCCAAGAATTACTTGCTACTTTGACTGTAAAAGTAATAAGTTAGATTCGTGAAGCCATTAACAGTAAGAAGTTCTCCAAAAACATGGACTTGTCTCTAACCATCCCAATTCTTTCCTTCACTTCTCCACCGTACTCAAATTGTTTTTAGTTTTTATCTAGGAAGATTTCTGCGACAAGATCAAGCGATCAAACATCCGGGCCCAACTTTGTATCTCTTTCCTATTTGAGGATCGTGGAGCCACTTAGCCCCGTTAAAGTGAATAAAGAGTTACTGGATCCGAGGCCCGACTCGGACGCCCATTGAGGAACTGTCTGTTTGTAGATTGAAGCCTGTGGACCTAATTAAGGACTCAGCGGTCAGAACCTTTCAAGAAAACAACCCCAGCTGGACCCAACCCTGACTGCCCCAGGCACTGGCGAAGGCGTTGTCCGGCTCATTACCACCTCAAATCCGTCACGTTACCTTACATCAAAAAACCATCCCGGCACCTCCAAATTCCAAGTAAACAGAGGTTGGGATGTAATGATTATTACAAGGACGTTTTATGATTTTGATGTTTATTTTCAAAGGTCAATGCTCTATCCTTTCCCAGATTCTAGTTCACACAAGAACACTGGCTGCATATGTAAACAGGTCCTGAAAAACGACAAGAATTCATGACAGCGACTTCGAGTTGATCCTTTCTCTCTACCAGCTTGGCCCCCAGATTCCACGTACCAAAATAAAATTGACCCAGTAGATCCAACGTGTTCAACCCCCCGTCGCCTTCATTTTAGGTCAGGTTGCCCTTCTCTGGCCTCTAGTCTCTGCCTTGTGTTGGACATTTCTTCATGCGAATGGCTTGAAGTTTCCACTTGCCTATCTATCTCTCTCTCTCTCTGTGTATTAGACTGCTCAACGTCCCCCCCCCCCCCCTGTAGCTTATTTGCTACTCCGCCATTGTAGATTGGTCCATTGTTCCATTCTTACCCATACGGAAAGAAATGCTAATGATAGCCTCCGCCTAATACAAATAAAAATGGTGGTCACTGTCACCGAAGTGTCTCCATCACTTTTGCCGTCCGTTTTTCTTTTACTTCCCATTTGTAAACTTCATAGTTATCAAAAAAAATAAAAGTATATTAATACTCTATCTCTACTTGCATTTTGGTAAGATAGTGTAGTCTATGTCAGAACAGTGCTAAAAATGGAATACGTGAAAGCTTACTATGCGGCACTGTCCAGCTGCTGGTCGATCGATAAATTCAATGGAGGACAATCTTGCAGGAACTTCCCTGGATCTTGAATATTGATATTAACTGAGAAAGAAAAAAAATGTGTTTAGACATGAAGTAGTGTGTGTGTATGCTAGCTTTTAGCCTTTTGTGCCCGCACGATGCCGTTGATGATTTTTAATCTAATTTTTATTTAATTATATAGCAGTTAAAATAAATAATAAAATCTTTTTTTAATTATCGATAACATTGTTTTTTTCATAAAAAATCAAAATAATTAAGATAAATATTTGCAAGAATCTCAATAGTCAAAGGAGTAAAAATCTTTATTTATATAAGCAAAACTCCCTTTTTCTTATTAACTTTTATTTTATGAAAACATCTTTTTTCATTAGTAGCACTTTTTTTTAAGCAAAAACTCATCATAATGCAATGCTCATAAGAGTTTGAAAGATTTAAATTATGGAAAAGAAAATGCATTTCTTAAACTGAAGCCCATATTCTTTATTTATACATTTTTTTTTATGAAAAACTTTTTTTTTTTATTAACATTTTTTCTATTAAAAATCCAAGATGATTGAGATATAAATTCACAAGAATCTCAATAATTTAAATAAATGAGTGAAATTTTTTATTTATAGAAGCAATACTCTCATTTCCTTATTAACTTATTTTCTTTTATGAAAATAAATTTTTTTATTAGTAGCATTCTTTTAAGCAAAAACTCATTATAATATTAAAAACAAGTTTCAACCCAAAACAAATCATAATTTTTATGTGGCTATATGATAAAATCAAAGAATACTAAAACCAACAATAAAAAGACTATTTAACTCCCATTGAATATTAATGTGCAACCTTTTTCCATTTATAACATATTAGGCTTCTATATAATTATTTTAAAACTGAAGCAAAAAAATCTAACCTCATTTAAAAAGCATAACATAAAGAAGTGATTTGTTCACTAGCATTGCAATTATTAAATTAATTAAGAATTTATTAAAAAGTATTATAAGCCTCGGAGGTTAGGCTCACAATATGGTACGTGGCCTCGGTAGACATGCCCCTAGACCTGGCCTATGCGCCTGCATCTTCTTATATAGAGTAGATGATGCATTGTTTATCCAATATTGTAAAAACAAATTATAGTAGACTATGTGTTATCTATTTTGACAATTTTCTCATCACTTGTAGCGGCTGAAAAATTGAGCCAAATGGTTTTGACCTCATAAGCTCAATTTTAAGGCCATGTTGACTAGAAAAATCTCTAAAACATCCCACAAACCTAAATCACCCACTTTCAAACTTCAAAAGACTTTAAAATCCCTTAAAAAGTTAAAGATCAAACCAAATATTAATAGGACTTGATATATTTTTTTTCCAATAACATTGATGGGCAAAAACACTACAAAATGGACTAACCTTCCTATGAAAAATTTATTGATATCAAAATTGATCTTTTTTATTGTCAGAATATGACCAACCAAATTATTTTTCTATTTTTGTTATTTTTCAGTGATTTTCTTTATCATCTCTCATAACCTAAGGACTAAAAATGATAAAAATAAAGTTTAAGGATTAAAATGTAAAACCATGAAATTTAAAAGGAAAAGGATGGTTTTAGGTAGGGGTGAGCAAAAAACCGAGAAACTGATTAAACCGAAAAAACTAAAAAAAATAACTAAAAAAGCCGAATCATGAAAAAAATTGATTATAATATTTTTTTAAATTTTTTGTTCGATTCGGTTTCAGTTTAATAAGTTTGAAACAAAAAAAAAACCAAACCGACCGGTTCAGTTAAAAAAGTACTATAAAAGCACTTTCTAATTTTTAACCCTAGCATTAGCAGTACCCGTCCTCTCCTTACTCCGCATCCAGTAGTCGTCCTTACCCCTTAACCCTCACAAGCCGCCCCTCCAGCCCTCACAAGCCCCAACTCTCAGATCTCAATCTCTTACACTCTCAGCCTGATAAAAAATGATTTCCCCATCGCTATACAAAACTTCATGGGCAGATCTAGTTGTCTAACAAAATCAAATTAATCAATCTTCATCTCCTAACTCTTGCAGACTAGTAAACCTTCAATAAGGCTTCAATCTTCATCTTCAAATTTAACAAACCAGCCACCTCCCTCTCCCACACAGGCATGGAACATACCAGTCACCACACCTAACTTCCAGATCTAGCAAACTAGTCACCTCTCTGACTCCCTCTCTCGCACCCGACCTTGAATCTTGTCACACCAGGTATATATTTTTTTTCTGTCAATCTCTGTTTTTATTTTTTTAACATATGCTTTGTGTATTTGTTAAAGTTGTATGTCTTTACCAAAAATCAGAGTTAGAGCTTAGATTAGATTGATATAATTTTCATTTATCTTGATGCTAATGCTTCCTATAAACAATTGAGACTTGAGAGGTCATAAGTGGTTTTGTTTCTAAAACAAATGATTTCATTATATTTGTGGTACTGTGATCGACATGCTTCATAGGAGATCATTTTGATGTATCTCTCTTTTTTCTGATCAATAAATGAACTATAAACTTTTATGCGAGAAATCTCTCTATGATAAGAAAATCTCATCTGCATCGAGGATCATATATATTTAGATATATTGTCTGTGTATATATATATATATATATATATTAACTTTTGCAGCTAAAGAATGTGCGTTTTTTTTTGTTCTGTATGTTTGTAGACTATGATATAGTTAGAATATTATGTGGCAACATATTATGCATGCGCTTCCCTTTCATTTTTGACATCTTCATGAAATGCCTTTCTGCTCTTTTCAGTGACCGACACCTTGCAAATCATTTTGGAGGGAAGCTTCATTTAGGCTATATACAAATTCGTGAGAAACTCACTGAGCTTCAGGTGTACAAAATGAAAAAATTGCTTGCTTGTACTATTTACCAATAAATCCATTGTCTTTCATAGTTTTATTTTTCAGATTAATTGTGTAAAATATCAAAATCATCTTAATTGCTTATGGTCTCCAATTTTCTATTGACGAAAATCATATTCTCAAAGTTTCGTTGTAGTTCAGGCATTAAATTGAAAACAATAACTAGAATTGGCATGTTGTGCTATGTGGGATAAATATAGTTGTTTTACCTCTTTGGGATGTATTTAAGATGGTATTGTGAATACGTTGGCTCAAGTGCTGGTATAATGTTTCACATTCTATTATAGAGATTCCTAGTTAGTATTTAATCTGTGAGTTTTCTGACCTTGAAAAAGAATAATCTGTTTCCAGTTTTCCCCCATTTTTCCTTATTATAATTTGATATAGCTGCTGAACTTTGATAGGGATGTAACTCTTTGAAAAAGACATTTGGTGTATTGGTGTCAAATATACAAAAACACTGTCTAATCTGTAAAGTGTAAACATATTTATAATTTATCATTCTCATATAAATTATGGTCGTTAACATGTTTTCATTAGGTAATAATAGATGGACAACCAGCAACAATTCAAGCACTCATTTGTTGTCAAAATTGGTTGCATCATGGACCAATTTCAATTGATATTAGAACCTTGATAAATGATTTTAAAACCTACGAAAACCTTGAATAAAGTAATTTTTTTATAAACTTGCACCTTTTATTTTGTGATTTATTAATTAAAGTGTTTTAAATCATCTAACATGTCTACTCTTTTATTTTATAGAATTTGATGGAAAGTTACATCTAGCAACAGATAATAATTAGTTCAAAAGTCAGTTTGATGGTAAAGTACTACTTTTTTATTTTTATATCTTCTAATTTAATTTATCATGTTATAATTCTAGATCTTGAATTCCAAGTTTTGATGTTAATGGTATTAAGGAATCAAAGTGCAATGTTCTTGATGTGTTTTTCGATTTGGATGATGTGCACAATGAAGATTTATATTTTTTGCATGAAGTGTTTTATGATAAGGTTATTTGTTTTTTTTAAGCCTTTTCGAAGGTAATGTTTTGTAATTTAAATTTTAATTGGTGTGTGTGTTATTTAAACTTTGATGTAGGAGTTTTACTCCAAAAAAAAATTAGGAAGGCTTGCATCATATTAAACACAATATTAGCACTAATAATGTAATATAAATGAATATTCAGTGTCAAAAAAATTAAATATATTCTAGAATCTTGTAACAAAATTAGACAATATTAACATCAATTACAAGCCCATCAGAAAGCCCAAAAAACAATACGGGTTTTTTTTGTGTGTAAAATAACCGATCCGAACTGAACTAAAACCGGTTGGTTAGAACCGGTTTCAGTTTTTTTTTAAAAAAAATTCAGTTTGGTTATTTTTTAGGTAAAAACTAAATCGAACCGAAAATGATCACCCCTAGTTTTAAAGAATACCTAAAATTGGGTTATAATAGTTTGGATAGAGCTTCCCTTTACTCTTTTCAACTAAAATGGTTCAAATTAAAAACACATCAATGAACTTTGTTTTATAATCAATTTCACTATTCTTAGGACACTTCAAGCAATATATGGTAGGGACCAATGATTTTTCTATGAAAGAAAAATGTATCAAGAACTCAAAATATAACGTATATGTATAACAAAATAGATTGAGGATTATATGTGTAAATAAATGCTAAAAAAAGATTTTACCACAAACCAAATACGAAGTCATGAAAATAAGAGACATGCATAGATAAAAATACCTTATCCACATGTGGGTTAGACTATCGGTCAAAACTCAGTTGACTTAAAAAAATGTTCCAAGATTTCAATTTTTAATAATGAGACGACAAAATCTCTAAGCTACTTAGGCCAACTTTAGTTAACTTGTAAACTCATGACTTCAATTATAGACCCGACTAGGTTTAATAAAATTTTACACCATTTTTTTATCTAATCACATGATAGCGAGAATTGAAGCTCGAGGCAAAGAAAATGAATAAACTACAAAAACAATTATGATGGGTTGTATAAAAAGAATAGTTTCTCATTTAAAAAACTTCGATGATCTTATTCGAAAATACTAAAAACAATGAACGGTATAAATAAATATTATATTAATATGTTTATAATTTATTTAATTATTTTATAAAATAATATACAAAATATATTTTTAAAAATTAAAAAATAAATATATATTTTTGAGTAAAGAGGAAAAAAAAAAAGGTCCAGCACCCTGCCTTGGGTGGCCCAACACTTAGGCTTTTAAAAATAAGTCAATGCACTTGTGCTTGGTAACTCAAGCCAACGCACCTAGGCCATTTTTTTCTTTGCAGACTACACGGATGATGTTTTGTCTGATGCAACAAACGATGTGTCGCGTCTAGTTCATCTTCGACGATCTTAAATGAAAGCAAAGTCGAGCTTCCAATTTCTTGGACCAGAAAAACAATTTGTCAAGAAAGTTTTCATTTGAAAACACCTTAAAAATACTTTTGGCCTTAAAAAATCTATTTGTAGGCTTAAACTTTTAAAAAATGGTTTTAAAATGCAATATTAACTTGATTTCAAGAAAATTCACGAGCCCCAATCTAAGAAATAAAATCATAGCCTTTAATACAAATACTTATTTCTATTGTAAAAGAATTAAATCAAATCAAATTTGAAAAATACCTCATGAATTTTTGAAATTATTCTTTTCTTATTCATGCATTTGTTTTATCAATTTGTTTTTATTAATAGCATGTTTTTGAATTAAAAATGAAGGCAATTAAAATAATTTTTTTAATAAAAATCTCGATAATTTAAAATAAATAGAAAAGAATTATACCTCTTCAACCAAAACTACATTTTCTTATCAATGCATTTTATATGTTTTTTTAACAATAATATTTTTTATTAGAAGCATTGTTTTTAAATAAAAGAACTTATGAGTTTCAATATAAAAAATATTAAAGAATATCCCAATATTTTGAATGCAATTGAAGGGAAAAAAGAATAGTTAATCCAAGGAAATTTTATAAAAATTAATATATATATATATATATATATATATATAT
>Ga0307518_10001938_pt1 | contig 15265 bp, 21 predicted proteins | sample 25_EM_MG_FD_203889 | JGI IMG/M metagenome (GOLD analysis project Ga0307518, IMG submission 203889) | Populus trichocarpa ectomycorrhiza microbial communities from riparian zone in the Pacific Northwest, United States - 25_EM | ecosystem: Host-associated > Plants > Roots > Unclassified | place...
AGCCAGAGGAAGGTCCGGAGTTGGACATGGAAATGTCCTAAGCCATTGGTGGACCTGACAGAGGAAGTGGAGCAAGAGCAGGAGCAGAACTGAGCCGGAGTTGGATATATCATCCAGAGTTGGGCTATGTTGCGGACAAGGCTAAGGGAGTGGCCGGACTGAAACTGGAGTAGTGACTAGTGGTATGTACAGGTCCAACACAGTGGAGTTAGACCGCAGATCTGTCTGCAGGAAGACAGGGGTTAGTCCTGAGGCGGAGATGGAAGTAGTGACCGGAGTTGAGCTGGAGTACAGCTATGGGGCTGGAGATGGCCGGACTAGATCTGGAGTTGTGTCTATGCCTAAGGAGGGGTCAGGCGGGCCAAGGTTAGACCAGAGTTGCAACTGGGAAAAGTATGGATATGACATCGCCCCACAATGTGTTCATAGACACAGAGTTGCTCAGAGAGAAGCTCACCAAGACTGCAGTGGACACAGTGTATGTGCAATATTGTGATTGGCATGCCAAGCTTGTGAGTAAACTGTACAGTAGACAAGCTTGTAAGACTTGTAAGAAGTGATTGTTACTCCTTTGTTTCACCATTATATCCAACTTTTTGTCACACTTCTACCATGCATGATGGATCCTGTACTTACTGTACCTGATTGTACTTGATCTTAGACAATACATCCATGGATGTCAATCTATCTTATACTACTTGCTATGAGGAAATCTACAAGATTAAGTGTGGTGAGGTGTGGTGAGAGTGGTGGGGCAGTGAGGTCAGTGTGGCTGTCAAGACCAGTTCTTCACCGATCTGATCTCTACGAGGGGTCAGGGGGTCAGGGGTTGGCCTAGCGGTAAGACCGAGGTGCTATGTAGCGTAGTCGCGCTTCCCGAATGATAGGAAGGCCGACCGAGGTTTATACGGAGTGTCCAAGGGTAAACGGTCTATGACCGAGTGCTTGCATGAGACAGAGACGGAGAGTGCGAAGGGAGAACAGAGGAGAAGTATCTTATTCGATATTCGAACTGAAACTACAACAGACCGAGTATCTAGGTATTTATACTAAGTAGAACGGATGAGGCGATGTACAGGAAGTCGGGATTACCGACGAACGACGAGCGCAGTCGTGCTGCGCGCTGAGTAAGTATGGTAAGTGCGATAACCGGGTTACCGATGAGTATCATATTAGTAATGGAACGGGACGGGAACGTATAGTGACCGGAAACAAGAAAGGAAACATATTAGGTAATCGTACAGGGAGACAGATCGGACAACGCACTCACCGATCGGTGGCGCTACAAGACAGATAGAGAGAAATGGAAAAGGGGAGTACATACTATAAACAGACGGCAAATGCGTGGACGCAATTGGACAATAGGGTACAGGGTGATCGGATGTCACGGTCGTGACAGTGGCAAGGTGTGGTGAACATGGTGGAGGGTCAGTGTGGTGAGGTCAGTGCAGCAAGGTGTGGTGAACGTGGTGGTGCTGTAGGGGGTGAGTCAATTGAAGGTGCAAAAATGGGTGTCCACCCAAGGAGACCTGGTCTGGCTTGACTAGGGGACCTAAGGAGAATAGAGCACAGGAGCATGCTCAGAGATTCTGGGAGTTGAGAGAGCAGACTAGGGGTGAGGAGTGCAGCAAAAATGCACAGGGAGTGCATGTCTAGGGAATAGGGAGGTTGCCTGGAGCATGTACACACACATTAGGGAAAGCTGGAAATAGTAAGAACCACCAGAAATTGTCAGAGAACAGGAATAGGGTCATCTAGGGTTGTCAGAAAACAAAAAAAGAGCAGCAGGACATGAGAGAAAAAAAAAGACACAGTGGAAAAACAACAAGACTTGCACTGAGACACTTTCCAGGATTGAGCCAAGGTGTTCCACCTTGACAGGGCAAGAGTAACTTTTGCCCAGTCATATCTAAAAGGAATGACCCTAGAATGGTTTGAACTGGACCTGCTGAATTCCAGTGATCCAGCTGACCATCCATGGTGGATGGATAGTAGGGTCCACTTCATCACTGAGCTCTAAACCACCTTTGGTCCTCATGACCCCATCACTGATGCTGAACATCAGCTTGAGCATCTCCAGATGAAGGATGCTCACTGTATTATGTGGTATATAGTAAACTTCAACCAACTTGCCTCCCAGGTCCAGGACTATGGAGATGGCACGCTCTGCTGCCTATTCTACTCCAGTCTCCCAGATCATCTCAAGGATGAAATTGCCCAAGTTGGGAAACCCTTGACTCTGCATGGGCTAAGAGCTCATTGCCAAGAGACTGATGTGTTAGTTTTGGTGATTTCCACCTCTTCTTATGACTCTATTACTTACTATCATGGTCTACCCTACTTACTACCAACTTGTTTTAGCTTCATAGCTGCATTGTAGTGCTAGATGTGCCCTTGACTTGTTTCCTTGACCTGTTGTTTACATTTGTTTACCCAGAAGCGCACATACCCTGTAAAGTCCAGTGTTTCTCCTCTTCAGTTACTCACACTGGACTCTAGGTGCTGTATACCTCTCTACAACTGTCTATATCATCAGTTACTCACACTGGACTCTAGTCTGGACCTTGTCTGAGCAGCTCAGCAGCACTTTGTGCGCTTCCAGCAAGTTTTGGCTTGAACATGATGTGCACTATTGGGAGCGCAAAGACGAGATCTCTCGCATGACAAAGAGTCAACCCACCTTGTCCCCAACCAAGCCCTCCAACTCTGGAGGCAACTTGTCCAACTCCAGTCAAAAGAAATCCAAAGCCAGAAACTCCCCCAGCTCTGCCAACTCCTCTGGCTTGTCCAAGATGACCAGCAACCAGTTCTCATCCAGTTCCAACAGACTGGACTTGACCAACAAGCTTGGTAAGGATGGGAAGCTAACTGCAGATGAGTGCAAATGGCGGCTGGACAACAACCTCTGCATGTTCTGCAGAGATCCTGGTCATTTTGCAGACAACTATCCCAAAAAGACCATGAAGGCCAAGACTTGTGCTGCAGCCATTGCTGCTGAGACTGAGAAGACAGACTTGAACTTGGGTGCCAACTCAAGTCAAAAAAAGAGTAAGCAGCTCCTGGCTCTCCACACAACTGGCAAGCTGCACTGACTCCAGAAGTGCACACAAGGAGGCCCACCTTAATGTGTCTGCTCTTTATGACCCAAATTCTCTTATGCCACATGTTTCCCTTTTTTCTTACAATTTACCAGAATGATGTGTGCTTGTAGACTCTGGTTCCATGCACTGCTTTGTAGATATCGAATATACTCTTGGACACACTCTCCACTTACTCTGTCTCCCTGATTGTACTCCAGCTCTTTGACAGTATCTTAAATTTTGTAATTATTCAAGCTGTCAATCTATCAGTAAAATTCCCTGCATCCTGTGATGTCACCCCTATGACCTTCTACCTTGCTCCACTAGACTGACTGCTCAATTGTCCTTGGACATAACTGGCTCACCCACTACAATCCATTGATTGACTGGGTACTGAGCAGTTTAACATTCCAGACTCCTGAAGAAAGTTTGCTAGTGCCCATGTCAACTCCCTCTCTGGTTCTGCCTGGTAACCCTGTTTCTGGCCTCTCCAGGCAATCTGACCCAGGCCTTATGCCATCTGTTGACACCCTGCTTTGCACCCCTCCACACATCTCTACTGAACCGGACTGCAGTTGCCAGTTGCCTACTTTTGAGAATGATGAAAAAAACTGGTTGCAACCAGTTGCAACCACATTATGTAAGCAAAACATATATGGTATAAAAACCCCTATATTACAGGCTAATTTTGGCCTACAGTGGGTCTTAAAAGGTGTAAAACTGATCTTTTTGGATGAAATATGGCACAAATAAATATGTAATGACTTGTATATAATTACTACAGTGTATACATAGTATTTAGATGCTATCTGACACACCTTTGAGGTGAAAAACATCAATAAAATGCAAAAAAACTGGTTTTTTAGTGGTTTGGACTGGTTTTTTTTTAGCAGTTTTGGACCAGTCTTTAAGCAGCCCATGAACCATTTCCAGGCTTCCCAAAGCGGTCCAGTCCAGTCCTCTTCCAAAAACAGCAAAAAAACTGGACTGGACCAGACTTTTAAACTCTAGTTGAACCCTGTATCTATTACACCTGTTTGCATAAATAATGGTACTGGCGCATCATGGCTGAGACAAACAAATGAGATAAGCAGTGATGGGACTTAGTAGAACTTTGGCTTTCAGTCACTGCTTGATCGTTCTCATCAATGCCCAACCGCAAGATATTGCATGATTTGAAGCTTGCTGCCCTTTGCCTTCATCAACATGGGGCCATGCCCCTCTCTGATATTCTCCAATGCTTAGGCATTTCCTGGATGACTTTCTTTTGTGTCCAGAAGATCTTTCATGAAACTGGAGATGTTGTCAAGCCTCGAAGTGCCTACCGTGGTCGTCCTCGGATCCAGAACCATGCAGATGTCCATTATTTGATCAAACTCATCCAACATTGTCCTGACTGGTTTCTTGATGAGCTCCAGGGGCTCTTGGAGTGAAACCGCTTTATCAGTGTGCATTACACCACCATTCATCGAGAACTTCTTCAAGCAGGCATTTCACTCAAGAAGCTTTGTAAAGTAGCATCTGAGCAGAATGAAGACCTTCGTGCTGACTGTATTTGGCAGAGGGCTCGATACGAGCCAGAAGAACACATCTTCATTGATGAGATGAGCAAGGATGAGTGGACACCAGTGAGGAGGTATGGCCATGCCCCAAGGAGTGAGCGGGCCAGCATTATAGGTCCATTTGTTCGTGGAAAGCAACTTTCAGCAGTTGCTGTGATGAGCACAGATGGTGTCATTGCTGGAAAGGTGGTCTTGGGTTCCTTTGACCGAGTTAGGTACATTGAATTCATTGAGTTGTTCGTGGTGAGTATTTGGCTGGTAAACTTGCTATCTGGGCTAAACTACTGTCATGTACAGCTACCTTTGTGTACTTGATGGCCAGGCAAGCACAGTGTCCTCGTCATGGACAATGCACACATCCATCATGGTGAGGAGATTTGTGAACTTGTCATGCAGCATGGTGCGTCCAATTCCATGACTACCTTGGACTTCCTCTTGTAACAGTAATTCTGAAGGTGTACGGCTTGAATATTTACTGCCGTACTCCCCTGATTTGAACCCTATCGAAGAAGCCTTCTCACAGATCAAATCATGGATCTGCTGCAACCAGAATGTTTTCTTTGCAGCAGAGGGAGATGGACTATTTTATGACATGCAGGAGGCACTGGATATTGTCACCGCTAATGATGCACAAAGCTACATTCAACATGCAGGTTATTTCTAGTTACACATTGCAGTGGTATGATACAATTGGGTTTTGTCATTTTCGTCCCCTGAATGTCATGTTACAAAAAAAATTATGCATTGCAACAATGGGAAACCACATCTTTCAGCTGAGCAATCTCCCCATGAAGAACACTGATTGCCTCCAGGTCTTGAATGGTTGCAAAACAAAGTGAATGAGAGACTGTATAGCCATTCTCAATGAGCTTGTGCTGTAGGTCTTGAGAAATATCATATAATACACAGAAGTTGTCAAGGGAAAGACGAGGGCCAAGGGACTGAAGCTGAGAGGGTGTCAGTAACATTGCAGCTGACAGCGACACAGGTTGGGTCTGGGTGAGTGGTGCTCAAGGTACTGTAGCCGCACCAGGATTGTGGAACATTTGGAACATTTCGGCAGGAAAATTGACATTGATAATGGGTCCACCTGACATGGTGGCAGTGCCCAGTGTGGTGCTTGGTGCAGGTGCAGGTGCAGATGAATTCTGGTATTGTTTCGTGCAGGCTTGTTCTTGAAGCTCTTGACATTGAGCCGCAAGAAGCGTCAACTGTCCAAGGTTTTCATCAGCAAGCATGGTATTGAACTCCTTATGGTTTGGAGGCATGTCGATTGTTGCAACCTGATTGCCTTTGAGCTATGCAGTAGTCTAAATGTCAGCATTTCAAATGCAATGGTAGTGTTCAAACCATGGCAGAAGCCCAGCATTCCAAGCAAGAAAATGTGAGCGGAATGTGTGTCCCATTTGCTGGATTGACGTAGCAAAACCCACTTGAGCAAGCAGGTTTCTTGTTGCAAATATAGCGAGCACACAATAACTTGATGTTCTTATTGACAGGCTGGTTGGACTCATCAATATCGGCTGCCTTCAAACTCTGGATAGTATTATCATGTGCATAAATCTAACGTAACGAGATCTTGGACTTACACGGCTCTTCTTTGTTGGCATTTTCTTCTGCTTCTTCATTTTCTTGTCTTCAGACAAGTCGTTCTCACTGCCAGAAGTAGAACTGCTCTGAGTCCGCTTCAAGTAGTAGTTTGATCAGTAATAACAGATACAAACAGACAAATATGATGAACCTTTTTGACTGTGGGTGCCCTAAGCTGCTGAATGTAGATATTTGCTTTGTAGTTCTTGGACTTCATAGCATGCTGAACGAGCTCAGCATAGCCTTCCTCATCAGTAATTGCAAGAGGAGTGGGTGAGACACAAGGAACTGAGAACAACACCTCATAATCTTTGAATGCAATGGTATCAGGGTGCAAAGTGGCATTGATTTTGATGAGAACTTGGGCCTTCCATGTATCAAAAGGGTGGTCGCTGTTGAGCTTAAGAAGGACACTCTTTCCACGGTGTTTCTTCAAGTCCTTGGTATTCTCACCCACAGGAAACATAGTGAGGTTATACGTGATCTTCTGCACCAGAGCAGGAACTGGCAGAGGTGCTGTTGAGCCTGAATCTGTGGCTTTGGATTTCTCTGCAATATGATCAGTCTACATTGAACAAAATAGAGGGATCAGAATATGCATATATGCACTTTTCTTCACAGTCTTGGCACTCTCACTGGGTATATTGGACTCTACTGGTTCCCTTGACTGCCTTGATGCTTCTCCACTGATTTCTTTGTCAATGCTATCATGCATGAGGGCTTGAATTACACTTGAGCATGATGCGGCAGGGTTGGCAATGGTAACATCAGATACATGAGGACTGGAGGGTTCTGGGGTGTCAAACCGCTCAACAATAGTAGTATCTGGGTCATCTAAAAGGTCAATGTCTTCCATGGCAGTAATTTTGCACAACTTGGTTGCACGGGCCATGGACAATGATGGTGAGGCAGCACGACAACTTGGTTCCCACTACTAAGTCCCATCACTGCTTATCTTATTTGTTTGTCTCAGCCGCGACACGCCAGTACCATTATTTATGCAAACAGCTGTAAGTTGGTCAACATTACTGACCAAACCTACAAAGAGCAACAGTTGCACATTACAAACTTTCATGACATGCCCATTGCTGGTCATAAGGGTGTTAAAGCCACTTACAATGTGCTTAGAAAGCATTACATGTGGAGAGGGATGAAGAGGAACAGATTCAGACCTATGTGAAGCACTGTCAAAAGTGCCAACAGTTCAAGGTGTTAAATCAAAAGACTTCAGGATTCCTCTCCAAATCCCTAGTGGCCTATGGCTTGACATCACTATGGACTTTACCAAGATGCCTGAATCCCTTGGTTATAACTATATTTTGGTAGTTGTCAATTGGTTCTCAAAGGAGGTCATGCTTGTACCTTGCACCAAGGAGGAAACCACATTATCAACTGCTGAGTTATTTATAGATCATGTCTGGTGTCAGCATGGCCCTCCCTCTTCTGTGGTGTCTGACCATGGATCAGTCTTTGCAAGCAACTTCCTGGGGGAGTTGTACAGACTTTTAGGTGTAAAACACAAGATGTCCACTGTGTTTCACCCACAAACTGATGGTCAAATGGAGTGGTTGAACGTGAAATTAATCAGTATCTACAAACATACATAAATGATCGTCAGAACAAATGGGCTAAATGGATCAAGATCACCCAGTTTGTTTGAAACAATACAGTTTCAGAAGTTACCACTGATTCCCCATTTGGAGCTACCTGGAGTTATTCCCCTTGTATGAGTGTGGAACCAGTTGAGACAGTGGCCCCAGCAGCCAAAGACTTTGCTGCCATATTTAACAAAGTTGTTAAGTCTTCTAAGAAGGCTAAATGTAGTATGAGGCTTCAGGCAGATAAGCATAGAAATCCTACCCCAGACTATGTTGTAGGACAGCAAGTCTGGCTTTCTATGGACAATCTTCATATGCTAAATCATGCTTCTAAAAAGCTTACCGAGAAATGGATTGGTCCCTATGAGGTCACTTGTGTAACCCAAACACAGTTGAGCTTAAGCTCCCAAAAACTCTTCATATTCACCTGGTTGTGAATGTATCTCAAGTAAAGCCTTATTGTGGATATTGTGTGTTTGTGCACTCTTGTTGTGCTTATGGACACCTTTTTTAGTGATTACTTCAGCTCCTTCCTTTCATGGTTCATCACATGATTTGTGGCTTATGTTTTCCTTTGTTTCTCCTTGTTTGCTTTGTTTGTAGACATGAAATTTTCGTGCCCAGAGTCCTTTCTCTTCAGTCTCTGACACTGGGCACAAGTGTGCTCCCTTGTGGATTATTTGAACAGTGGGTATGCATGGCATTGAACTCCTTGATGATTGGTCCTGCAAGAATGACCCTAGAATGCAGTGTGCCCAGACCTTGTGCCCAGTGTCAGAGACTGAAGAGAAGAGACTCTGGGCACCAAAAATTTCAAGTATACAAACAAAGCAAACAAGGAAAAACAGTGTAACACAAAAGCCACTGATCACCTGATCAACCTGGAAAGGAAACAGCTGAAGTAATCACTGGAAATGTGCCACACAACACAACAAGAGGTGCACAAACACCCAATATCAACACTCCCCCCTGATTGTGCATCTCTGCAAATCATCAACTCCCCCCAGATCCACCAAGTCCCAGCATCTGACAAAACTCCCTCACCTTGGGTGTAGTCAATGGTTTGGTGAGCAGATCAGCAGCCTGTTGAGTGGTAGGGACGAAGGAAGGTGTGATAGCCTGTTCCTGGACCACATTTTGAAGCCAGTAGTAACAAAGATCCAGCTGCTTCATCCTGCCGTGGTGTTCTAGGGTCTTAGCCACAGAAATCACAGATTGGTTGTCAATGAGCAGAGAGGAGGCACCAGGAAGAAGAATACCAAGTTCATGCATCAGATTGTGCATCCATTTGATCTCCTTGCCTGCCTGGACAGCTGCCATATATTCAGCTTCAGTGGTAGACAAGGCAATGATGCTTTGGAGCTTAGAAGACCAGGAAACCACACCAGTACCCATCTTGACCACATATCCACCAGTGGAGCAACCAGTATCCTTGCATCCACCATGGTCTGCATCAGAGAACATGATAAAGGTATCAGGCTAAGCAGGATCAGGGGAATAGGTGATGGAGTAGTCAAGAGTACCCTTAATGTAGTGCTCAGGAGGTGTTTGACAGCAAGCCAGTGGGTCCAGCCAGCATTGGAGTTGAATCTGGCCAATACTCTAACAGTATACACGATATTTAGATGAGTAGTGGTCACAAGGTACATCAGAGCACCAACAGCAGAAAGATAAGGAGTCTGATGCATAGTTTCAGCTTCCTGAGAATTCTGGGGGCTCTAAGTGGGAGAGAGGCGAAGGCCAGGTTCCATGGGAGTGGAAATGGGCTTACAGTCAGCCATACCAAACCTATCGAGAATATCAAGGCAATACTGCCTTTGGGAGAGTGAGATAGAGTGCTTGGGATGATCCCTGTCAATTTTGATGCCTAGAAGCTGAGTAGTAGACCCCAGATCATGGATCTTAAAGTGCTGGCTCAGTTCGGCAATGAAGGACTGGATGGCAGGTTCAGATTTCAAGGCTAGAGTAATATCATTAACAAAGACAGGCAGAATGATAGTTACATTGTCCTTGGAGTAGATGTAGATGCTGGCATCAGAGTAGGTCTGCCTGAAGTCAAGGGATTCGAGCACAGAGCGCATCTTCTTGTTGTAGCAGTTTCCGCCCTGTTTACTGCCATAGATAGCCTCCTGGAGCAGACACACCTTGGCTTTGGGATCTCCCTCCACAAATCCTTCTGGTTGCACCATATAGACCTCACAGTCCATTCCCCCATTGAGGTAGGCATGAGAGACATTGAGAGAGTGCAGGTGGAGGTCCTGGAGTGCAGCAAGCATGAGGATAACTCGGATGGAGGAAAGGTGAACAGTAGGAGTGAAGACTTTGAGGTAATCAAATCCAGGATGCTGGTTGTAGCCCTTGGCCACCAATCAAGCCTTGTAGCGATCTACAGAGCCATCTGCATTGCGCTTCACCTTAAATACCCACTTTGAACCAATGACCTTACTGCCAGCAGGCCTAGGAACAAGGGTCCAAGTACTGTTGGACTGGTGAGCAGCCAGCTCCTTCAAAGCAGCCTGTCTCCACTTCTCAGCATCAGGACGAGTGAGAGCCTCTGCAAATGTGAGTGGCTCATCGGGAAGTGATCCAGACATTGCCAACTCATCATCACTGTCCTCCATCTCATCAGGTTCATCCAGCTGCACAGTGGAGAGCTTCCACCACTCTCTAGGCTTCTGTCTATTGCACATAGGCAATCTGGCACCGATTCCAACTGGGCTAGGTGGTCTAGGATGTGGAGCTGGGGAAGGAGTGTGCGCAGGAGGTGCAGGAGCTTCATCTGGAACAGCAGGAGGTTCTGGATTAGCAGGTATAGGTATAGGCTCCCCCCCATGATCCAGTACCTCATTGCATTCACTCTCAGAGTCCAGAGTTGCACCAGGGTTGTAGTGTTCAACAGGGGGCGAAGGTGGGACAACAGCAGGAGCAGTAGGGGGAGGCTGGGAGGGCAAGGGTAACCCCATGGGGGATGCCTTCCCTTAAAGGGCTTAAGAGGACACTGGGACTTATCAGGAACATCACCACTTCAGCACACAGGGCTCATAACCTGTTAAAAGTAATGTGACCAGATAGGGAATTGAACCCTAGACCTCCTAGGTCTATACCAGGTGCTCTAACCACTGAGCTATATGGTCAAGGGTACATGGCTTACTTGGGGGGGTTTGACCCAAGTACTAGCTTAAGAACTAGTGAGGTGAGGTGCTGAGACTACACCACTCAACACAGATATATTGGGCTTGTCAACATTCACTGCAGCAGCATCATTTGGGGTATAGATCCCACCTTGGGTAAGCAGGTCTGTCAGAGCACGTATGTTCCCACTGACAGTTGAATTGTTGATGTCCATTGCATGAGTGGGAACAAGGTGTGTCTTGGTTAGGGGTATGTCCTCAATTGCCTTGGCATTACGGATTTGTGCAAGGAATTGGCAAAAATATTTGGGCCCATGTGTACATAAATCCATCAAAAACAATCTCGAATTGAAATGGACATCACAAGTGAGGTGAGATGGGGGATTCAGAGTGAAGTTCTGGCTCTGGATGTAAGGTCAACAGTAGGTCCCGCTATGAAGGCTTGTTCCTTGTGATGCCAGGCCTGGGATTGAGTAGAGACTTCTGCCATAGCTTGTCAGAGCATTTCAAGTCATCTGTAGTAATGCCATGCTTGAGTGGAAACAGTAGACCTGATGTAAGGTGTTTTAAGCTGTCAGTTGATTTCTCAGCAAGTGGGACATGGGACTTCAGGTTGACGTCAAAGTTGTCATAGGTGTAGCATGCAAGAAGTGAGCATCCGAGCTCCTGGATCTGATTCTGCAATTCCATGGACAATGATCATACACCTGCATTGATCATCTCAATAGATACAGATATTCCAATATGTGATAATGTCTCAATAACCTTTTGTGGTGTGTGCAATGCTTGAAGAAAAAATCTGAGCACAGTTTGCAGGGCATTGGCCTTTCAATTCATACCCTGCATCAAAATACCACAGATAATCGTTTTTTTCTGTTTTGATGGACATTAAATCTACAACAGCAAAGAAGATGTGACTGACAATGAGAATAATGGCTGTACAATGTCTCAGGCAAGTGTCACAGATATATGACACCTCAGATGTGAGACCATCAATGAACCCCTCCAGGTTGATTGCATCAACTTCATCCCAGTACCTTTCATCACTGTCATCCACCAGGACATTCCTGAGATGACCCTAGGCAGAACACCAAGGACCCAACCACATGCTAAGACTCTTAGAGGGATAGGATGCGAGTACTAGGGCAAAGACCCAAGATGAGCTTGAATGGGGAGCCTTTGGGTGCTGGATTGCACTATATATATATGTCAAGTCCAGGTCTACTCCAGTAGGGGGTCCAGTCAAGTCTGGACGAAGATGGACAAAGGAAAAGGGCAGAGGGCTGGACAAGATGTTAGTCCGGCCAGAGTTGGTGACCGCTTGGATTCAACAACAAGCATGATGTGTGTTGATCCCTTGCATAGGTTCCAGTCAAGAGGTTGGAGACGGAGACAGACAGAAACTGGAGTAGTGACTAAGTTGATTTCAGACTAGGGAATACAGGATAATCCACAGAGTACTTATACTAAGTGAGAACTAGGGATGAGTATATACAGTGACAAGTAAACAGCCTAAAGGCAGACAAGGGACAACCGGAGTAAGGACTAGGTCAGGTCCGGGTAAAATAAACCAGGTCTGGTGAAAATGCTACAAAGTAGTATAGGATATATTGAGTTCACGGAGAACCCACATCAAGGCAGGGCAGATGGCGAAGTGTAGTAAGAGTGAATGGAGTATAGACCAAGGGTCGTACTTAATGGAAGGTTATCTGCATGACCGTGACTGGAGTAAGTGATGAGCGACCGGAGCTGGGCTAGAGAGCTGCGATGCGACCGGAGTGACTGGATAAGACCCGGAGTTGGACATGGTCATAACAATATACTACTCTACATGAGGGCTACGCAAGGCTATCCATGAGGCTAAGGCTATGCAGTATGACATCAAGGGTGACAGTATATACAGCATGAGGCACAGGTCTAGACTAGGTAGATAAGATATGGCTGTACACTAACATAAGATAAGATGCTATCTAATCCCAGATTAGATAAGATAAAAAGTTGGTCCATTACAATTCCCCTCTTTATCTTGTACTGACTCCGAGTGTAATTCATCACTTGGACCACTAAGAAGTTGGTCAAATAACTTCCATAACATTGGTGCATGTATTTTGATGTCTTGTGCCATATTCTCAAGGCAGAACTCCTCCAGCTGCATTGTTGTGGCATGAAAAGCTCCAAAATGCCAACCATGGTCCTCTGAAGTGATCTCTTGAAGCTCCTTCATATATAGATCACAAGCCATCTTGTGAATGTTCTGTTTCATTACCACATCTGAGCCATTTTGAGTTGACTGCCTAATGACTGCGAGAAAGATGTCGGCAGAGTGTGAAAGAAGATTGGCGAACATTGGATTGTCATTGTAACATTAAGAAGTGAGAATCAACAAAAGCACCTGTGAGATTGTTGTGCCATAGAGCTCAAGTGTTTTGTGGATTGCCTGCACCACTTTATCTAGCATGACAGAGACAGTATCATACCCTACATATTTTCCTAACCATATGTTTATTTTTCCTATTTTTTTTTGATAGTCCACCATGTATACCTGCTGTGGTGGTGAATGTTTACAAATGTTTTACTCCAGCTGTTGCTGTGAATGTGAGAGGAATAAAGTTTGGCTGGGTTTCAAATTTGCAATGGTCACGTGCATTGTCGGATGTTGCTGTCACTACATGTAACGGTTCAACTTTTTATCTTATCTAATCTGTGATTAGATAGCATCTTATCTTATCGTAGTGTACAGTCGTATCTTATCTACCTTAGTCTAGACCTGTACCTCATGCTGTACACACTGCCTCCCTTGATGTCATTCCACATAGCCTTAGCTCCACTATGACATCACTAGCATAGCATTGCACAGTGCATAGCCTCATGGATAGCCTTGCATAGCCCTCGTGTAGAGTAGTATATATACAGTGCAATCCAGCACCCAGAGGCTCTCCATTTGAGCTCATCTTGGGTTATTGCCCTAGTCCTTGTGTCCTATCCTCTCAGAGCCCCAGTGTGTAGTAGGGTCCTTGGTGTCTTCGCCTAGGGTCATCTCACCTGAGCTCAAATCTAAAACATCTCACTTTGCTCTACTACATGCTCTCCTAGCCTTATAAGGAAACTATACCCAGACTCCAGGGTTAAGGAGCTTTCTCTTCAACACCTTGCATTTCGTACATGGCCAGCGCTTAGTGCCGTTCCTGTAGTGCTTCAGCATTGGGAGTTTTTAGCACCACATCTTTACGTACTGTACACCAGCCCAGGGTCGTGCCTGGTGTCTGAAGAGTGGTGCCCGTTCAAGAGAGGTTCGCAGCCTCAAGGCGATTGAGCTATAGTTACTCAGTAGTTCCTGCGTCCGTGCAGAGGTAGACCTGTGATCTGCAGCCACTAGCCGTCTGTACTCTGCATAGCTGTGCCACTGCCTTGACCCAGTGAGAGCGACAGGCAAACAGGGTCTTATGCTTAGTTTAATGGAACACCTGTGGGGATCTAGTCCTGGATAGTCTTACGTCTATGATACCCCTTACCATTACCACCATACCATACCAGTTTTCCCGCCACCTCGTCAAAGTGCAACAGGAGCGCTTGGCGATCATTTACGGTCCCCATCCTGTCTCCAGCGAAGAAGCTGTCGCTAGAGAGACCGCCCTCGAAGACGAAGGTCAGTTTACTGCCGCTGTTGCCACCTACAGTCGCCTCACCAGCAACTTCGAAGTCCTCCTTGGCCTCCACCATCCCCTTCCTGTTCCACCCCTGCCAGACCTCCCTCTTGCTCGCCGCCATACCTTCTGGTCCTCTCGTCTCTGACTGGTTAAACAAAGACCTACCCCCTATTCGTGTCTCCACCCCTACTGAGTCAGAAGAATGGCTGACCTCAACGCTCTCCTCGGTCAGCTCATTCAGGGGCAGATCGACCTCCAGAATCATATCGCGGCCCTTGCGGCTGCACAGCCTCAACCAGCACCGCCGGCACACAAGAAGGTGGTCGCGGTGTCATGCACCAAACAGGTTTGGTACAGTGAACATGGAAGATAACGTCAATATCAAATGATCCTGATGCAAAGGATGAGCACGACGGAGCCTCATCATAGCCATCTATCGCACAAGAAGACTATCCTGATGCAAGAGACGACTGCCAACGCTGACAGTCATCACTCGCACAAGAACCGCCAAGAAGCAGAAGAAACTGAAGGAATAACGTCCAGTATGGTATGAGAAAGGAATGCAATCTACTGCAGTCCAACTCCCATACCAGAACGAGCAAAGAAGCTGAAGAATTGATGGAGAAATGAAGGAAAGAAGAGAAGAAACAATGTTAG
>Ga0307518_10001939_pt1 | contig 15265 bp, 5 predicted proteins | sample 25_EM_MG_FD_203889 | JGI IMG/M metagenome (GOLD analysis project Ga0307518, IMG submission 203889) | Populus trichocarpa ectomycorrhiza microbial communities from riparian zone in the Pacific Northwest, United States - 25_EM | ecosystem: Host-associated > Plants > Roots > Unclassified | place...
TGAACAGTGGAGCCATGCTCCACTGTTCACTACAGTAGCATCATTTCACCGCGCAGAAAGCACGCAGGAGTTGCTTCTCATTTTCTCGCGTTTCAAACGCTGTAGCACGTGGGACCCAGTGAACAGTAACTCGCGTTCATGTGTTACCAAACAGCTTGTAGCTTCAAATCGCAGGAAACGTGGACGCCACCACGTTGCCAAACGGTCTCTAAGTATAGGACCGCAATCGTTACTCGCTTCCTTGTCATTCTACTCTATCTCTTCATGAAATTAGAGTTTTCATTAAACATTCAGCGGTGTATGTATGAAAGCTTGTTGTTATGCATAAAAATGAGTGCAAAGATGCAGATGCATCATTGCAATAACATCATTGAGTATATGCATCTGATGTGAAAGTTGTTTGAGACCCGAGAGAGTTGGAGTCCCTATGAAATGGAGATCAATTACTCTTCCTTGTTTTAGAGTTTAGTCAGTCATAAAAAGAGTTTTTTGGTGAAAATTGAAAGGTGTGAAACAAGAATGAATTAGTTTTTTGTTTAGTTCCAATAAACAACCCCAAATGATAAAGTTGTGAAAAAACTTAATATAAGAATTGGGTTTTTCACGGGTTATGATTATAGATTAAGATATGTGGGCTTGATTATGGGCTTAATCGTTCTAGAAAAAACAAGTCCCTCATAAAAGGATAGATTCTTTATTATTTAAGTCAGTATGTATATGAGATAAATAATATATGAGATAATTGAGAAAAGATGTGTAGTAAAATTAAAATGTTTAATATGAGAACATTGTTTGGCTAATATATTTCTTTTTTTTAATCAAATATCATGACCGAGCACTGGACTCTGATATATTTCCTTTACCTTTTCTATATATAAGCGATCATCTCAAAAGGGCAAAAAAACTTGCAATGAGCTCATAATCCAGATCCATTCCTCTTGGGCTGTGCAGAAAACTTCTGCAGCCTAGGCCTAAAGCTATAAGGAAATTTGAACCGACTCAAGTCTCTCTCTCTCTCTCTCTATATATACACAGTACAGAGACGCCTAAATTAAATTCTCTAAATTGTGTGCGAAGACGTGGGATTAATATCTCCTCTCACATGAATCCCGGAGAGAGAGAGAGAGAGGCAGTGGTCGTTGTTCATGCAAACCCTTCTAAGTTCTACCTCTTTCTGTCTCTCTGGGTCTCCTGGTTAGAGGATCACAAAACAATGCATGTGAACCGGGGCCATACAATGAAGAATCCAATCTGGTTAGGTTTTCACCATCTATTTTGCATTAACCTTTAAGTTTCACGAATCATGGAGTTGTTCTTCAAGAAGTTAACTATATTCATAGCTTTTGTAACCCAGGTGATATGCATTGAAATTGCTCTAAAAAAGAATAAAGATCAATCTTGCACCTTGCCCTCTGATGATTTACTTAACCTTGCTCTAATGATATCTACTTACGATTCTGCTGAGCCTAAATGGCTAAATCTATTGATTCTCAAGACCATCCGTCTTTAGCTTTGCTAACATGGTGATTTTGATACTCGATTTCTTTTCTTTTTTGATTATGGAATTGGAGTTTTAATAATACCATGAGTTCTTGATGCTAGGTATTTCATACATGGACCCAGAAAAATGGGCTTAGTTTCCATAAACAAATCATAGACTTTAAAGAACATGGGCCTGATCCTCAGACAAAAATTTGGCGAGTTTGGGTCAGTACATGAAATATTGGTATAGTTGTCGTGTGTTAGATGTGTGTTTGGAGGTGTGTTTTGTCTTAGAAAAGTTTTAAATATTTTTTATTTTAAATTAATTATTAATTTTTTTTATTTTGAATTGTTTTGATATATAGTTCAAAAATAATTTTTAAAAAATAATTTTTTAATATATTTTCATACAAAAAATATTTTTAAACAAACTTTTACTAGCATTAAACTTTTTTCTCTCTTATATTTATATTAGGCAACCAATAATGATCATTTAGCAATTTTCATTATTTTTAGACATGTTTTCATCTATTTAGTATATAAATTCATTCCAAAATTATTCAAAAAAAATATTTTATTTTTTTATTTATCTTTTCAACCAAATATATTTATATATTTTTCTATTTTGTGCAACTTAAAAAACCAAAAGACTTTAGCAACGACGAAACAAGTTGGTTGACTCAAATCAAATTGTAAGAAATTCATACCGGTCACTATAATTTTAGGTTTATTTTATCATGGTATCTATATTCTTAATTTTTTTTCCATAATATTTTGAGAAGATTCAATGTTTCTTGATAGCTGAAATTCACATTTTGGAGACCCCTCCGCTGGTTAATCATAGAACAAAGAAGACAAAGCAGCCATTAAACCAACATTGTTTTTAATCGTTTATTTACATCAAACAAGAAAATACATTAGTTCACGGGCTAACTTCCTGCTCAGCTCAGGCATCTTGCATGGTTTGGTAGCAAAAGGCCACTGCTCTTTCCGGCCACTGCAGCTTCACAGCAAAGTTATGCCAGACATTGCCAAAAAGATCATAAATCTGACAGGTAAAAACTTAAACTATAAATGTGTTTTTTCAGTTTATATATTTGGTATTTTTTTTTAGTTTAAGACTTGTTTTTTACTTGTTTCTTGTGTTCTTTTTATATTAATGTCTAAAAATTAAAAATAATTATGAAAACTAATATCTCTATTTAAATTGAATTTTAAATCATGATGGAATGGAGATGCTAATACTTTTACCTCCAATAAACAACACTAATCATCTTGAATTTTTTTGAGAAATTAGCTCCTAGAATTGAATATTATTATTATTATTATTTATTAATATGACTATCCGGGTCAGCTTGCATGTATCTCAACTAACCCACGGGCCTTGAAATTAACGACCATATAAGCCTCTAGTGGCGAAACTTATTATTATTATTATTATTATTATTATTATTATTATTATACTACGAGAGATGTTTAAGATTGAAATTTTTTTTTAAAAAAAAATATTAGCTCCAATAATTGAATATTATTATTATTATTATTATTTATTAATATGACTATCCGGGCCAGCTTGCATGTATCTCAACTAACCCACGGGCCTTGAAATTAACGACCATATAAGTTTCTAGTGGCTAAACTTATTATTATTATTATTATTATTATTATTATACTACGAGAGATGTTTAAGATTGAATTTTTTTTAAAAAAAAAATATTAGCTCCAATGAGCTACAAATTCATTAGTAGGATCTATATTTTTCTCAGAAATGTTTCTTATTATTTCCTCCTTTGGATTTATTTTCTGTATCGGACTTGATATATATATATAGTTGACTTGGATTCTTCTTCCAAGACAGGAAGGAATAACGAGGGAGGAGCTAGGCTCCAAGGAGGAGATAGATAGCCGCGTGAGTTGCCCAAACAACTGTGACGCCCAACATGCACTGCAATTCCAGACAAAATGCTTTGCTATGCGAGCCACCGTGGAGGTCCCTTTTCTTGGACATGCTATCCTGTTCAAGGGACACATGCCGAGAGATCAGCCATAATAAGTATATATATATTTTTTTCAAATTAGCACAATAAACATAAAAAATTATTAGTATAACATAGTTTGAAAAACATTAGGTGAGGAGCACACTTTCATCTTGTTGTATTTTAAAAGCACGATAAAGTAAAAGTCTAATAATCTTACTTAATTACTTAACCAGTTACGTCTACTTATATTAATTGATTCACCGTTTTATATAAAAGTAATAATTTTATAAATTTTATTTTTTAAATAGTTTTTATAAATCAAAATATACATCTTTATAAGACTAAAAAATAAACTCTAATTAAAATATAAAAAAATTATTATTCATACAGTAATTGTTTTTTGTTTTTCAAAAAGTAAAGACTATTTGCGATGATGTTTTGGTTTTTTAGACTGATTTTGTTGTTATTTTTAGGTTTTGTTAGGAACGGCTTGGTAATTTTAAGTTTTTAAATATTATTAAAAAGAAAACCTAATGTGCATTTTGAGTGTCATGGCCTCCGCGCTAGGGGTGATCATTTTCGGTTTGGTTCGGTTTTTACTATAAAAATAACAAAACTGAAATTTTGTAAAATACAAAAAATAAAACTGAAACCGAACCAAAACCGGTTCCAACCGACTAGTTTCAGTTTAGTTATTTTATATTAAAAACTAAAAGCCAACCCATCAGTTTCGGTTCGGTTTGATTTGATTATTTTATATGAAAAACTGAAAACTATATTGTTTTTTGGGCTTTCTAATGGGTTTTATGATAAGCTTAGTTTTGGTTCGGTTCAGTTTTTTTTGTTTCGGTTATTTTATATTTTTAAACTAAACCGGTTCGGTATGATTGAGGTTTTTTGGTTTCATGCTTATGAAACCGAAATCGAATTGAACCAAATATTTTTTAAAATATTCTAATCGGTTTAATTGGTTTTTTTTCATGGTTTGGTTTTTTCAATTTTTTTTCGATTTAATTGATTTTTCAATTTTTTTGCTTACCTCTACTCCTTGCAATTCAAGTGACGCATGAGGGACTGTGCGGTGGCCAAAGTCCTACTTCCGCTGTGATGTGTCGTTCTCTTTCCAGCTGTGCGGGGTGTGCTCACGGAGAAGATTTGGTTAGGCTGTGATGGATGTTTTTTCTTTCTTCTCTCATTTCCAAGAAAAATACGCTGGAACTTCTAAAAAAAAAATTGTGTCCTCCAATTTGTAATCTTATCAATTATGGTTCTTCTTCTTTTAATTATTGTTTATTTGGCTTTTGATGCGTTTTGAAGTTTGGATTTTTATTACAATTTTATCTTTGAGCATTTCATTCAATTTGATTTTTTTATTTAATTTGGTAAAGTTGACTCAAGGTTTTTTTTTTATATTTTTTCATTAAACTTTGTTTTTTTTACTAGGTCATCCTTTTGTATTTTTTTTATTCTGATCTTATATCATAAATTGTTAGTTCGTCAAGTTACTCTAAGCTAACTCAGGTATTTTTCTTCAGTGTTTTTTTTTTTTTCATCTTTAACATTCGATTATTAGGCTTTGAATTTTATAATTTTTTTTCTTTATGAGGGTTTTTTTGATTTTATATCTTAGATTATATTTTAATTAATTTAATCTAAATTATCTTAAATTATGAATATCAATTTTTTTAAGGCGCAACATGGGTAAACCCACTAAGAAACTGTTTAAGAACGCGGTGCAAACCACGTTCCCAAAAAATTTTAAATTTTGTTTTGCTAAAATTTAATATGTTTTGTATGTTTTGGATCGTTTTGATGTGCTGGTGTCAAAAAAAATTTTAAAAAAATAAAAAATATCATTAACATGTATTTTAATATAAAAAATTATTTAAAAAACAACCATAAAACACTGTAAAACATACCCTAAAAAGAGGAAATCAAACGAATAAAACGACAGGCAAGATTCATGGTGTCAGTTTTCATCTGAAAAATACCCTCCATAAGCTTGCACGTGTATATCCATGTGGCAGGCTTGTACCCTGAGAACGACAGTTTGGTTGGACTTACCTTCTCTCTCCTGCTTTTATTTTATATCTTGCTCAAATCTAGTACTAACACTCCTATTTATTTCCTGCTGCTGAAAATTAAGGTTGGACTCGCGGTTATGTCCTTTCACTTGGCCATTATCCCTCCTTGCAATTTCCGCCATTTGTATTTCCCATGCCCATCAACATCATAAATGGGAGCCCTCCACCTTCGTCCACATTATCATGGAAAGGATGATTCGTGATCTATCAGCTGTCAACAATGGCCTCTCCTATCGGCTACTGCCTTTTCTTTTTTCATCACAGAAGTTTGTACAGCATTGAAAAGGTGGAAGGGTGGCTTTGATGCTTTCCAACTTGTTGTTTTACTTCTAGGCTGGTAACAATCATCAAGCAAGACTGGCTATATTCAAGATTTTAATTACATGTTTGATGTAGAAGAATGGTGACCCTTTTCCAAATGGTGCTTTGTGTTCAATTTTTTCCCCCATTTTCCCACCACATTTTATTTTCTTGGCTTTTCTTCATCCCATTCTTCCCTCTTTGGTTGTTCAGGTGATTCAAATTTAAATACTTGAGTTCAGGTCAAAAAACAACTGAATCTTTTGATGCTTAATAGTATTTTAAAATTAATTTGTGTGCATTGAAATCAACTTTATTTCTGATCAAAGGGTAAAAGAATGAGATGGGTAGCATGCTTACCTATATATTGTTTTCAAAATTCTCTCATGCATGCATGCATGCTCAAGTTCAAGATTTGTCCCCTCTCTTCTCGATGCTTCGGCACAAGTTGATAGTTTTAAAACTTATCCTTCTCTGCTTTTCTTGGTTCAATGCTTTGAACTGTAAGCTGTCTTCTCACTCAAGAAGACAATCAGTCATGGGTTGTGCTTAAAATATGCTGCAACTCGTCTGGTGGCCATGGTCAAAGCTCAACGTGACCCAGAAGCAAATTACCAGGGGAAGGCCAACGAATTTCCAGCTTTGTGTTGAAAAATGGGAAGAAATTGCCTGAAAATTAACATATTCTTTTGACTGAATTGTATATAGTAAATCCAATAGCATCAAAGTCATTTTTTTATTCAATAACAAGGGTGTATTTGCAAACTAGTTTGCAAGGCACTCAATTGAGATTAAATTTCGTTTTTAACTAAGTTTAGTATATTTTAAAAAGTTTAATAACTTTTTAAAAATACTAATCCTAATGAACAGATCTAAAAAATCAAGAAAAAAAAAACTTCCATAATCACTATACAAAAATTAAAATTTATAATCGATACTAAATATCTAGGGTGCAATGCACCTGCTTTATTATTCATAGATGCCCTCCCTGGTTTTTCTTTCACCTTTTCATTTTTATTTTTTTTTATTTTTTTATCAATTTTTTTTTCAATTTAATCCTTAAATCTTTTTCAATGGTTATTTAAATTGTTTTTAAGCCTACTAAGTTAATTGAATTATATCAGTTCAACTCCCATAAAATTTAATTTTAAACTTAGATTAGGTAACAATAAAGCATGTGCTCTAACTTTTTTTTTCTAGTTTTTATTTTTTTTATTTTTTATCTTTCAATTTCATTAATTTTTTTTTTAATTTTATCCTTAATTTTTTTAATAATTATTTAAGTTGCTTTTAAATGGGTCAAGTAAACTAGATCATGCCATATCAATTTTTAAATAATTTAATTTTAAATCCGATTTAAATAAGAAGTTGTTTTATAAATGGATACAACATTATTATCCAAACCTTAACCAGTATTGAAAATTAAAACCCTGAAACATACCCTCCCAAAAAACATGGTGCCCTTGTGTTGTTGGACTGTTTGGTGTGTTTCAAATTGCACAAAGAAGGCACTCACTATTGGTAAATGGTAACCCCACATGAAAATACCCACCCAAACTCACAAGAACAAAGTGCAAAATATAAATGATTAGGTAGTAAAAGCCTACAATATCATCACCTTTCTCAACTTTCAAGGGAAAATTTACAATAGTAAAGAAATAATTATCAATACTTGCTTTATAAAAATAATAAATATAAAAAAGAGAAAAATAAGAAAAAAATATTTTTTATTTCAATATATATATTACCATAAAAGGCTACTCATTCAATACTCTAAAATTTATCCATTATCACTTCCCTCTCAAGTCCTTTTCTTTTCCCTTTTCCTAATCATCAACCACTGCAGATTCCTTTCCTTTTATTTGTTTATTTTTTCCTTCTTTGAAAATTTTAGACAAAAGGGTCAGGGTGATATTGAGTTCATTGTTGTCATGATGTTGAAGGGTTGTCTTGCTTTTGGTTCAAGGGAATTCAGTTTTTTTCAGATTCCTGTTCATGCATGATCATCATCATCTTGTTATTTTCTTGTTGGCCCTCTTTTGGTATCTGGGGTTTTGAAGAAAATTCTGAATCTTTTTGTTATCTGACACCAACACCAATTTGGATTTAAAAGACTGTATCTTTCCTGGAACCACTCTGTTATTCAGGTTTCAAAGGTGAGACATCATGCAAAATCTGTTCCTATGTGTCTCTTTCTTTCTTGTAGCTTGGCATTGTTATCGTTGTTTTTTTGGATTATCTGTTGTTTGCTTCTATCCAGAACATTGACCGAGTAAAGATATGGGCTTTATTGGTTTCTGATCTTCATAAGAGTGCGCTTTTTTTAATGGAGTCACATGCTTCTTGTTTTTGCTTTGGTTTGAATTTGGCATCTGAGTTTGAATGGCCACTCTTTCATAAATTGTATTATGGTAATCAGTCATATGTTAATGCTATTTGGATGTGTGGCATATTCATGAAATTGATGAATTCTGTGCTATAGTGTTTAAACTGGTTCTGATGATCTTTTCTCTTCTCCTGGTCATGCAGATTTTTTGATGTGTAGTGAAAAGCAAGCTTCTGATCAAATGATTTCCAGAGATGGGGATTAGAAAGCTGTGGTTATTTAAGTTTCAGAGTGATAGATATTTGGGGTACGTGCTTATACAATTGTAACTGAACTGGGCTGGTTGCGATTTTGTCAGCAAGAATGTTGGTTATAAGAGTGGTTTGATTGTTTGGTGAGGGGAATCTTAGATGGACATGCCCTCTAGTTGCAAGTATCCAATGTTCTTCGGCAGAAACTTGAATTCTATAACATGTAAAGGTCTTGCTTTGATTGTGATTGCTCTGTTTCTTAGAGTTGTGCTGCTTCCTTCATTCTCTGGCTATGGTGGGGTAGATAAAAACAATCTTGATTTGATTCATAGCCGATCTTTGTCCTTGGATTCTGATAATGGAATTCGTAAAGAAAAATTCTTAGAAGTTCCTCAGATAGTATGGGGACTAAACAATCAAAAGATAGCATTTGCGAGAGCTTGTCTAACTGCTAGAATGCTGAATCGGACTCTGCTAATGCCTAGTTTAAGTGCTTCCCTGTTCTATAAGGAAATAGATCGCCTCCAGCCTATTTCCTTCGACAAGGTGTTTCAATTTGAGAGGTTTAATGCCCTCTGTAATGGATTTGTGCAGTTGGGCCGTTATTCAGATCTTCGGAATCGGACTGGAGTGTATGAGCTTCAGAAGGGAAGTGGGAGGAAGTGGACAATTGAGAGGGATTTGGATCAATTGAAAGAGTTTAGCGAGGATTCATTTAATGGATACGAGGTAATAAGAATAGTTGGGAAGAACCCCTTTTTGTGGCATGATCATTGGCCAGTTAAGGACTATGCCAGGGTCTTTGAATGCTTGGTTTTGGTTGATGAGATAACTAAAGAGGCGGATAAAGTTGTGTCTAAGATTAGAGAAGTAGGAAAAGAGTTGAGGAGCAAATCTCAGTCTGCTCAGGGTGGTGTCGATCCTGATAGTTCTTGGTTGCAGCCAGTGCCTTATGTGGCGGTTCACATGAGAATAGAGATAGATTGGATGATTCACTGTAAGAAGTTAGAGCAAAGATTAAATGTTAGTGAAATTTGCAGTAGCAAGCAGGAGATCATGGAGAGAGTAGGGAACATTGTTGGCTTAAAAAGTCCTATTGTTGTTTATCTTGCTGTGGCAGATAGTCTTCTTGAAGATTCTTCTATACTCACCGGGTGGAAGGAAGGTTTGCTTCCTGTTGAGAAGAAGAAGCTCAGTGTTGATGGAGTTTACAAGAAATACCCATATCTCATTCAGTCAGCAATAGATTATGAAGTTTGCTCAAAGGCTGATGTATTTGTCGGGAATAGTTTCTCAACATTTTCAAGCCTCATAGCTCTTGAGAGAACACAGAAGATGATTAGAATTGGTGTCACAAGCTCGTGTGGCGTGGATGTAAGATGGCCTTCATATGCATACAATATATTGGGGGAATCCAATGGTCCTCATAAATGGATGACAAATATGTCTGATTCAAGCCTCAAAGCAATTAGCTATGGTTCTAATATCATCTCCTGTTGAAGATTATGGAATGCATCCTGCTACAGACACTTCAATTCAGAACCTTAATCGAGTTCGCGAGGAAATTGGTTGGTATAGTCTTGAAAGTTTTTTCTGTACAGAGAAACAAGGATATAGAATGTCAGGATAGCACTTTAGACCAGATTAAGTATACTTTTCATTTTTTCTGTTATTTAAATTTTTTCTATTAATTCACTTATGTTCATAGAGATTGAATATTTTCTCATCTTTGGATGCTGCGTGTGCTGCCCTCAAATTCCGAAAGAGTATTACCAGTCCTAACAGAAATCTTTAGTAAAGTCCATGGATTTATATAACTGGATATCACCCATTTCTGCAATGCTTGGTTTTGGTGACTAGTAGAACGGGTAAAAAGAACAGAAATGGAAATTTAAGAGTTGAACGGTGTTATTCAATAGTTTACTGCACTTGCCTGTGAAATTTTGAGGGTTTAATTCACAGAATACTATTTCAATTGTAAATAGTCTGATGTTCATGCAGAGAGTAGAGATTCAGAGCTCTTTTCAGGCTCCACATTGCAGGAAATCATTATCAAGGTATGTGCTGTTGCCTTATTTGATTAAATCCAACTTCTGATCATGACCTGCCTCACAGAAATCTCAGCAACATCTTGTGAAGTTGCATTCGTCCTGTCTTAGATATGGTGTCATTTTATGACATTCTATCTACAGGACATGCTATATTAATCATAGTCTTGAGTGACACATTGTTTTATGCTATGATGTTCTTAATGTATCCTTGTCGATATGGTTGTCTTATGAATTTGTCAAACTCAAGTTTCTCCCATCTCATGCCAGTGCCGTGCCTTTCTTCTTCCTTTTCCTGCTGTGCCTTCCATAATTCCTTTTTGCCTCCGGGATTCAAGGGCGATACAGAAAGGAAAAGGTTAAAGGGGTCACCTTCCTCCATTTCCTCTGAAACAATCAAGGAATAAAATTCCCTTGTGGGTCCAATGATGTCCAGCCAGCAAAGGAATTTTTGTTGGTCCGCTGTCTTGGTTTTTAGATGATTGATGAACTTTCTTTGTTCAAGGGTTTATCATGGACGATAATGTGATAGCAACCTTGATTATTTTTTTGAATGAATATGTTTCTTGCCATTGACTTTATTCTAAAAATTAAAACAATCTCACTCCATCTAGAATCTCTAGGACAATGAAGATAGAGGGAACATATTCTTATATCTTCTATAATTTGAAAAAATAAAAAATTATTTCAAAATTGTTACTATTAACCCTATGTGTTTAATGAAAAAACCCGAGTTTTTTTTAACCAAAACAATGTTATTTTAAGCATGTACTAATGGACCTTGCTCAATATCATTCGTGAGTAATTCATATTAACATTCAGTGAAGCCTTGCAGTGCTGATTTTTACTTTTCTCAACATCATCTTGTTTAGGGCTTTTGATATCCGCTTTCTGGAATTGGTATTGGTGGCTGTTATTTTCTCTAGTTATGTGCAACTCCATTTTGATATAGAGATGCCTGCTGTCCCATGTTGAGGGCAATATCCTTCTCGCTGAAGTAAATATTGGGATTCTAGTTTCTGTTTATTTCTAATTGTTAACAATCTTAGGTTGTGTTATTGTCCAGTCTACTTGTATTTTATATTTTCATGAATTGCTGCTTCTTTTTTGCTGGATAAATTTCATGCTTCAGCTTGCAATATACTTGATTTCTTGTAAAATCGCCTTTTTTTTTTCTTGAAGAAAACCCAGTTGGGATTCCTTGTTGGGTTGGACCTTTCACTCAGGAGGTTGAAGCGTGAGGTTTCGTTGGGTGGTGTCTTGAATCAGAAATAACTTGCTCATGCTACTATCCATTGTGGTGGTCCTCACCACAGTGCCAGGATTTATTAGAAACTTGAGATGAGGCCAGTGAATCATGTTATAGCAATTCCCACTTCAATATTCAAGATGAAATTGCTATTTTTTTTTTAAAGAAAAATCAGTTTTTCTTGCTACAGTTATAACTACTGCAGGAAAACATTTTCTTCTGAATAACAAGATGCAGCATAAGATAGGATCTTCCTATCATAGTTAAGATTGAAGTTGCTATGATATATAAATGCTGATTCTAATTCATATTTGAAAAAAAAAAATCATGATACTCCTATCCTGCCAAAAAACCTACATACAATTCCGTGCATGGCATTTACTAATCCCACCTCACACCAAGCTATGATGTTAGGTAAATCTCTGGGATGCTAATGTGGCTACACAAATGCAAAATGACTTGAGAGATCACAAAGAGTTTTCACAGAAAGGAATAAAATGACAGCCTCCCCATCACTTGCCATCTTACAAGGTCATATCCATGACCACTTTAGAGGCTTAAAGCTTACCGTAAGCAACTTGTTTCTGATCCAAAGAAAATCTACTGTCCTAACCCTACCCAAGATGGGAACAAGAACCTAATGATTTCATATCAAAATTCTAAGGAATAACTGCAAAAGAAGAAAACAGTGTTGATTGATGCAACAAACAGTGGCATATTGCTTTGCATGGTTTAACAAGCTCGATTTAACTAATTGTTTCATTAACTTCCAAGCACTAAAAGTGAAAGCTTTCCTTCATTACAACAATTCACAGTAGAGAAAAAAAGGAAAACTTTGTTTAATTTTCTTTCAATTTACTATGTAATAATGTTTTATCTATTTTCTGTTTCTTTCAAGAAGAATGCTTCTCAAGCATTCATTCTGCTTCCATCTTATGGACCTTAAAGATCACATATAGTCCGGCAGAGATGATGAAAAGGCTATGAAGGAAAGAGAAGTCCCAATTTCTGCAATTCCCGTGTAGACGCAAATGGAGTAAATAGAGTGAGATGCTCTTTTACCTCCCTTAAGGTTGAGAAGATATGCAACTTTTTTCCTAGTTTATTAGCACTCCTATATTAGCTTTCATTGGATATAGTCTTCGTAGTAGTTGTCGCTTATTACAGAGACAAACCTCTCAAGCCAAGGAAGCTGATGAAGATCCTTCATGGCATCTACATATGAGTCTGTACAGCTGGGCGGAGATTGGTATGGATGGTGGTCACTCAGACTGAAACCCCCAGCAAGGAACCTTTGAATTAGTGCCAGCTGTGACCTCTCTTGTTCTGAGTAAGCATCCATAAGCATGGGCAGTGAGTTATAAGTCTCCCACGCCCATTGTTCTGATTCTTGAGCTGACTGGGTGACCAAATCTTCGGAATTTTCTTCGTCCCAGAAGGCACATTGACAGGTCTGTTGCCCATTCCTATATTCAGCACCACAAGAATAACAGAACTCATGCCCACACCTAGGAAAAGAAAGCAGCTTTGGGGTTAAGAACATCAAAAACCAGAGTAAAGGAAGCAAATGCAACCTCTTTATTACCAATTTAATATGTAAAATGTAAGCGATTGTTAACCTGCACAGGCAAAGGATTCAGGCAAACCAATCTTACATGATCTAAAGTCAAGAATGCCATAGATATGACCAAAGCTTAATAGTAAGTTAGCTTTTATTGATCTCAACTGTAAATGCAAGACTAAACATAAACTGAACCGATAGTATCTCCTCAAAGCAGTCTCCATATGGATGATCATCTAGGCAAGGCATTTAACTTTTCCAAAGCCAGAACAGAAAAAAAGGATTTGAACATTTCCACTTGCTCTGCAGTGTCAATACCAGTCAATATTATGAGCTGTTGAAGGTCCTCATCAACTGCCAAATTTCATTCATCCAAAAAGAAAAATTCCCAAGTAACCTGGATCAACTAAATTAATAGCTTTTCCCATTACTTAAGTCCTCTCCAGTAGTATTATTTCTGCAAAATGATTTAGTAGAGACAACAGAAAAGGTATGATGGCTTGGATTTTTCATTAGATAGTTAGTACATGAAAAGGCATCAAATTATCAAGATCACAACAAATCCATCTTAATTAATAAATTACCAGCATCCCAGTTCCATTTCTTACTCAGTTTCCAAGAATGAAACATTGAGTTACCAGATGATTTTGCAACCATGCTATCTACTTCAAGCCAGCACCACACCACACACGATCTAATAAAACAGAAGGTAGAAAGAAACCCAAAAGGTGCCTATGTAACTTACCAACAGGTCATATGGGAGCAACCTTGAGAGAGCTCAATCATCCTGCGGCACTGTTGACAACGCCTCCATCTTTTATTTTGTGCCAGAAGATGCAAGGTAATGTCTGCAGCATCCCTCTCTTCTAATGGAAGGTTCTGGTACTCTTCACACCTCATGGAAGAATGCCAAGGAACACCACATTCCACACAGATAAACCTTCGACATACAGGGCACTCAATACAGGTATTATCAGACTCACTTGATGAACTCACCCTAGCTGACAAACATTCTCGATGATCAAGCAGGACAGAACAATTAGGATAGGGACAGTAGATTCTATCAGAATGGTGAATATCAGCTTCAGCCAGGGCATTTTCCAGAGATTCATATGAAGTGAGAGGAAGAAATGATCTGCATTCATTGATGGAAATGCAATATTTGCATCCCAACTGTGGGCATATGATTGGCACTTGAGATGACTGTACTTTTCCATCAACATAGGTCTTCATACAATGTGAGCAGAATTTGTGGGAACATTTCATTGTTATCATCATTGGCGACATCTTATCCTCACAACAGATAGAGCAGTTATCATGGGATTTGCTCCCATTGGATGGAAAAGAAACGACCCCAACTGCTACCTGTGCTAAGTGTAATGGCCTCTCAAGATCACAGCAGGGACTGAGTTTCAAAACAAAAGCTTCCAGGTTGCTGGCATGTTCAAGTATCCTTTGCCTCAGAGCTATCAGAAGTGGAACCTCAAGTTTCTCCTCGTTTGTTATCTGTCAAAAGTTAACATAAACTAAAGCCACATGGGAAGCATGCACAGGACAAAATATTTGGTATCAAGGTTGCAATAGATGGTGTAAACAAGGTGAATTGGCAGTGAAATCTTTATTACATAGATTAAAGCTAAGAGAGACGACTACTATAATTGGGAAGCACTTATTGTTTGAGAAATAAATCAGTGATGCAAAAATCAAAATGACTGAAGACAATTAGCACAACAGATAGCATTCAGAATCACCGCCAGTATTTATTTCACTGAACTTGAGTGGCTGCAGTAGCCAAAGAACATCATAGAATAATTAATATAGCTGGTCCAGAACTAAATCTATGATAGAGATTCCAAAATAATAAATTCTTTCCACTGTTCAGAATACTGAAAGTAGAAATTCTTTGAAGCTCCAGATTCATAAAAGGAAAATTAAAACATGTCTTGGTCTTGCATTGTGAATTCTTCAAAATGGATTTGAGAAGA
>Ga0307518_10001940_pt1 | contig 15256 bp, 9 predicted proteins | sample 25_EM_MG_FD_203889 | JGI IMG/M metagenome (GOLD analysis project Ga0307518, IMG submission 203889) | Populus trichocarpa ectomycorrhiza microbial communities from riparian zone in the Pacific Northwest, United States - 25_EM | ecosystem: Host-associated > Plants > Roots > Unclassified | place...
CAGATTGACCACAATCTAAGAAAGACAAAAAAAATAAAAAGAGAGAGGGGGGCGGTGGGTAAAGCAGAAGTGTCAAACAATAGGAACTAAGCACGTGGATATCTGAGAACGAAAGGCTGAAAAGAATGGTCCCACAGCCCACCGACTTTGTCGAAGCATGGATTGATGTATTAATTAAAGGATTGTACTTCAATGAATGCTTCTCTCTCTCTCCTTTTTTTTGACAATTTGTATCTTTGGATCGATCCTTGTGACCGTTAACTTTTTCGAGAATTTTCAGCTCAAAATGAGATGATGAGATGCATAATCAAAGTCCAAGTGATCTTTTCAACTATATTCATAACATAAGATGTGCAATCAAAGATTAATTAATGTATGTAAAAGTCATCACACAAGTTTCTAAAATTAAGCTAATGTAATTAGTCGTAGAAGGAGATGTATATATATCCTAGTCTAAGTTACATTTTGATGTAAGAAAAGGTGTCAATACTTATAAATATATTACAATATAAAATGAAAAATGAAAAAAATTAGACTTTTATTAAAAATATATTACAAAAAAAGGTTAACCAAAAATTTTAAAAATTAAAAAATAAGATATTTTTTAAAATTTAAATAAAAACATTAATTAAAATTAAAAACAAAGGTCAAGCCACATTCTTGGCTAGGACCTTATAGCCTAGGTTCACGAACCTTTTTTTTTTTTAGTTTTAGACGATGATCTACTCCAATTATTTTCTTGTAAATGGATGATAAGTTGTTTATTAAAACAGATGATACTTCATCTTTTACACCAGTTTCTAGTTACTTCTAGTTGTTGAAAAATTAAAGTTTGAACTGGGATTCTAAAATCTATTTCTCAACCCTTTTTTCACTTGAAAAACATTCTAAAAACCTTTGAAAACCAACTTTTAATCTCAAAACCAACTTTTAATCTCTCTAAAAAAAAAAATTAAACAAATAAAATAAAAACATCAAGAATCTCAATCTACTTTTTCTAGCATGATTAGAGAACAACACCATCTTCATGGAACTTCTCTAAAAAAGAAACAAATAGACACCATGATAATTTTTTTTTGGTGACAGGAATGTCCACATCCGGCTATTTTCTCCTCGCTTAATATCTTTTAGTGAATTTGTCTATCTTCTTTCAATATTCAAAAACTAAAATGTAAAATAAATTAAGTTTGAGATTAAAATTTAAAATGCTAAAATAATAGGGATCAAGCAATAGATTAATTAAAAACTATAGAGCAAATATAACTTTTCTATGCCAATATCTAAATAGGATTTGTTTTTGTTAATATTTATCCTTCTTTTTTTAATTTCTATATTTAACTATAAATAAAGATTTATTTTGCAAGATTGGTATTTAATTCATAACCATAACATGCTCGAAATACCCCTCGACACTTTTTAATGCGTAAAAAAAATACAAATTGAAAAAAATATCAACATACGAAACCATGCTAATATAATTTGAGAGGGTGAAATTGAGATTAAGAAATTCATTGACGAAAATGCAAGAAACAAAATGGGTTTCACTGTTCATATGCTAAAACAAAATGGAGTTCCAGTGTATATGAACACAACAGTGAAATCCTATTGATGCACTTTTCCTGTTAGAAATTATGAACTCTATCCCTTCTATCCTTTTGAAAATGTGGTTTCAGTATGATAAAATGTTGCTTTATGGTTTCTCATCGTCTCTGCACATTGATTTGTGCTAAACATAACATGGTATAGAGTGAGAGAAGAACAATTATCCACATTAAAAGATTGCATACCAAATCTCGACATTGTAAACCACTTGCTCTCAGCATTTGTGATCCTGGCAGCTTCAATGACATGAATGATCTTGGGAACAGTTGGCTTATTATCAACTGTTAACTTAATTTTTGAATAAATAAAAATAAATAAATAAAATAAATATTTTTGAAAATTAAATTAATACAACATAAATTCAAAGTTCAGGAATGAAATTATCAAATTTAAGAATCAATTGATTAGAAATTGAAGAATTAATAAGTTTGAGAATTTTATTAAAATTTGAATTATTTTAATTAATGAAATTATAAGTTTAATTGAAGAATTGCTAAGTTTGCAGACTTAATTAAACTTTGATTTAATTAATTAAAAAAATCAGGAACTTAATTGAAAAAATAACAAAGTTTGGAGCTGATTCAAGGTAAAAATACAGGAAATTAAAGTTCAAGGATCAAATTAAATAATCTAGAAATGCAGGACTGTTGTGTAAATGGCACTATAACTCAGGGGTTTAATTGAAATTAATCCGAGGGCAAACTTAAAAGAAATACTTGATTATTTGGGATCCAAATGTTAAATTTCAAAAGTTCAGGGGCCAAATGAAAATGTGCATTTCTTCCGAAACGACACCGTTGCTAGGTGGAACAGTCATGCTCGTCTTCTTCGTCCTGATTCAACAGCTGAGCTGGAAACGTTGCAGAGATTTCGGTACTGAAAATAATCAAAATTGTTTCAAGAATCTTCTTCTCATTAGATCAAATCAGATGATCTGAGAAACAAATAAGATTCTTCAAGTTTCAACAGGTTTTATGGCGAGAGATTGAAGGCAATGAAAGAAGCTGGTGTACACATTTTAACTTCAAAAAAAAAATAACCGTATCAACTCACGAAAACCGGTTTAAATTAACTTGTTTCAGCTCGGTTTGATTTGGATTATGTTGTTCAAAAATCAGTAAAACTGAAAAATAAAAACTTGCATGATTTCTGGCCACACGTTCCCATAATCTCAAATTACTTGCTCATCTTAACCAATGCTTCTCTACACCAGGTAATTTGAATTCAATTAAAGGATGATAAAGCAAGCATGGATCATTATATTGTCTGTGCGACTCACAGCCACTAGCAAAGGAAAATCAACACAAGCATAATTCTATTTTTCATCTCACAACAGATCTGCTCCAATCACAGCTGGATTATTCTTTGATGAGTATCAAATGGGTTTTGGGGTGTTCTTGGGCTACAGTGGTTTTGACTGTTGTTTTCGGTTCGACAGAGAAACAGTTGGGTTAGTTTTAGGAAAGAAAGAAAGAAAAAGAGAGAGAGAGAGACATGGTGGAGGTTGTATGTGCTTGCCATGTTAGAGAGGAGGAGCTGTTTTATTTCGGGTTTGGGTTTTCTTTGGTAAGAGATAGAAAAAAATAGGGGAGAGAGAGGATGGAGAGCTATCGTTGGGTTTTGACAATGATGGATGATGGGGGGATTGGTTTCAGATATTTGAAACCAAAACTAAACTGGAATTTTTTAGTTTGGTTAATTCAGTTTTTTTCTTGTTTGATTTTTTAAATTATTATTTTTCTTTTTTAATTTTTTTTAAAGTTTTTTTTCTCACATTTTTCTGTCATCATGCATGGAAAAAAAAAGAGGTAATGGAAGTTTAAGTTAAAGGTCGAGTAACAAGTTAAGTAGCAATGGAAGCTGCCGTAAATCAATTTAATACATGAATTAGTGTAAAAAAAGATGTCAATATTATAAATATATTTTAGGTATTATGATTTTTTAACATGTGGAAATAAAAAGATATTGTCTGCCGCTTGATAAAACAAATTTAAAAAATATATGAACCAACAAATTTTAAAAAAAATTGTTAATGCTAATTAAATACTAAAATGAAAAAATAATATTTCTAATAAAGTAAAAGGTAAATGCACATGCAAATATTTAACCTCGACTGCTCTTTGTATTTTCTATTTTTTTATTTATTATATGTTAGAAGTTGATTCTACCAACCAAGGACAATTTTTTATATATATAAATATGTCACCTAAATATAATTTATTTATATAAAATGAAAAATGAAAAAAATAAAAATAAATTACAATAATCTCTTTGAACCATTACGAAATTAAAAAAATAGTTTTAAAAATTAATTACTATTAAAAAAAAGGTTAACAAAACAATTTTTAAAAATAATAGATAAGGTATTCATTAAAATTTAAATAAAAATATTAATTAAAAAAAAAATGAGGTCAGGCCACATATTTGGCTAGAACCTTATAGCTTCACACACCTTTTTATTTTTTGGTTTTACATGGTGTCATCTGCTCTAATTATTTTCTTGTAAATAGATGACAGGTCGTTCATTGAGATAAACAATGTTTGATCTTCTACGTTAATTTCTAGTTGTTTTTAGTGATTGAAAAATTAAAGTTTGAGTTATGAAATTCTAAAAACCTATTTATCAACATTTTTTTCACCTGAAAACACCATAAAAAATAACATTTGAAAATCAACTTTTAATCTTAAAACAACATTTATTCTCTCTAAAAAATAAAAATTAAACAAATAAAAAACATCAAACTTTTTTATAAAAAAACATCAACACCACCTTCATTGAACTTTTTTAAAAATTACAAACCAATTGACAATAAAATAATATTTTTTTTAGTGATTTTCTCTATTCTTTCTCAACATTCAAGAACTCAAACAAAAAACAAATGAAGTTTAAGACCAAAATTTGAAATGCTAAAATGACAAGAATCAAACAAAAAATTAATTAAAAACTATAAAGAACATATATATAAGTTTTCCATTTCAATATCTAAATGGGATTTGTTTTTGTTAAATTTAGTATTAAAAATTTATTTTTAATATCATTAAAGAATATTCAAAATTATCAAAAAAATTAATTTTTTTAAAAAATACATAAACAAACAAGATGAGCATAATTTGCCACATCACCGTTCATATGGGCTCAACTTTGTTGGGCCATGAGCATAGTAGTATATAATTTATTCCGACAGTGACGACATCCGGTAAGAATTGAATGAAACCTTGAAGTTCCAAGCGCAGTTGAAGCGCGTGATATATGTCCTCTCGAGAAACCCAAGGTGGAGCAAAGGTATTGGTTTTTGCTCATGGCTCGTTCGTCCATATTCGTGCACTTGCAGCATGTTTGAGACCAAATTCCTATTAAAATTAATTTCATTTATATAGTATTTAAATTGCATTCATTGAGTTAAAATCATGTATTTAAAAGAGATGTATTATCATTGAATTTATTTTATTCTATTTTCTACAATACATTTATAGTATTATTAATTATCAATACTCTTTCATTTATAGTATTTAAATTTCAACAGGTTTTATCGCAAGAGATTGAAGGCAATGCAAGAAGGTATAAACAGTATAATCATTTATAGTATTTAAATTTCAACAGATTTCATTTATAGTACACATACAAAATCCATTCACAGTTTCTGATAGAGAAAAATTTTAAAAACTAAAAACACTAATAAAAGAAAAATGAAATAAAGGGATCAAAAAGAACTTCGTTGTGCTGATTTTATATTGGACATGTCAATTTGCTGCGTTTTACTAGCTAGTCTTGTATCTTTTAATTGTGTTTTTTAATAAAAAATCATAAGAAATCAATCACTAATTTGATTAGAAAAAAAAAGATGTAATTGAAAGAAAGAAAAAACATTGTTCAAATTTACTCCAAAAAAAAATTATTTTAGTGTTTCTTAAAATTATAATATAATAAGAAATCAGTTATTAATTTGGTAAAAAAATATAATTAAAAAAAAAAAGGAATACTGTTCAAATCCATTCATTGTTACTTCCCCCAAATCTTTTAGTGTTTCTTGTGATTATAATTATAATTATATAAGAACAAACCTTTAGCAGCATCGTAACCCAAATTATAATCATCTTGCTCCAACAATTTGCCAAGAACCGTAGCAGAATGAAATCCAGCGTTTGAAACTATTGTATGTGCCGGCGCCTACAGCAGTGCATTATCAATTGTTAGGTATTTCTTGGCTGTAAGTAAACCCTTATAAGAATTGCAGGCCAACAAATCTCAAACCTTGAGGGCGTTCTGGATTATTTGAATGCCTCTTCTTTCATCATGTATGGATAAGCCATCAACGAAGCTATAAACAGTATAATCATCTTGGAAAGATATACAGACATCAACTACCTGTTATCAAGTCCAACCTATAGAATCATTTTCCTTAAACATGAGAAACACAAGAAATCTGATAAAAAAATCCAAATTTTCACATCAAGAAATATGATGTGTGCGCGAGGAAAAGAAATGGAACCAAGAAAATTAATGATCAGAGTTTAGAAACTTTTGAAACAATCATTTCATTTTACTGATATTTTCTTCATTGTTAAGAAGTGCTCGTGGGGATTGCTCTTTTTGATATTCGTGATCCAAGTTATTCGTATCAAATCTTTGAGATTTCTGGAGGTTTTATAGCCTCGTCAATATGCTGGTTCTGTGCCTTTCTCTGTTCAGTTTATAGGTTGCTTCCTCTGCCATTATGAATTTCTTTGGCTTATAAGAAAAGAGACATTTTCTCATTATCAACCATCCAAATCCTGCTATATCATCATTTGAATTCAGAGAGTACTTTTTTGGTTCTATGCTTCGGACAAGAGAGTTTAGCAACTGAGTAGAAGGATGATGATAGTTCAAGCAAGGTCATCTCGTTGTACCTGAACATTGCATTAGTTTTTGCTGAAAATCTATGTGAGAAGAGAACAAGGCAGACAAAACATGGTGAAGTGTGGAAGTTGAACAATCATCTTATTCCACCATGAAATTCATTTTTTCTGCAGTTCATCCTTTTACAGTGTTGCATCCGTATTCGCTACTTACAATCTCATGAAGTGTCAAGGTGACAAGGCAGCTCTTCTCTCCCGTCTTCTTGTTTTTAACTAAAACTCAAAACTCCACTTATACTGTATGGAAAAAGCATACAAAACCTTCGAAATAAAATAAATAAGCAGAAAAGGCAAGAAAACAACTGGAAGACTCTTGGGTTTTCGAGCTGCTGGCTAGAACAAGCAAATTATTGATTACAGGACATGCATGTCATGATTTTACACTTGAGGCTTCTGATATTTCAGGGGCTTCACAACCTCCCTTTTAAAGTCAGGGTCATCCCTTCCAAAGTGACCATAAGCAGCTTGCTGTCCCTCCTCCTTCATCCCTTGCTACTTGTCAAGTCCACCGAAGTTACTTTAAGATGCCACAGCAAACAAAGAAGAGAAGGGATAGTCCATAATTGATTGCTTCCTTCTCATTTGAAGCACAAAGTCCGGATCAAAGCTTAGATTCAACTTCAAAAGAAGAAGAAGAAGAAGAAATCTTCAGTTTCAACAACGCAGATTATGAACACTAAGCAAAATTGGCAAAAGCCTTGGAAAAATTCAAGAGCAGGAATAGCGGCACTGCTCTGGCCTCTGAAACTTGGGGGCAACATGCCAAATACACTTTACCACCCTCAAAATCTTTGTCCCGCCGCCACTCGGTGCATAATCCATCTGTCTTTTGTTTCTCCAGATTCTCCGAAACTTGGTAAAAAAAAGTTTGATCATGTGCTTGATTTGAAGCGGAATATTGGTGAACCTTCAAGCTGCCCGCGGTGGCAATGTTTCTCCGGTGACTGTATTGTTTCTGTTCTTGATGGAATTGTCACTGCTCGGGTTTAGGAGCTGGAAACAGGAGAGAGATCTTCGCCAACTGAAATTGGCGGGAAAAGACGTAATTAACAAACTAAATCGAAAAAGAGAGAAATGCGGTGAGCGTGGATCGAACACGCGACCTTCAGATCTTCAGTCTGACGCTCTCCCAACTGAGCTATCCCCGCCTGTTTGTTGCTTCTTTCCTGTTAAGCATTATGAAACAATAAACTTATTCTATAACACATGCATTTTGCGAGGACATCTGTGCATCCTTTCTGCTTTCGGTGCGTTTGCGGTTGTTACTGGGAAAGAATTTCACATTGGATTGAATTTTCTGGTAAGCTGAAATCTCAACGTGGCTTATTATTGTGGCAATTACCAGTTATATATTTCATGTTTAAGAAATTAGGATGCCTGTGATGAAGCTTTACACTAGTTTTGGGGCTGGAATTTATTGTAGGAAACCTGTGATGGAAATGAAGCAAATCCTAGACGCTGGTGTGTGTAGCAGCTGCACTTCTTACACCTGAAGCCATTGGCTTTCACAAAGAAAAGAGACCTCATGATGATAGAAAACCATGGAAACACTGCAACATTTAACAATTTTATTGACAGAATTATTTTATCAGCATGAGATTAATACTTTGTTGGTGAAACTTTTACCTAATAATTCACCAATGGAATGTGTCTGTTAGTATAATGTTAATCAGTAATTTTACTATTTATTGTTAATTTCATCGGTAAAAAAAAGAAAAAACTAATGGTTTTATGGACGGAAAATACACGTAACAAAAAATTTTTTCACTGGAAATACGCAGATGAAATAAATTCATCGGGATATTTTATAAAACATTTCTAGGAAACTGCATTTTTATTTTCTTTTCAATTTGCTTACAAGCCTTAACTTCAATAGTCATGATGCTAGACTGCTAGTAATCTCATTACTGAAACCTAACTCTGCCTTGATTTCATTACTGAAACTATAATCACTAACAACGCTGTGTCTCTTTCAAAAAAGAGATAACATGTTCTGCAAAAGCCAATTGAAGTAGGGATGAGCTATTGTATCAATCACTACTGTAGTATTGTCTCTCCATTCATTTGGCATCTTCCAAACACATCCATAGAATTCTTCTTGCTCGCTTCATCATCTCTAAATTATTGATTATTGTGTGACATGTTTATCCATCACTTAATAACACTACCATCTAACTTAAAAGTTATTTAAACAACAACTGGAACTGGGAACGATAAACAAGGTCTGGTTTGTTAGATTAGCCTCAAGTCAAATGTAATTATTTTTATTTTTCATGCTGTTCGGAAAATACCAACCAAATAATTTCAATCCTACCATTAGGATTACTTAAACATTCTGATGGTATATTCATCACAAACACCAGTGCTAGAAATCATGGTATCATCTCATGCAGGCCATTTATTTATCGTATATAAGCTGGTGAAGTTGCACAATGACAACCATAAAACTAGAACTAACTGAAACAAAAGCTCAAAACAGACTAGATTGTAATGATCATGGATGCTAGGAGAGCTACAGGGCACATTTTGCTACCCATATTTTACCATTTGGATCCATCTGAAGTTAGGAACCAGGAAGGGAGATATCATGTAGCGTTTCTTCACACGAGAAAGGCTTCCAGGTTGAGATGGAGAGGGTGGAAGAGTGAGGGGCAGCTCTTAGAGAAGCTGCGGATGGCAGGGATGGTTCTGCGAAACTGGTTCATCATATTCTTGTTTCCTCCTGATTCTAGTAGTACCTACGCAACACAAGTTAAGGAAGACGTTCCATTTTTCTGAGCCCGAAACTTATTTCATTCTATTTTTGACATAATCCATCTATGAAACATCTAGAAATTTTTTTAAACAAATTCATGGCTTTAAATTAAAAGCACAAAAAGTTTCTGCAAAACCCAAAATCAAAATCAGCTCGAAATAAAAAAAAATATTTCTAAACTCAGATATGATTTTTTAGATGCTTTCAATCCATTTGATTTAAAAATTAATTATTTTGGTGGTCAAAATCATTTTTAATGATAATTTTCTTTATATATTGGAATCTTGCAATCCTCCCTCTTTTCTCCATTAAAAAAATGACTGCAAAAAAATAAATTTTTAAGTCAAGATCGAATTTTTAAAATTTAGAAGGAGTGATTAAAATGAACTTTTTTAAAAAATTCAAAATTGTTATCTATTTTATATGTTTTTTTTTTCACTTTTGTCACCTGTCTCTTAATTCAACACTTTCTTTAAAAATAAAATAAAATAAAATATTCAATTGGATGTTAATTAATGCTTAAAAAAAAAAAGTTTAACTACCAAAAAAGAGAGTTCAATAACCAATTTTTTGTTTTTTTTAATCACCGTTGAAATCTAAAGTGACAATGAATATAAAAATAATTGTTGATCTAGGTTTTGATTTTCCGCTTGATGGACTATCAGGCCCTGTTTCTTCAAAAGAAACCCAGGTCTAGATCAATATTAATTGGACCGACAGAAATGGACCAAACATATCAAATGTGGGCCACGTGCGCATTAATTTGACATAGGAAATGAAACCCTTTTGGCCCACGAGGCGTCCCTCTCGCAGTAGGGTTCCAAACCTCACCTCGCTCTCTTTCTTTCATTTTCAGTTACCAGCAGTCGGCGGATCACAACTTGAAAGTCTTCCCATCGTTTCCGTGTCTCCCCATTCGCATCGGGAAATTCCATCCTTCTGGTTTCGGCATTTCTTATTCACCAACCAGTCCAATGGGATTTTAAAACTCAATTTTCATTTTCACCTGCTAAACTTTAAAAAAAAATCATAAAACCTCGTAAAGTCTATTTTCAAACAAAAACAACTTTTAATCATTTAAAACTCTAGAAAATCCATGATTAGAAATAACTTTATAAAAATTAAATTGAAATAAACTACAAAATTAATTCCTAATTAAAGAATGAAATTCAAAAAACAAACAAAACCATTGAAGAATGATTCTTTTTATTATTATTATTATTTTAATAAAACAAAGCACGTTCAGATGTACACAATTAGCACTATCAAAATTCAAAAAGGAGACACATAAAAAACAGAAGAAGCACTTTGGTCAATATTGATGGCTGGTCATTATTAGTGAACCATACGTCTCAAATTTGGGAACCTGAACCGTTGCATTCTTTCTTCCCTTCCAGGTACCCTGAAAAGCCTCCAAACTTTGCCGTTTCACTCCATTCCCACCGGAGACTTCCATCTTTCTCATACTCCAGTTTAGTTTCGGCATTTTTTATTCACCAACCAGTCCAATGGGTTTGTTCTCACTTATCAATCTGTTGATGCTTCTCCTCTCTAGAAAGGATTTTTAATCAACAAACTTATCACTTATCTAATGTGTGCATAAATTTTTTAATTTGCATTTAAAAAAAAAATATTGCAAAATTCTATATGTTTAATTTTTTGCTATAATGTGTTAATATTTTTAATTTGATCTTTATTTATTGTATTTCTGAATTTTTTTTCTGAATTTTTTTTATTGTTTTTAATTTTACACTTTAATCCAAGTTAATATTGTATTTTTTTTCTATTTTAATCCTCATTCTATTAATTTTTTTTGTTAATGTTTTTATTCTTTTTAATTGAACTCTAAAATTAAAAAATTATTGTTACCTTTTAATTTATTTTTTATTTTTATTTTAATCATTATTATTTTAATTGTTATTTTTTTATTTTTTTTTTATTTTATCTTTTATTATTTTATTTTCATAGGATTGAACTACACAATTTTTCTTGTATAGTGTTTTTAATTTAATAATTCGAGTCATGAGTTTGAAAAATTAACCAGAATTAATATTTTTTTATTGTTTTTTAATATCATTATTTAATATCAAATTTAAATTCAAAATAAATTTTATAAAACAAATAAAAATTATTAATTAAAAAAATAAAATAAAATTAAAGACTGTTGAGCTTAACAAGTCAAGCTCGGCGCCTGACAAAGGAGAATTGGGGTGCTGAGTGGTTGGTTGGTCAGAACTTGACAGCTGGAGTTCATTATTTTGATCCATCACCAATAAGATTTTTGGTGGTGAAAATGTACATGGAGAAGTTTTTATTTTCGTATCTGGTCATTCTATGATTATGTCTTTTGATAAAACAAGTTTAAGGGCTATCTAACAAAAAGAACATGTGCATCTAGATTAGGAGGATACGTCACTCAATTTATTTTTATGATTTAAAAATATTTTTTTTAAAAAATATTTTTTTATTTTAAAAAAATATATTTTTAATATTTTCAAATTATTTTAATATACTAACATCATATATTGTAATCACATTCAAAATGTTTAGCTTTGTTTTTTAATAAAAAATTGAGTATACAACGCTTTGTTTTTCGGTGTAAATTCCATCCCCTCGAGTTATTAAAAAGTTGGAGTTTGATTTTTAGGATTTTAAAAGTTAATTTTAATTTATTTTTATTTAAAAAACTTTTAAAAAAATTATAGAAACCTCATAAAATCTATTTTCAAAGAAAAATACTATTTAAAACATATTTAGAAGTATGGTTATTATTATTTTTTAAAATACTTTTTACTTGAAAATATATAAAAATAATATTTTTTTAAAATATTTTTAAATCATAAAAATATTTTAATTTTTAATTTTTTTTTAAAATACTTTTATAATAGAAAAATAAATATAGCTTTAATCATTTAAAACTCCAGAAAATCCACGACCAACAAAATTAATTCAATGGAATTCAAAAAAAATCAAAAAACAAACATGAAGAATGATTTTTTTTTTTTTTAAAAAAAAAAAGAAAAAACAAAGCACGTTCAGATGTACACACAGCACTATCAAAATTAGGGAACCATACGTGTCAAATTTGGCAACCTGAACAGTTTGTATTCTTTCTTCCCTTCCAGCCTCCAGGTACCCTGAAAATCCTCCCATCGTTGCCGTTTCACCCATTCCCATCGGAAACTTCCATCTTTCTCATACTCCAGTTTAATTCGGCATTTTTTATTCACCAACCAGTCCAATGGGTTTGTTCTCACTCATCAATCTGTTGATGCTTCTCCTCTCCAGAAAGGATAACGATGTTTTCTTGGGTTTTAGCCACCACGACATTGGCAAGAATTTTGCCGATCATCTCTACAACGAACTCAATTCTGCTGGGATTCGCACTCTTAGAGATGATGGTGGAATCTACGCAGGACAAAAGTCTGATATCAAGAAAGCGATACGGGAATCCAGGATATCGGTTGTTGTGTTCTCTAAAGGCTATGCTTCTTCAACAAAGTGCCTGGACCAGCTTGTGCACATCATGGATTCCAGGAATAAAACTGGGCTCCTTGTGCTTCCCGTTTTTTACAACGTTGATCCGTCGGAGGTCAGTGAACAGAAAGGGTTGTTTGAAGAAGCATTTGCTAAACACGAAAAAAGCTTCCATAAGGAAATGGCTAGAGTGGAAAGTTGGAGGGCCGCTCTTAAAGAAGCTGCAGACCTGGCAGGAATGGTGCTGCAGCAAGACAGGTATATAAGTAATTGAATAATTGTTTTACCTCTTCAGATCTTTGCCTTCCAGTTGTTTTCTGGATAATTTAACCTAGCTATCATCTAGAAAGGAAACACGAATCTTATCGATTTAAAATGGGTCAGTCTTAGCCTTTCAATACCAGATTTGATTTGTTCTTGGTTCCAAAGGTTGCGCAGCACTTTCTTGGTGTGTTTATTGATTGTCAAGGAGTAATCCCTAGGACTGATCATGCATATAAATGAATAATAGGGATCACAATGTAGAAAAAGCTCCCCATGAACGCTACCAAAAAAAGCAACTTTTTTAATTTTTTTTGTGTCAATCTAATCCTTTGTCTTTGATTTTGTTTAATTCAACCTTATAAATAATGGTATTTCGTAATAGCAATATGTAATGCAATGAAAAAGTAATATATATATATATATATATATATATATATATATATATATACCTTCTTGGGATTTTGAAAGTGATTTGGAAATACTAACTATTTGAGACACAGAGTCACTGGAGGCTTGTTGGGATACCTTTTGCAATGCCAGGAGTAATTCTGGCGATTTGGATATAGTGTCAACCCATTGTTGAACTGCATCTGTTTGTACTTGTGGTGATTGTGGAGTTTCTTCGTCTTCAATAACTGCCTCATACCAAGATTTGATAGGCTTGACAGCGAGGATGGCTGAAGACATGAGTTTTGTAGAAGGCTTGGGGCTCTCTGGTTTTGTAGGCTGTGTTTGAGGGGCTTTTCCTTTGTCCTTGGCTTTTGCTTTAGGAGGCATCATGACCTGTTTTGAAGGAATTCTCGGGTTAGAAAATCAGGGATGGAATTTGATTCTCCTTTAATGTAAACAATATCGAAATCAAAAATACTTAAAATGGCTTGCCATCTGGCAAAGATTTGTTTGAAAGCAAGATTTTGGACATCTTTTTGGAGAACTTCTTTTGCTGATTTGTAGTCAACACGTAAGAGAAATTTTTGATTTAATAAATCACTTTGTGTGTGTGTGTGTGTGTATATATATATTAAAAAGCAATTTTTCATAGTGCATACACGAAAGCATACATAAAAAACAAATTATAAAATAAAAAAACTATGCAGCACAACCCTATAAATAATTATATTTAGTAATAGCAATATGTAAACATGTAAAATAAAAAAACTATGCAACACGACCCTATAAACAAAACAAAACAAATCCTAAAACAAAATTTTTTTTACCAAAGAAATATAATAATATAAAAAAGGGAAAATTATGAAATTAAACACAATTTTTTTTGTCTGTTTAATAAATAATATAGAAAATTGAACATGAACGAAGACTACGGCAGAACATATCAAACTTGGGCCGAGCACATGAACGAAGACACTTCCTAAACAGATTAAAAAACAAAACCCAACCTTTGGCCTTTCTTCTCTCTTTTTTCTTCCACCAAAGAATCAAGTGAGATCTGCATCTCTTCCAACACAAAAATCTTTGTTTCTTTCGACATATTTCTCTTCGTCAAACCGATGGCTTTCAACCCGGTGACCCAAATCTTGATTCTTCTCTCGTTGATGCCTACTACTTACGATGTGTTCTTGAGTTTCCGAGGCGAAGACACTCGCAGGAACTTCACCGACCACCTGTACAAAGCGTTATCTAGAGAAGGGATTCCCACTTTCAGAGACGACGATGGAATACGGAGAGGAGAGAACATTGAGTGAGAAATCAAGAAAGCAATTCAAGAAACAAAACTATCCATTATTGTGTTTTCTAAAGAGTACGCTTCTTCGAGATGGTGTCTTGACGAGCTAGAGATGATCATGGAACGTAGAAGAACTGTTGGCCACATAGTGTTTCCAGTTTTCTACGATGTTGATCCATCTGAGGTGGGGACCCAAACAGGGAGGTATGGTGAAGCGTTTGCTAAGCATGAGATACATTTCAAGGACCGGGTGGAGGGGTGGAGGAAGGCTCTTAAAAAAGTTGCATACATGGAAGGAATGGTCTTAGAAGACGGGTACTAACTTCTTTTTTTCTTCGAAATTTATTACATCGATAGCTTATATTTTTGAATCAGCTAAGCATTTAGGAATACTTAATTTGACCTTGATCATTCCATACTCGAACATCACGGTTGAGCCACGTAGCTAGGGGGTTGTTTTTTCTTGCTAGTTAACATGTGAGAAGACATTCAATTACCTGGAACCGTGATTGCCAACTATCCTAGGGGAAAAGAGTTTGACGAGAATGAAAGAAATCTTGCAACTTACTAGAGAA
>Ga0307518_10001941_pt1 | contig 15246 bp, 7 predicted proteins | sample 25_EM_MG_FD_203889 | JGI IMG/M metagenome (GOLD analysis project Ga0307518, IMG submission 203889) | Populus trichocarpa ectomycorrhiza microbial communities from riparian zone in the Pacific Northwest, United States - 25_EM | ecosystem: Host-associated > Plants > Roots > Unclassified | place...
TTGTTGGAGTTAAAAAAATATTTACCTTTTGCATGGTTTGTGTTGTTGAGTCTTTTTTCGGTAACCACACTTTTATTTATTTATTAATGATTTATTTAAAAGTGTGATGGAAATTATTTTTAAAATATTTTTATATGAAAATATATTAAAATAATAATTTTTTATTTTAAAATTTTTATTTTTAATACTAGTACATCAAAACAATAAAACAAAACTAGGATTTTTATTAAAATCTTCAAATCCTCTTCGGATCTTATTTTAATAATGGTTATTCAATAGCACGCAATACCTAATTACTTGAGATCGTTGAGTTCTATTCCAACCGTTCTGATTCCAACCAAAACTATAGAAATCACAAACAAGGAGTGAACGATATTGGTTATAAGTCAAAGCCATCAATGATTAAAAACACCATAATTATATGAAAACAACCAAAATATTTATTTAAAAAAAAAACTAGGAAAACTATTCATTTCAAATAAGAAAAAAAAAACATATCAATTTAAACTAGGAAAATAAAAAAAAAATAACTATGAAAAAATAAAATTAACAAAAATAAAGATCATATTTTTTTAATTTTGACAATTTATAGAGAATCATGAGATAACCTTGTCTGGTTTTGGATGATTCACTCCAAATGCAGCGAAAACACACATTTTGACCATTTCCATTGAACTATCCAAAAAAATATCAAGTTTCAAATAAGATGCAGTTTCTGAAGCACATTACGTGCATACAAATTAATTTTTAACTAGCAGCAGCTCCGTATCAAGAGCAGGGCTGAAGAAATGCCAGCTTGAATCATGGAAAGCAGCAAAATAATCATCCGAAGCTATCTTGAGTACATGCTCATCTGCGAATTTTCGAGCTGCCAAAATATGCCCTGTTGAATCAACAATAAAGGAGTTCTTAATCTCTGACAAGAACTCATACATCTCAAAGCTATTTCCAAATAATACAATATGATTCAGCAGTTCCAACTCCCAGTTTGCCTGTAAGAGATTGTTGTATAACTCTGCCTCACAATGTGGCATATAGAAAAGTGTTGGCTTTGTAGCCCGTCTGCGACCTTGCTCATTTACAGATAGAACAGAACAACCAAGGGATTCCAGAACCCGAGATTCCGTTGCAGAAAGAATTGGATCAAAAACCTCCACGTCCCCAATCCAATTGAACTTCCTCTTCATCAAGATTGCAAGGCTAAGCTGAAATCGAGGGGTTTCGTATGATTCAATGCTGCCAATTCCATATATCACCATCGGCATCTCCAGTTCCAAGCCCAGAACCTTGTGAAAAGAATTCAGGATGTCAGGATTTTCAACTAGCTCCAAAAAGTTCTGATAGAATTGAGAGCTCTCAACTTTCTTGATACAGATTTCCATCTTTTGTATCAACTTCAATTCTCTATCTGGATCTGATTCAAGCTCAGTTGGCACCCATGGCTGCTGTTTAGCTTCTGGAGTACTATTTCTCCGGGAACATGTCCTCCTTTTACCTCGACGAGGTAACACAACTGTCCAGTCTTCATTTTTGGTGTGCTTGTCAGTAACAGGGAGTTTTGCAGAAGCTGCCATTATAGAACAATGATTCTCTCTTCTCCTTGCGAAATCCTCACTTTTTGTCAAGTCAAGTACACCTTAGGCAAAATTATAAGCTGATCTGCGGAGCAAGCAAGTGAATTGTGGGAAGCAGCCAACGCTTCCCATTCACATTTACCAAAATCTTTGTTGAAGTAATGAATGATTCAAGTAGCAAGGTATTTTACTCTCCCACCTATCAAAGTTTCAATCAAAGTGAATCAATCATCTCTGCACCTCAGATCAAGTATGCGAAAGACACAAAAAGATCCCTTTTTTATGTCAAAGAGAGAGATGCCAACTATCTGAAAACAATAAAAACCTAACTAGAACTTAACAAGGAACTTTCTTTGCTCTAATTATTAATCATCAGAAACCAATTTCTTAGGTTCCCAGTTGGAATAATTACACAAAATTCACCTTCTTGTATATCTCTACCCGGCCTATAATTTCCACAAAACTCAAATAGCCTAACTCTTCGGTTCAGCACTATCAGTGTTTTAAGCTTCTTTTGGTCCCCGGCTATAGCATCAATCTTTTGCATGTAAGAAAATTATTTTTACGGTTTCACACTTACTATATTCAGAAATCTATAATGCATGCTGACTGAAGAAAATTGGATACTTTAACAGGTGTTTTACAAGGTCCAGGACCAACTAAAATTTAGATTATTGAGCATAATAACTGCAATTAAACATGAAAAATTGAATAATCAAACAAACACACGAGGACAAACTTTTTCTTCGAAAGAGTCTCTAATTAACACAAAATTGAGACAATATTCAGTAATCACTCTTCGAAATTTACAAGATTACTTATTGGCAGATGTCAAGTAAAAAAGATAGTTTCCTTTTTTTAAAGGAGAGGTTAGAGATGGATTTCAAGAGATGGGATCTGAAAATACTTACGTGTAGTGACAGAGTGGCGATCCACCGGTGGCTGCGATGGCAGTCAGCTGCGGCTGCGGCTGCGGCTGCTTCTCTTGGATTGGATATCGAATATAACGAACCTGTCCCTGCTGGTTCTTCTCTTTTACCTTTTATGTTCTTGCATTGTTTTTGTAGCTATTGAGGTCCCTGCTTCCCACTCGCCCACCAGTTATGATAGTAGAAAGAAAAAACCTAGTTTTGCCCTCTTTCTTTCTTTGGAAGTGGGGCTTTTAATGGAGTTTTACCTCTTTTTTTAAGGGTTGGAAACCATCAAGCTAAAGGGAAAATTACCTGGGACAAAATTTCTTCCATCCTCATCTTGATTTTGCTTTTATACATGAATCGAAGAAATTTTTCCCATTAGTTTGTCTGTACAGTTACTTCTGACAAAGCTAAAATTAATAATAATAAATCAAGCTACTTGTCATAGAACCATGCTAGTTTGCATGCCTGTTACGCTGCGGGGATCAATTTATTTTTTTAAATATTGAAAAAAATGTAAGGTCTTTGTAAATTCTTTAATATCGTTTTAGATTATTTTTTTTCATTAAAATAATTTTTTTATTGATATATCTTAAAAAATTTAAGAATAAAAAAAATTCAATCAAAATTTCACGAACAATTTATTATTATTATTTTCATATCAAAAACATAATAATTGAAAACAATTAATAAAATTCAAATAAATAGTTATAACAATATTTAAAAAAGAGTATATGAATTTAATAGAAATTTTTTGGAGTGCAGGAGAAAAAAATAGATAAAAAGAAAATGATAGAAAAGGACCAAGCTTGGGCACCTGGCCTCGTCCGCCCCTTATTTTTGCTTTTAAAAAATTAAAAAAACGACAAGTTGTCTGACACCTTAATGAAAATATTGCATGCCCCGGCATCAGAACTCACAACCTCTTTCCTTGGTCTCGCCTGCTAACAAACTGAGTTATGTATGTTTATAGTGTGATAATGGTTGTTTTTTAAATAATTTTTTATGCTGAAATATATATTAATGATATTTTTTTAATTTTTAAAAATTATTTTTAATATCAGCACATCAAAACATACAAATCATATTAAATTTTTTAAAAAAAAAATTTTGAATTTTTTAGGAACGCGGTGTAAACCGCGTTCCCAAACGGTTTCTAAGTTGTTATCATATGGATTAACACAAATATATTAACTTTCTTTACTATTCATATAGATTGTGAAACACCAAAAGAAACACCAATTATTTTAGACGAGATGCATGCCCGCGCACTGTCGCGGGCTTATAAAACAAATATATTTAATAGTGTTATAATTGTGAACCAGCGCTGGATAAGTAATAGAAACTAAAGGTATGATGGAACCAATATTTCATGACAAAAAAAAAGTTGTGTTGGTGATCAAAACTTAGAGACTAAACAAAATGATTTGTAGCAATCCACAGTGTTTTGGGAGGAAAGATACAGTGATTTCGCCACATGATTTAGCTTTTCTGTTAATAAAAAGCAAAAAAAATTACAAAGCTAAATTCTCTACCAACTTAATATTAAAAAAAAACCAACAAAGATAATTTTGGAAGGAAAAAAACCCATGAGGAAAAACGTCGTAGCAATTGACAATGTTTTGTGAGGAAAACTACAGTATTTTCCCCAATAAAATAAAATAAAAAACCATTTAGAGAAATACTATAGCAATCCATAATGTTTTGTGAGAAAAACTACAACGTTTTTCCCATATTATTTAGCTTTATTGTAATTATAATTCTTAACCAACTTAATATTAAAAAAATGACAGATAATTTTGAAAAAAATAATAAAAAAATCATATGGGAAAACACTGTAATAATTCACAGTGTTTTAAATAAAAAAATTATAAAGCTAAATTCTTAATTAGCTCAATATTAAAAAAATCAAATCGACAGAGACAATTTTAGAAAAAAAAACACAAAAAAGAGGGAAAAAATCATGCTGGAAACACTGTAGCAATTCATAGTGTTTTGTGATAAAAACTACAGTGCTTCCCCACATGATTTAACCTTATTTGTAATGACTTGTAATTGTAATTTTCAACAATGTTTTGTGAGGAAAGCTACAGTGCTTTCCCCACATAATTAAGTTTTATTACAAAGTAAAATTCTAACCAACTCAATATTAAAAAAAATAAAATCGACGAAGATAATTTTAGAAAAAAATATTACAAAAAAAGAAAACACAAAAGAAACTGGAAAAAAACCATGTAAGGAAAAACCATATCAATCCATATTGTTTTGTGAGAAAAAAACTTGTATTTACTTATAATTGCAATTCTTAACCAACTTAATATTTAAAAAATAAAATTGACAAAGACAATTTTAGGGAAAAACATAACAAAACAGGAAAAAACCATATGAGAAAAAACACTGTAGCAATCCACAGTAATTTGCGAGGAAAGTTATAGTGCTTTCCTCACATATTGTAACTGTAATTTTTAATCAGTTCAATATTAAAAAATTATATAAAAAAAAGATAACTTCAGAGAAAATTATATAAAAAAAAAACCATGCGGAGAAATACTGTAGCAATAAACAATGTTTTTAAGAAAAAAATTACAAAACTAAATTCTCAATCAGCTCAATATAAAAAAAAATCGACAAATATAATTTTGAAAAATAAAAAAATAAAATAGAAAAACTACGTGGGAAAACACCGTAGCAATCCAAAGTATTTTAAAGGAAAAAAATTACAAAGCAGAATTTTTAACCAGCTCAATATTTAAAAAGTAAAATCAACAAAGATAATTTTTTTAAAACAAAATAAATGGAAAAAAAAAAAGAAGAAAAAAGAAGCAAAGTTGGAAAAAAAATGAAAGTAATTTTGGGAAAAAAAAGAAAAAAAAAAGAGGGAAAGTTGGAAAAAAAATGAAAAAATGAACAAAAAAAAAGGAAAAATACTGTGGATTACTGTTGTAATTTACAATGATTTAGGTGTGGGGGAACAGTGATTCCCCCACACCATTTAGATATTGTTATAATATATAGTATAGTTAATTTACAGGCCTCCTACTCTATAGATCGAATCAGAAAAAAATTAAATATAACAAAAAAAATATTCAAATAATTTAATTGTTATTAAATTCAACATGTTAATATTGAAACTTTTTAATTTAACTTATATGAATCAAGTTTAAAATAAAATTGTATGAGAGTTATCTTAACGTGACTTAATCAATTTGATTAGTTTAAAAGCAACATGCCTTACTGGTAAAAAAAATAAAAATTAAGAATGAAATTGATAAAAAAAAAAATTCTTAATCCAACTCTTGCCTAGTTCTAGTATAAAATCAAACAAAGAGAGAGCTATTCCAATATTATCCAATTAACTTGGTGGTCTAAAGACAGAGAAAAAATATTTGAGAATAAATTTGAAAAAAAAATTGATATAAAAAATCTTTTGACTTAATTCTTGATCTAGCTCTGGTTTGAAATTAAACAATATGAATGTTGCATCAATATGATGTAGTAGACTTGATTGGTTAAAAAATAACATGATGATTGTTAAAGAATTTAAACAACAAATTAAAAAATTAAAAAATAAAATAACTTTACTATTTATATAAATAATAAAGCTACACAAGGCAAGCTAGTTCTCTTTTATCACATGCGCGCTGGCATATGTATATAATTATTAATTATGATAATAGGATTGTAAAAAAAATAAAAAATAAAACTAAAGCATTTTCTATATAGAAATGGAGAATTTATTTTCAATGGGGACCATGTTGACACTACTAGCAAAAAAAATTATTAACAACTTTTTTTAGGTTTTATTTTGTTTTGAGATTATTTTGATGTGATATATTTAAATTAAATAATAAATAATAAAAAATAATATTTTAATATAATTAAAAAAAAAAAACACTTTGATTCAATACACCAATATCAAGTAAGGTGTTACTCCAGATCAAACAATCCATTGGGTCAAGAAGAAAAGATTAAAAAAAAAAAATCAAGAAAAGGAATTTTGATTAAATCATCCAATTGGATACGCAATATTTTTTCCCGCTCCCTTCTTCTTCTTCTCTCCCTGTCAAACCCAATTTAGGGTTTTACAGTTCTTTATCCCCTTCACTCTTCACTCCACTCTCCGTTAAAAATGATGTACGGTGGTGATCCTCAGCAACAGCAACAGCAACAGCAACAGCAACAGCAACACCACCACCACCAGCAGCTGCAGCAACAGCAGCAGCAGCAGCAGCAACAACAACAACAACAACAACAACACCACCACCACCACCAACATATGCAACATCAACCGCCACCTGGTAATGACTTCCACCGAGGCCCCCCGCCACCGCCGATGATGCGGCAACCCTCCGCTTCATCAACAACTCTTAGTCCTCTCGATTACCACCACCAACACCACCCTCCGCAGGCCGCCCCCGGTCCTCCTCATCCTAATTACGAAGGTAGGTAGTTAGTTACTAAGTGCATTGTGTTTTGTTTTTTCAAGTGTTTTAGGGTTTGGGAGTTCTGTCTTGATTAATTTAATTAGAGTGACCAAGTTTCAATTTTAACCTAAATTATAGTTATGAACTGTGTGTTTTGATTGAAATTTTGTGATTTTCTTGATTGTTTGTTGTTGTTGTTTTAGGTCATGGTGATGGTTATGGTGGAAAAAGGATGAGGAAGCTTACGCAAAGGAGAGCTGTTGATTATACAAGCACGGTTGTTAGGTATATTCAGGTAATGCTTGAAATTTGTGACAGCTCTTAATGTATCTAAATTGGAAGCAATGCGAATTTTGGAATTTGTTTTCTTTGAAGTGGATGTGTTTCTTACTGGATTTGGTGTTCCTTTAATTAGAATTGAATAATTAATGGGCGCATCTATTTGTCTGTGTTAATTCCACTATCTGAATTTGTAGTTGTTTTCTTCTATATCATGCCTTTGGCTAAAAAGCTTATCAGTGTTGGTGTTGAATTCATAGTTGGACAGGACTAGTGGTTTTCATCAGGTCATAGTGCTGATCTTGACCAAGAGTTAATTGCTTGGAGAGGTGGTGGTTTTTGCACATGAAAAAAAAGGAATTACACCAATAGGTTTTTGTTCGCCTCTGCTAGTATTTTAGGTTTTGTGAAGGGAGCGAAATAAAAGAGTATTTGGAAGGAAAAGTTTACTCTTAACTCTTTGAAGGACTTGTGGGTTCAAACTTTACACTTCTAGTAATCTGACGTTGAAGAAAACATTTGAACTTCACAGATTATGGATTTTCTATGATGTTCATATGATGCACAGTCAATGATTTACTTGCTAGTTTCTTTTGCTTGCAAGTGGGTGGCAACCCCCTGGTGCCTGCATCACTAGATCTTTTGTTATTTGAGTTACTTGTAATCTTGTTTCAGTGTTGCTGCAGACTCGTATGTGGCAGAGGGACTCGAGGGACAGGACAATATTGCAACATACCCCAGCAGCTGCAATTGATGTTAGTGAACATGGTTTATCTATATTCTTTCTTTATGAGACATCTTGACCAAAGTGGCTGTCAGTTTAATTATCTTTCTATGCTTCTAGCATGCAAATTTTCTTCATGTGTTGATCTCTGGTGCAGGTGTTGCCTACAGTTGCCTATTCTGATAATCCATCAACAAGCTTTGCTGCAAAATTTGTCCATACATCTCTAAACAAAAACCGTTGTTCAATTAATCAGGTTTTGGTAAGTCAGATTGCGAAAAAAATCCTGACATTGTTATTTATTTGAAAAGATAAGCATATATTTTCTCTTAGGACGTAGTATGATCTACTCGTATTGTTCTATTATGGACCATCCAGTGAAATTATGTTTCTTTTGAAGTTTGAAGTCAATTTGCTTTGGTTTTTACGAAAGGGAATACCACATTTGATTATTTATCACTACCTGGGCTGAATTTATCTTCCTTATTTTTTTCCCTGTTAAACACGTTTCAGGTTCAGAGTCAGATGAAACTGCAATTCATTCAATGGGTTATCAAACTTAGTTTTTACTTGTCTGAGGTGTCAAATATATAATTGTGTATGACATCTTGAAAAATGACTTACACTGAATTATTCTTCTTTGCTGTTACAAGGCCCTAGACGTGTTTCATTCTGATAGCATAAAATGTTAGGCCTTTCATTGTGTCAATATGAGTGGAAAAAAGAAATTGTTGCTGGATGTGCAAATTGCCTGTTGTAACAAATCAAGTTAGATGAAGACTGGCGATCCATGTTGTTTCCCACAAACTGAACTATCTTACCATCTTTAATTTATCTACTAGTTAGCTCTTTGAGACCTCAGTCTACAGTTTGTGTGACAGTGTAGAAAGTTGTTGACTTCTAAGCAGTAGTCTCCAATTCCTACTTGGCAGAGCAGATAACTTCATTTGCTTCGTATAGAAAAAGTGGTGTGCGTGCGCCTGCACACCGGCATAAACATGCAATGAGTTTACATGCATGCTGCCTATTGTGGAATGAGTTTGAATGCCATTCATTTCTTGCTTGGTCCAAATTTATTGTAACTTAACATTTTCCTAGCCATTTTCCCTTCTTAATGGTAGAAAACATATGGGTTCTTTCTTTTGGGATTCATCACATCTGATGTTTCTTTAATCATGTTATCAAACATATTCTGACCCTTTTCTTCATATATAGTGGACTCCAAACGGGAGACGTCTAATCACAGGTTCTCAAAGTGGGGAATTCACCCTTTGGAATGGACAGTCATTTAATTTTGAAATGATTCTTCAGGTGTGTGGTTATGGTCTTTTAATTTTGATTTTTAACTAGGAAAGAAGCGAGATTGATGATAGAAGCGAGATTGATGATTTTTGTGGAGTTCTTTTATGTGCAGGCTCATGATCAAGCAATCAGGTCTATGGTATGGAGCCACAATGACAATTGGATGGTCTCCGGTGATGATGGTGGTGCAATTAAGTAATTCCCATATGTTCCTATGGTTTTGTTGCTATTATGTTTGTATATATTGTTCATATAATGTTGTTTTATACTGTTTTAGGTATTGGCAGAGCAACATGAATAATGTTAAGGCCAATAAATCTGCTCATAAAGAATCAGTGCGAGGCTTAAGGTAGAATTTCGCTTCATATTTTTCTTCCTTTTCCGTTTTTTTCTCTCCAAATATGTGATGTTGGTGAAGATCTTATTGCAAACCTCTTGAACAGTTTCTGTAGGACAGATTTGAAGTTCTGTTCCTGCTCTGATGACACTACTGTTAAAGTTTGGGACTTTGCTCGGTGTCATGAAGAGCGTTCATTAACGGGTAATGTGTTTTTGGTCGATGAACATATGATATTAATTGTGGTGCCCATTTTGGGTGGTTTCTTCTTTAGTAGAGCTATCTTATATACCCGTTGGGAGGAGGGTTGGCCCATTATTTATAGTACTGAATGGGATGATCCTTCTTCCATTCACCTGAATAAGTTGAAGTAATGTTTCTTTAAGATTGCTTGATATGATGCCATACTTTTAGTCAGAAAAGTTGACCTTGAAAGAAGAATATTGAAATATGCAATGGGCCCAAAACCCCTTCTCAGTCATTTTCTTCTGCGAAAGATAGTTTAGAGACTAATGCAGGGAACATTTATGGGTTTGTTTCCTCATGTTCTCTTATTACTCATTTGGACGGAGAGAAATAAAAGGTTTTCAAGGTGAGAACACTTCCATTTGTGGGCTAGAGATATCTGCTTAAAGATTTTATGATATTAGGATGGATGCAATTACTAGTTCACTCCCTCTTTGATTTGCAAATGTTAGCTGGTAGATAACATGTTTTTGGCTTCCGTGGTATACTTCTATTGTACAGGGGCTGATGCCCCTGTTTTGGTACATAAATTAGTGTACGCCCCACCAAACAGTCTGATTGCATAGATTACTGTCTGTGTGCTGTGCTCATAATATTTGCACTGAGTGACCTAAAGAGTTTTCCCTGCATCATTTTGAACTCAGGCAGGCCATGGTTGGGATGTGAAGAGTGTTGATTGGCACCCTACAAAATCTCTACTAGTGTCAGGTCTGCCCTAAATTCATTTTTGAATGTCATGATCTCTTTCGAAGTTGACATTGTTGTGCTTGATGCTGCTAATTGACTTTTTTTTAGGTGGGAAAGACAACCTAGTAAAACTCTGGGATGCTAAATCTGGAAAAGAGCTTTGCTCATTGTGAGTACAAATTTGCTTGGTCATGAGGCTCAAGTTTGGCTTAGAATTTCTTTTTATAAATTTTACAAGCTGGGCTTGGGTTTTGCAGTCATGGCCACAAAAATACTGTGCTTTGTGTCAAATGGAACCAAAATGGTAACTGGGTGCTGACTGCTTCAAAAGATCAAATCATCAAGGTTTGCAAATTCTTTCTCACACCAAAGCCCTCGTTTATGAAAGGATGGCTTGAATGTTGTTCCCAGTTTACCTTGTCCATTTTGTAATTTTTGCATCTTTGCAGCTTTATGATATAAGGGCAATGAAGGAGCTTGAATCTTTCCGTGGGCATCGGAAGGACGTGACTGGTTAGTAACACCTTTCACCTATGCAAACTGTACGAGAATAAAATTTAGTTGTATAATGCTCTGCTGTTGATTGTAAAGTTATGGGAATAAATTGCTTTTATATATTATGCTCATTGTTGGCTGAGCCTTTATTAAATTTGCTAGCATGCTTGTTTTAATTTTTAACTTTTCTGTGCTGTGATTCGTATACGGTGATATACTTATCTTAAAAATGCTCCCAACCTTTTCTAGCGTTGGCTTGGCATCCATTCCATGAAGAGTACTTCGTCAGTGGGAGTTACGATGGATCCATTTTCCATTGGCTTGTGGGGTAATGTTGTTATCTCAAATAGAACTATATATTTTTTTTGCTGTTAAATTATTCTACAACTTCTACCTGAAGTTCTCATCATTTTATGCATTACGTGATTGAATGTTATGTTTTTTTTTTAATATATTTTTCATTAAAATGTTTGCAATGCATGGAAAATCTATTCCCAAGGAAATGAGTAGATGGAGGTTGAAGAGAACTATATATATAATTTAAAAGTATACAGTGGAAGGGGATGCATAGAGTCCCCCAAACAATTTTTTGTTTTTTTGTTGATTCATTGTTCAGGGAAAACTATAAGAAAACAAGAAAATAGATTTTAAGATTTCTTCTTTGCAGAATTTGTCGTTTGCTTTTTTTCATTGTTTTGGATGGTGGATTCCTGAAAAAAAATCAATCTTTTGTTCCTATTTCCTTTTTCTGTCTGTTTAAGTTGATTCTATTTTCTTGTTTGATACTATTTGTGCTGTTTGCTTCACATGTGGAAGTAATCTCATAAAGTTTCTGTATCTTATGACTGATGATGCATAGGCATGAAACCCCTCAGATTGAAGTTTCCAGTGCTCATGATAATAGTGTTTGGGATCTTGCATGGCATCCAATCGGATATCTTCTTTGCAGGTAAATGCTTTAAATTCAAGTTCATTGATCCTGGGATGTTAACTGGTTTTTAGTTTTCCAAACCTTTTGAGCTGATATTCGAATACGTTACCTTTCTTGAATTTCATTGCTTGGAATATTGAATGTGGTTCAATATAGTTAGTTACCGCAGTTTTACCTTTTCTAGTTATCAATAAGTTGCATTGTCTTGTTTCTTGTTCTATTTCTTGGTAAGTTGGTGTGTAACCCAGTTAAAGAGGAACGTGAGTGGCTCAAATCAATGGTATTTCAATGTGCACATCTAAAAGACTTCATTATCTGAAACTGCTTCACAAGTTGCTCTCCACTTGGGCCATTAATATATAAAACAGATGTACAGACTGCCTTTGAAGCATGGAAAACTTGAAAATTCTAAGGAATCAATTTTTTTCAAAGCAAACTGTGCATGATGGTATAAATTTTTTTGGCTTATTTTTGCTGTTCTTCTGGGTCTTTTGAGGAGTTTCTATTAGTTGATATTCTCTGGGGTTGGAAACCCTTTTTGTCAATATTTTTATATGGAAAGATGCTGATTTTCATTTTCGTGCTGAACCTTGCACTCTGAATTTTTTCAATAAAAAAGGGAGGGAGAATTCTTGGTTGTGCTAAATGAGTACTTGGCTCTAGCAACTTCAAGAATTTTGTTTGCATGAAAGATTTGAATGTCAAATAATAGTATTTCAATGTTCTGGTGAAGGACTAAAAGAAAAAAATGACATGATTAAATTCCTTATCATCCTAACCTATAACCCTTTTATAAGGTGTTTCTATCTCTTCAGTTACAAAAATCTGCATAATTTTTTCTGCAGTGGTAGCAATGATCACACGACAAAGTTTTGGTGCCGAAATAGGCCAGGAGACACTGCCCGTGATAAATTTAACATGGGTCAAAACCAAGGTTAGGCTTTACAAACTGATGAAGCTGAAAATTGGCTTAATTGACATTCTGTATTAAATCCAATCATGTGTTGCATCGGCCGGAAAATCTGTGTTTGTTTCAAAAAATTTAAGCTACAATATTTTCCATGATGTTATGATTAGTATACAAAAGCATATTTTATTGATTAATTTTCTAACCATTACTATCTTCTACCAGGTTATGGTGAACAAAATCCTGCCTTTGGTGGCCGCTTCCCTGGCAATTTCCCTGTACCTGAACCACCAACAACTCCAGGACCATTTCCTCCTGGATTGACTCGAAATGAAGGAACTATTCCAGGTGTTGGAGCTGCAATGCCACTATCGATTCAATCTCTTGATGCATCCCAGGGAGAGAAGCAGCCTCTTCCTATTTCTATGCCCTTTGGATCGCCTCCTCTTCCTCCCGGTCCACATCCGTCGCTTCTTGCTGCTAATCAGCAGCAGGGATATCAACAAAATCCTCAGCAGATGCCACAACAGCAACACCAACCACACCCTCAGCACATGCCTCCTTTGCCTATGCCGCCTCCAAATATGCAGCAGCTACAGCCTCCATCCCACGTACCCCTGCTCCCTCATATGCATCTACCTCGCCCTCCACAAATGCCCCCTCATGGCATGCCTTCACCAATCCCATCTTCCATGCCCGGATCTTTACCTTCATCACTGCCTGGTCCAATGGTATGATATAGTACTCCAGTCATTTTTTTTCTTTCCCTAGTCCATCCAGTCTCTCTCACTTTAATTCCAAACGTTGGAATTTTGAGCTTTCTCTATTAATTTCTTTGCATTGTTGAAAATGCAAAGCTCACTGGCTACTTTTTAGAAACACAAGTGGTGGTTGAAAGGATATGGTGTCGTTTAAAATAGATTTTGGAACTCTAATTTCTAGCTATATCTGTTCAGCACTTTCCTTAGTGAGATGTATTTTGAATGTTGGATTTTGCTTCCTTTTTTTTCCTTTCTAGGGGATGCAAGGGACAATGAATCAGATGGTACCTTCATTACAACAAGGCCATTTTATGGGCATGAATCCATTGCATGCAGGATCCTTACCCACAAGTGCCGCCCCAACAGTTGGTGGGGGTTTTCCAAATGGCCTGCCAAATATGCAGGGCCCATCAAATGCAAGCGGGGGCCAAATGTATTCACAGGGTGGTCCATTCAACCGTCCACAAGGTGGACAGATGCCAATGATGCCTGGTTTTAATCCTTATCAGGTAAGATAGACATCACATTGTTAGGTTATGAACGATGTACCCTCCCCCATGTTTGCACAAAAAATGCCCATTACTGTCAGTGTAAATTAATGGTATTTTGTAATTTGTTGTTGGCATTTTCAGGTTCCATAGACAATTTAAACAACGTTACTTGAACATCCATGAAATGGAAATGGCTATTTAAAATATCAATTAGAAAAGTTCTACTGAGGATTACTGAATTCTTAATCTATATTCTAGCTATTCTGATGCTCTAGTGCACAAACCTTCTTAATCCAAAACATCCTTTTTATTCCTTCTTCCAACCCATTTTATGGTAAAAATAAGCATGAAAGGCAAGCAACCATTTGTTTGAGGTAGGTTCTTTCCTGAGGTTAACATTTTCTTTAAGGATGACTTTTTCAAAATATTTTTTGTGTAGCATCATTATAGTGTAGTGTGTGCTCAGCAATCCTACTGACTTCCGTGCCGAATAGTATCATTGGCAGAACTGAAAACCAAACTCTCCAAAACATGTTACTTAGACTACTAAAGAGTAGAGAGATGCAAAATTCTGTCATTGAGATAATTCTCTTATTGCAGTCTACAGTTTTGGATCATGCAAAATTTCTAGAGTTCTAGTGACTTGTGCAATTTAATTAAAATACGACGAGGGAAACTGTTGATGTAAGCATGCATAATTTTATTTGCTTTTTGGGTTGCATATATCATTTTTCATGTCCCTTGTGAGTGATGAAGATGATAATGTCAGGACAGAATTCTACATGTTACTTGTTTCTGAGTGGGCTTGTGTCTGCAACATTTTTGTTTGTTCAAGAAAAAGCTAACATGTGTTAAATCGTAATTGCAGTCTGGGAACCAATCTGGTATGCCTCCACCACTACCACCTGGTCCACCACCACATTCACAGACACCTCAGTAGAACCATTGTTGCATCATGGAAGGGCAGCTGCCTAGAACTCAAAGACGAGAGAATGCTTTTGCTGCTTGTGCTCGTACTAACAACTCAACTTAAAAGTCGCTGTTCGGTGCCTCTGCCAATTTTCTTTTTGCCTTGTAGTCATGTTTAGTGCTTTACACTGAATATCTTTTTGCCCCATTTCCATTGGCGATACAAGATTGTACAAGTAGGCCAAGTGTTCTTACTTTTATTATT
>Ga0307518_10001942_pt1 | contig 15239 bp, 9 predicted proteins | sample 25_EM_MG_FD_203889 | JGI IMG/M metagenome (GOLD analysis project Ga0307518, IMG submission 203889) | Populus trichocarpa ectomycorrhiza microbial communities from riparian zone in the Pacific Northwest, United States - 25_EM | ecosystem: Host-associated > Plants > Roots > Unclassified | place...
ATTCCGTCGGTAATTCCATCGGTAATATTTAATTTAAATTTTCAATTTCGTAAAATTTTTTCAGAAACCGCCAACAATTACCGACGGTTTTTCAATCCGTCGGTGATTCCGTCTGTAATATTTAAATGAAAATTTTAAATTAATTGAATTTTTTCAGAAAACCGCCAAATAACACTCTCTGGAAAATACCGACGGAAAATTCCGTCGGTGATTCCCTTTGTAATTGACATGATGAACAGTGTTCACAGTTTACCGACGGAATTACCGAGGGAATTTACCGATGGTATTTTCTGTCGGTAATTCCGTTGGTAAAAATGACACGTCATCTTCTTTTTTTTGCTTTGTTTTAAATTTTTTTCTCACGGTAATTCTGTTGATATATACCGAGGGAATATTTCCGTCGGTAAAATCCCTCGGAAATTTACCGACGAAAATATTCCATCGGTATTTCCGTTTGTATTTATCAATTTTCTGGTAGTGAAAATATACTAAAAAAACAATGATGTTAACAGCCCACGGTAACGCAATTCTTTTTTTCAATTTTATTCTTAAATTTTTTTATGACCCAATTAATAATCAATTTCTAAGAATTTGTTAAGAAAATAAAACTTCTAATAAAAAAGAGCCAAAATACAAAACATGGAGAAACCATGTGGTTAATCTTAAATTCATGTGAAAAAAGTAATTTTAAATCTACATAATTTCTTTTTTCTTCATTTGCAGTCTTTATAGTTTTTGAAATTTTAGTTTTGATTTAAAATTTTATTTTGTTTATTTTTTAGTTTCTCGATGTGAAAAATAAAAAAGAGAATCACTGAATTATGGTGAAAGAAAAAGAAAATCATTGATTGGCCATATGCTAACAATAAAAAAGCTGATTTTGGAGTTAACGGGTTTCAATCGATGAGGGGGTCAAAGTGTTTTTTAACCTTAATTTTTCATGGAGAAGTCAATAAGGTTCGAGAGAAAGATTTTTCAATGGTTTGATTTTGTATTATTTTAACTTTTTTGGGGGTTTTTTTGGGTTGATAAGATATATATATATATATATATATATATATATATATATATATATATATATATATATATTAGAAAATAAAGGCATTATATAAAGAAAAAAAATTTATTTAACAAACAACTATAAATGTCAAATGAATTATTATACATAAAGCTAAAAGACATCATTATTTTACAATGGATTATAAATAGTGCAATCCGGAATAAAATAGTTATTTTGCCTTTTAAAAACCAAAAACAAAAAACACGCACTTAGGGGTAAAATTGTATTTTCACATATTGCATAGTGTAATTATGCCCATGCCCTTGAAAAAATAACAGCATAGCTAATGTCTAAGGGGTATTTATGGATTTTCATGTTTTTTTCTACAGTTTAATTACCACATAACATCTGGAGTCAATTTTTTTTTTGTCTAAGGTTAAGGGGTGTTTTTGGTTTTTTAGCCTTGGTTTTCTTGTAATTATCCAGTGGGGTCAAAAGTGTTCTAGTTTTTCTATAATTAAAAAAAAAATGGTTGGTGTGTGCATCGCTTTCCAGTAGTCGTTGATAGCCTTCCGGGGTGGCATCCAAAGTAGTGCACCACCCTCTACATGATGGGCCGGTATGTGTCGGCATCCCATGACATTGAGGATCTCTGATAACAATTTTTCTTTTTCATTCACTTCAAAAGGTGTGTTGGCCTTGCAAAATTGCAAAGTGATCATCAATTTTTTAACTGTATCAAATTTGATTTATTTGTTTTTCAATTTCATCTCTTGTCATTTGATTTTTTATTTTTATTTCTATTAAATTTGATCTCCATTCTTTTGATTCCTATTTATTTTGCTTTTAATCTTTTTCTGATTGTATTTTATTTTATTTATTTAATCCCTAATTATTTTATTTTAATTTTTTGTTGAATTTGATCATCATTCTAATGATTGCAATTTCTTTTATTTTGAGTTCTCTTATTGATTAATTGTTTTTTTTTTTTTTACAATTTCATTCCTCATTGTTTAAATTCATTAATTTTTTATATCATATTTGGTGCTTATTTTTGTTTTTATCATGCTCTTAAAACTCGGCCCGGGAGTCGACCCTCGTTATATCCTGGGTTACGAGTTGCATCAAATAATCGGAGTTACCAAGGTTCATCAGATTTTTTATTGTGTAAGAAGTAAAAATGACATTATTTTGAACAAAAATAATAGCAAAAAAATATCAATGGGTATTGACATGATTTTCCCTAAGTTAATTTCTTGCTTTTTTATTAGGCTAAAAAGTAAATAAATGGTATTTTTTTGATAAAAAAAAATAATGGAGAAAAAACTCAATTATGATTTTCTTTCTTTTGATTCGTCTTTCTTTGTTTTGGATTCATTTTTAGATTTGTTTTTTCAATTCCATCGCTTTTCATTTTATTTATATTAAATACGATACTCATTCTCTTGATTGTTGTTTTTTTATCCTTTTCTTAGTTATTTTTTCTTTTAACTTTGTCCCTCATTATTTTATTTCATTTCTTTCTTTTTTTTCAAATTTAGTTCATATTTTTTTAATTGATCTTTTTTTTTATCATTTTCTTAATTTGTTTTTTTTTTCAATTTTTTTCCTCAACATTTTATTTCATTTTTTTTATCCAATTTTAGTTCTTATTCTTTGATCTTTTTTTATCCTTTTTTTAATTTATTTCTCAATTGAGTCCCTCATTATTTTCTTTCATTAGTTTTTATACCAGATTTTGTCCTCTTTGTTTTACTTACTATTTGTTTTCTTTTTAATTTTTTGATGGTTAAGAATTTTGTTCAAGATTTTTTTTTTGTTTTGTGTGTGGTCATCTCGGTCTCATAACCAAAGCTCTTGGTTTTGAAGATTAGTTCGATTTAACTCCGGTCTTATTTTTTTTAATTTATTTAATTTCTTCCTTTGATATTAGGCTATTGGGCATTGAGTTTTCTATTTTTTTCTCTTTCCTTTCTCTAGAGTTATCCCAAATAGCCGATTTGTTAAGTTAACTTAGGTTTACTCAATTTATTACCATTTGAATATCTTTTTTAGATTAGAAAAAATTAACTAGCTCCGTGGCATAGCGCGAACAAGCAAATATATATACAGTATGCTAAAGCTAGAACAATCATATATATTTTTTTCAACAAAAAAAGAACTACACGCGCGCGCGCACACACACTAAGTCCAAAAACTCTGGATTACCTTCACACACACACACACACCAAGTCCAAAAACTCTGGATTACCTTTATTTTGTACCATTGAAATACAAAAAATCCACTCTAAGCTGCTTCCTTCTATATGCAAAATCTCCATTATATATTAAGCTAGCTAGGTTAAGAAGTGCCACCAAGGAATGAAAAGGGGGTTAACCTGGCAAAGCATTATTCTATTCAGAAATTTAGGGGGAGGGGGAAGAAAACATTTTTCTTTGTTGAATCGAATTAGGACAAACATTGCTGATACGAATTCAACAATACAAAACAAGTTGTAGCCGTCAGAATATATGCTTTCGTTACACAGTCCGCGAGGGGATATTGAAGAAAAAAAATTGCAAATTGGCTCTCCATTTCTCTTCCATCTACTGATATCATGTGAGATTCATGGGAATATATGGTGTCTTCAAAAAAGTAACTAGGAGGAGGGATCCCCAGTAATATCAGGCTCACAGTGTTGTACGCAGATGTTCTCCTACTTTATTTTGTCAGCCAAAATATTGTATTGATTAGTCTTGATCATAGCTATGAAATCTGACCAGCCTCAGCAGGTCTCGCCACTGATATGTTGATCAAGATCTGGATCTGGACGGGATTGGAATTTTTGGGATTGAGATTATGATTAATCTAGTCAAAACACCTAGACGGATCTAGTTTTTTATTTATTTAGAATAACACTATTCTACTTATTTATAGATTGAACCGCTAAACCCATAATCCAGGTCTTCACTGATCGATGAGGTATGGTACAAAGTATGGAAGTATAATAAGGTAATTCCATAAATATTGTATTAACCAACATGAAATCTTTTAATGAAAATTTTAAATCTTAATTGCTGAAATATTCCTTCAATACTATAAGATTTAATGTTTACATGTAAATATTGCTTTCATGTGAACTAGCTACTGTATGGTAGAAGAAACAAAGGAGATGTATTAGGGTTATCTCTATATGAAAACTTCAATGGAATTCTGACCACTTTGAGAATCAATCTCTGTTCTAGCTAGGCAGTGGTATTTTACTGACTTATATTCGATTCATTGAAGCCACTTCAATGCATTCAAAGTATAGTTATTAAATCCGGCGAATGAATTAGGTCAATTAATCATAAATCTAATATAAGTTGGATTTGTTTTTTAACCACCTGGAGGTCTGCTCGGTTAATAATTTATTTATTTATTAAATTTTATATAACATGATGTTATTTTAATTTTTTTAATTAAAAAATGATAATAAGTTTGTATCTATTTGCTGATTTATAATTTTATCTGTTAAATTTATAACTTGAATCTTGCATCGAATTATAAATTGGGATATTGTTCTTATAACTATGATTTAAAGATAAAAAAAAGCATATCAAGTTAGGCAAAGAATATTTTAATTCAAGACTCGTCGTCACACATAAGATGCATGAATACCTAGATTCCCATGTTGATAACCATGAATCTTATATTTATTAACTACTTCTTGATTTGCCATGAAAAATGAATGTTGCATGATGTACTTTGGGAGGTCTATTGATCCAACGGTATTAATTTGATATTCATTGCAAATGCAGCTGTTTGAGAGTGTGATTGTGGTTGCTTTTTAAAATGCATGTTTTTTACTCAGAAATACATCAAAATAATATTTTTTTATTTTTAAAAAATTATTTTTAACATTAGCACATCAAAATGATCTGAAAATACCGAAAAAATATTAATTTGAAACAAATATAAATTTAACTTTTTTAAAAATACTTTTGAATCACAAAAACAACAATTTACATGGCTACAAGCCCACCCCCACTTTCCCTTATATATATATATTCTTTTCTAACAATCTATCAAAAAAGAAAAATTGCCCTCCAATTATAAGGCACTGTGGCCTTACATCACCAACCATTAGGAAGGTGACTCAGATACTCACTACTCACTGCTGCCACGCGTACCCCACCTTAGCCCTTTCCCTCTCGGAGCCAAAAACAAAAATTAATGGATAATTATGATTTTCTTTAAGTGTTATTATATCCTCTCTGTTTCGAATTCAAAACATAATTTAGATTTGAGTAAATGAAAAAATCTAGTTTTTTTTTTTAACTAATAGTTTTAGAGGTTTAAAACATTCGAGTTAATTTAAGTCTGGATATTAAATCAAATTTATTTTAGAATTATTTTTATTTTATTATTTTTCAAATTAAATGCACTATTTTCACATCCATGCTCTTGCAAAAGAGAAAGTTCCCTCCACTCTATTATAAATACGTGACTAGCTAGTGTTTTCCTAGGGAGAAACACAACCTTCTCGAGTTGTACCCTTCCTCGATCTCTTCCAGCTTCCTTTCTACTATAGCTAAAAGAATCCCATCTGTGTCCAAGGAAAATGAAGAACCTAGGTTGTTGCAGCAAGTTCCTTGAGAGTTCAAAACCCTACTTTGCCATGATCTCTTTACAGTTTGGTTATGCCGGCATGAATATTATAACAAAAGTGTCACTTAACCGTGGTATGAGCCACTATGTCCTCGTGGTTTATCGCCATGCCATTGCCACTGCAGTCATAGCTCCATTTGCTCTGATTTTTGAGAGGTTTAAATCAAGACTCATACATGGTTTTTGTTTAGTATTTGAGCATAACTTTCGAGTTTCTTCTTTTATCCTTACGAAATATCTGTTGCATTTCAGGAAAATGCAACCGAGGATCACCTTCCCTGTTTTCATGCAGATATTTGTCCTTGCCCTTCTTGGGTTAGTCCCTGCTAAACATTTCTTGTTCAATATTAATCATGGCATGGTTTACAAATGCATGTGTCACTAGCTATGCTATATGCTTTATGTGCCTTGGTGCTGAAATCAAGTTTTATTTTCATTTGATAGACCTGTGATAGACCAGAACTTTTACTATGCTGGGCTGAAGTTCACTTCCCCAACTTTCTCCTGTGCAATGAGCAACATGCTTCCTGCTATGACATTTGTCATGGCTGTCATATTCCGGTAAGCATATCAAACCAACATGCTTCCTGCTATGACTTTAATTATTAGGATTCTTGTTCGGCAGTACTGTTAAATTGATGTTAGGATTCCCTCTAATTAAAGAGATTCTGGATTTGTTATTGTGTACATAGGATGGAGAAACTGGACATGAAGAAAGTGAGGTGCCAAGCAAAGCTGGTGGGAACTGCAGTGACAGTTGCTGGGGCAATGTTGATGACCTTGTACAAGGGTCCTATTGTAGAGATGCTGTGGTCTAAGCATATCCATCCACGTAAATCCTTTGTGACTGATACCACAGGAACAACTGACAAAGACTGGTTTAAGGGCTCCATTTTTCTTATCATTGCTACTCTTGCCTGGTCTTCCTTGTTCGTTTTGCAAGTAAGTGATGGTGCAAGAACTGAAAAGAAGATCCGCAAGGGTCATATGATTTTTTCTTCTTTTTCTTTACAAATTCATGAAAGTAATTAATCTATATGATCACATGATAGACCAAAGCATTGAAGACATACAAGAACCACCAGCTTTCTCTCACATCACTTATGTGCTTCATTGGAACCCTGCAAGCTATTGCCGTGACATTTGTGATGGAGCACAAGCCCTCTGTTTGGGCAATTGGCTGGGACATGAACCTACTTGCTGCTGCCTATGCTGTAATACTATCTCTCTCTCTACACACACACACACACGTTTTGTCTTTGAGATTTGTTTAGGAAATATTGACGAGGTTATGCGCTTACTTCTTTTCCAATGTTTAGGGGATTGTGACATCGAGCATCTCATACTATGTCCAAGGAATAGTGATAAAGAAGAAAGGTCCGGTTTTTGCTACTGCCTTTAGCCCCTTGATGATGATCATTGTAGCCATCATGGGCTCCTTCATCTTGGCAGAAAAGATATTCCTTGGAGGGTAATTTTCCTCCTTTCACTTAATTTTTTTTTTAATTATTATTATTATTATCATGCATGCATGCATCTACATACCCTTTATTCCTTAGTAGTATCCAAACTGGCATAGCATCTTTATCTAGCTAGGGAAGCATATTGTTGTGATCACTTTTTACTCATAAGTCTCGATGGAATCTCTCATGAAGTACAAAATTCTTTATTTTATTAATACCAATTTAGCATTAATTATACTACATGATTATCATCATTGCATTCTTAGATTATTTAAATGGTTTCCCTTAATTAATTTACTTTCAACTAATTAGCTGAAGTACTTTGGTATGGTGCAGTATTGTTGGTTCAGTCTTGATAGTCATAGGCCTGTACTCAGTCCTGTGGGGGAAGCACAAGGAGAAAATGGAGATCGACCCTGAGGAGATACCAGAACCAGTAAAGGGTGTTCAAGGAAATGGCAATTCAATGCTTGTGATAGAAGATATTGAAGCAAATGAAGTTAAGTTGCAAAAAGCAAAACCCGCCATCAGCAATTTCTCTGCAACGGCCATGAGCATGCCCATGGCCCTACCAGGCCTTCCAATCAAAGAGAACCAGGAGCCAAGAGCCTGATGATGATGTGATAAATGGCCGGGGGTTGGCATTATTTTTTTGTCCTTTTTGAATCCCCCATTTTTGTTATGATCTTTTTTAAAGTGATATAAATATGGGGTTTTGTTGTGTTTCATCTTCTTTTTACTTTGTTTTTATAAGATATTGTACGATAATTAATGTTAGTATTTATCATGATCATATGAATATGATAAGAGTAAGATAACTCTACAGCGTAATTTAGATTACTGACTGTCTCGCGATAAAAAAAAAAAAAAAAACATTTCTATCCACCGTTTCTCGAATCATACACTTTTTCATGAATCACAAACTAAATCTCTTTTACAAAGATCTTGTCACTGTGTCTCACTGATGATCATAAATTTCTGATACTGGTATGATTTAAACGTGGCAGAGTTGCAGACATCTGATGTAGATTCCACTACTTAAAGAACGAATACCAGTGGTTGACTTATTTTTATACGTATCAGATCAGTCCTCAGAATCTTAATTGCAGCCATGTTCTTGCATCTGATTCCACATGAAAGAAAGCATAGGATCTCATGTCTTGATGATGCCATGGTGAGATACAATTTGGACACCATTAAAAAGTATAATTAAAGATCTTTGATCTATGCAATATTGCTTTAAGTTAGTTTCTTCTCGATCTTAAATTTCTCCAATTTCCTAGCATTAGAGTACAAGGATATTGTGGTTGCTGACAAGAAAATCACTACCACAGATTCCATTCTATGGAAATGGAAACGAGGGTTCTTGATCAAAATGTTATGTTAGCTAAACTTTGGCTAGCTAGTGGAGGTCGCCACTTGGGACCTATGTATCGCTATTTATTGGTGTTTGCCTCCCCCACTGGGCATTAGAAGTCTCGATCTGTTTTTGGGGGTATTGTAGCATATTTTAAAAATATTTTGTAATTAAAAATATATTAAAATAATATTTATTTAGTATTTTTATTTTTAATATCAGCACATTGACGTATCAAGATTATTCACAACACCTCAAAATGCATAAATTTAATGTTTTTTTCAAGTGAAGAGTAATTTGAAACGCATCGTAACACAAAAACATTTGTGTTGCTTGGAGTGTTTTTCTTTCTTTTTATTTTGTTATAATTGAATTAATGTGTGTTTGATATTGTGGTGTAAGGTGTTTTTCACTTGAAAATATATCAAAATAATAATTATTATTTTTATATTATTTACATTAACACATTAATTTCATCAGAAAACACTAAAAATACATTAATTTTGATATATTTTTTGAATTAATGTGTGTTTGATATTGTGGTGTAAGGTGTTTTTCACTTGAAAATATATCAAAATAATAATAATTATTTTTATATTATTTACATTAACACATTAATTTCATCAGAAAACACTAAAAATACATTATTTTGATAATTTTTTCAAATTAAACACGTTTTTGATATGCACTCAAAAACAAAAATTACTGCAATACTAGAAACAAAAACAATTTTTCCAGAGAAAGTCTTCAAAAATCAAGGTCATTTATTCATATATGAACTTTCTTGAGTGTGCTGCAGGAGGAATATTTAATTGTAAGGCACACACAATTTTATTTTTATTTTTATTTTACCTAGATAGAACTCTAGAATCATAATCAATCAGATATTAAGAGGATTATTTTTTTTGGTAGAACCAAGGGTATCCCGAGCGCTGGCCCAAACTAATTCCTTTTCGCACCGGGTGGCAAGTGCTCCCCAAAGGGCCGGCTGCAGACAAAGAGAGGGGTCGAACCCCAGACCTCGTAAGCGACAAGAGCGCGCCTAACCGCTCTGCCAGGACCCCATGGGTAGATATTAAGAGGATTAAATCTAGTAGTTAGTAGGATAGAGAAGTAATTATATTACCTACGCTACGTATAAATTAAATTGATAATCACTAATGTAAAATTAGGCTTCTTAATTAAGAGAGTATTTGTTTTTTTAGCTCAAACTCTCTATAAGACAATTTTACCTTGTGATTTCCTTACAAGTGCAAAGAGTAATTTAGTGGACCAACAATTTACCTTTGAAAATCCTTCCCTTCTCTTGATTTATCTCCTTCTGGGTTTGATCTTTAAATTTGTTTTACAATTTTTTGGCCAAAAATTAAATTGTAAAAAATTTAGATGGAAGGATATAATTAAAAAAATATTAATTAAAGAATCAATAAAAAAATTAACTAAAAGTTATAATAAACTAAAATTAAGAATCATTAAATAATTCGAGAACTGATTTGACGTTTGCTAAAAAGACTAAAGAATCGAAGTCCATCAAAACCTTCTTTGAATCTCACGAGGAGCCCTAGCTTTCAATTCAGTTTTCTCACACACACACACTCTAATTTAACTGGGGTTTGATTTCGAAAGAGATGATATACGGATGCCATGATCAAGCTAGCTAGGCATCAATGAATAATATATTTTTTTTAGGAAAAAAATCTTCCATTAAAACCTTAATCTAGAAGCTTAAGACCTTAATTATAAATTATATTTTGTTAATAGAATGTTCTCATGCAACGAACTTTTCCTAAGCAAGAAGCATATTTATACGAACTTGAAAGTCTACCAGCCAAGTTGTTGAGAATAAGTCCTCCAATTTTTCACTCTTTTTTTCCAATTAAGTACTAATTTAATTTATAATCCCTACCAATTATCAAATTAATTTATAATAATTTAGCCTCAAAAATCTGAATATGTACTGATAATATTATAGTTTACTTAACATTTCTTTATAGAAAAATAGTCAGTTTCTGGTTTTTTGAAGTGTTCTGGATTCTCTTCTTGCATACCAAGGTGATTAAATATTGGATCATGAAATGTATAAATATTGGTATATTTCACGTAGAAGAGGCATGAATACATTAAGAAATGAGACAGATTCTTGCTAATTAAAACAAGAAAAAATTAAGAAATATCAAAGTATTCATTCAATATTCCATATTCCATATTCCATAAATGTAATGTCATAAAATGGCTGGACGTTGTATCACAGATTCTTTGCCGCATAATACCAAGCAAGTCAACTTGTGATTTTATTCTTGGTAGCTATGCATGAAGCTTGCTAGCTAGCTGAATATTTAGAAATGGGTCACTGCATATATTTCATTCTCCAATGGAGGATTTCCGAGCTTGATTCGAGAGAAACCCAAGTCTCTGATGAGAGATCTCGATCGATCCTCCCCAGCCATAGTCCTTTCCCATTATCAAAAACAAAAGGGAGAATCCCAAACTTTCTTTCGTGATGGCCAAGTAGGAAACACCATGACATATTGCGTAGTGGAAGTCATTTTCATCAAATAGATGGATAAACCCACTTGAAATAATGTAATCTACACCAGAAATCACTTCAGTCGAGTGTCCATCATCATGTGATGACAACGATTCTCCACATAATTCTTCGTATCCTTTTTACTGTTTCTTTAACTATTTGTAGGACCACCAATTTAGGGAGATGATCTACTTAATATTTGGTTTTTTTAAAAAAAAAATACTCCATATTTGTTTAGAAGTCTAATAGATGTTGTGTTTTAAAGTGTTTTTCGCTCGAAAATACATTAAAATAATATTTTTTTAAAAAAAATTATTTTTAATATCAATATGTCAAAACAATCTGGAAACATTTTAAAAAATAATTTTAAACAAAAACAAATAAATTTTAGATAAATAATATTTTGACCACAATATCAAACACTCTTTTAACTTAACATGTATTAAAAAAAAAGTTATAGTTCATCTAAAAAAGGGTGCCTCGATGTTGAAAATATTTTATCATAATTTCTGATGAAAACAACAACGGCAAAATATTTTTTATTGGTAATTTCTTAATTATCACGTAAATCATGTCATGTTAAAGAAAAAAAATAATTTGACATGTTATTAGATTCATCAAAATAAATATATGCTAGTATGTTTCAATGTTTGATTTATTTTGAATTTATATATATACTAGTATGGCTAGAGAAAGTGATGTTTAAATGGTCCTCTCTTGCTTGCTTGTAAAAACACTTGAAGATGATTTTTATTGTAAAGAAATGTTTCTTGGGTTGGCTAGCATCTAATTAAAACTTGGTGTCTTCCTTCATTTTTCCACTACAACATTTTCACCTATTCATAACTATCAATTAAGGAATCTCTTTGTTCTTATAAAATAACAAGATCTGATCACAAAGTGAATCTCCCTCGAATTTATTGGCCATATATATTCTATGCATAATAATGGAGAGGAGGAAGAAAGCTAATCTAAAAGGAATCCAGTTTTGATAATGCTGCAAGTTCTACTTCCACGATCCATCTAGCAAATGATGTCACAGTACAGTACATGAGGGAACTTGTACCTGCTAGCTCGTGCTGTCAATTCTATGGAAGAACTCTTAGCCTTGTTAAGATTCCACTGTAACAATCCTTTATTCATCATTCTTCTTTGACAAAAGACAAGGGGCCAAGCAAGCTGGTTCCATACACATTACAATATTAACTAAGTGTTGGTAATTCCCAGTGGCTTGCTTGCTCATTGCGTAGGATTAGCAATAATATGCTTTTAACACTGAAAAGGGGGTGTGAGTATCGAATTGCAGGTTGCGTTCATGGATCTGACCAGGCACACTAACTCCCTTTTTCTCCAAGTTTTTTGTTTCTTCTCTCCTTTGACAACATAAGCACACAAAAGAATCGGAACTCAGAAGCTCGTTGTGACAAGGACTTGCTGATCTCTCGCTTCCATTTGATTTGAAATACCTAACTCTCTCCTGGTTTTCTTTCCTGATCTCCATGTCATTTTGAGTTTTTCACCACGTTGTTGGATAGTAAGAGCTTAGCATGCATGCACCCTCCACAGCCTCTTCGTTCTTTGGCCATTCTAATAAGAACTGAATTCAAGGCTCATCCCTTATCTTGATAGAAGTAATTCATAGTTGTAATGCTCCGAATGCTAGATTGTTAGATCAATTCACGAGTTATCGAAACAATTTTGTTTTATTCTTGAAAATAAATCACTAAAATCAACTTACTTTTTATAAATATCAACCAAGTATGATAAGTTTCGGCTCTTCAATCATTTGATAACCAGAATTATTCAATTTGATAAATAATTAATATGGATTAGACTTAATAGAATTTAATAAATCCTTAGTCATTCTTCGTAATCAAGGATCTGATTTTATCATCAATCTAATAATTATTCATGTTTTTTTAAATATGGATCAAATTTAGCCAACTCAATTCATTATATCTACAAAGTTTAACCAAATCAATGTATTTTTTAGTTTAAATTAAGACCCGATCAGAATGAAGTTTCGAATTACAGGTTTTCTGAATCAATTGGCTAGGCTGGACAGGATTTAATAATAACCAAGGTTCAATTTATATAGCTAGGCAATGACACTTCTCTAGCAAATTTTGAGCTACACGAATAAAAGTAATCTTTCCAATAGAAAATCCGAGATCTCTTCGCATACATTTCAGAGTTTGAAAAAGAAAAATTATTTGTTACTTCAATTGCAACTTGATTTCACTGTAAGAAAAAAGTAATTGTTTCGAAGAAAAAAAAAGAGAGTTCAAACTCTTTCAAGAATGCATGAATCCAAGTCACTGAATTTCAAAACTGTGCGAGAAAATTATACTATTAATTCAGGCTGATCCATGCACGCGCGCTTGTGTTATTATGTAGACTATCTTACACTTTTCCTCCCATTAACAAAAGGGATCGCTAATTGCAACCAGCATCCTAGCTGAATGGAATCATTTACAGCAGATCATAAGCATGTGCAGACGAGCACTCATGGGAGACTGAATCATCATTTGGAAGTGCAACATATAGTTTTTTGGCGTTACATCAGGAGCCCTGCTCTCTCTACGTTCCTTTCCAGTTGAGATTGCATGGCGGCCAAACGGAGTGCCCCCATGTCGTGCTGTTGGTGTTCCGACCATGATGTTGGCACCGGTGCTCAGACCCAAGGGCTTCTTTACCGCTGACCTTGAACCATAAAGTGTCTTGTTCAGCAGCAAACCGTTCTTGCAAACGTTTCTTCTCCTGAAAAATGAATCACAATAAAGACAAACACACGTTAACTTTTCGTGCTCAGACCCAATGGCCCTTGATTAAATTAACAGCATAAATGACTAATTAAGCAGTTCATGTGTTGTATGAACCAAGCAATATATGCTTTCTGCGTTAGCCACACACACTGTAAGAACTGTGATGAATGACTGAAGATGGAGCATCTGAATTTTCCATGGAGGAAGTTTGGGTGTTTAAAAGTCTCAAGCATCTCAGATGCCAAAATAGAAGTAGTTTGAACATCCTGGTCCAAGTTCTTTTCACTGTTTTGCTACATTTGGATTGAACCCTCCATGATCCAAACCCAAGGAATTTACTGATTGAGCCCAACATCATGGTTAGAGCAAGATTAGAAAATACAGGCACAAATGAAAAGCGAAGCAAGAGTAGAAAACATAGCATACCCGAGATCGACGCTTCTCCTCTTCCCTCTCCTGCCCTAGCACGGTATATTCCTCTTAAGGTATGTAAGAGGGGAGCCTGGATTTTGAAAACCAATTAAGAGGGAGTAAAATTGTGTTCAAGTAATTTATTACTAGACCAAACTGCAGAGAGAAGCTCGTGAATCACCTTGTCACATAAGAAGTGGATATTTCTCTACATTTCCCAGGCTTTAACTATAGAAGTCAAATTTTCAACCACAGCTAGACAGCAAAAATATTCAAGTTTACAAGTTCCAGCTCAATTCTCGAAACAATATAACAATCTATTTGATCACAATATAAAGAATTTTGCAGCAAAGACAAACATGGTTTTCAACCCTGCATTCTACAAACCCGGAACCTATGGTTCAGCAATTTTATAGGGAAACGAAAAAAGTTTTTGACATTTTATTTTATTGTATTGCATGTAACGAATAGCTGTTTTGTATGCTCATGTTTGTCAATTGCTATTAGTAACACAATTTTAATAGTCAAAATTATGGCGTTAACATGGTAGCAATCATTGATCTGTTTGCCTTCCCCCACTCAAATCTCACATAATGACCTGTCTGCACACATTTCTCAGGGTTTGTATTTATACCAATTGCCATTTGCCAGACAAATTTTACTATGTCGAAGACACTTACCTGTAATCTGCCTATACAAAGAAAGATAAAGTATAGAAAAAGCAAATTCCTACAAGGGATGAAAAGTTCGCTTCAGAAACATGCTTAGGAATAATAACAATTTAGAAGCTGGTGGCATTTCCAGTACCAGAAAATATTTTTCTTCCCAAAGTTCAGCTCCATTTCATTTACAAGCATAATAAACTAGAAAACTTGAAACTATGTTTTTATAACACATGTTGAAACTGCACTATAATCATTTCGGTGAATTTCTACACTTCTACATCTTATTTTTTCACATAATTTCCATTATGTTAAATAAACTCACATGGTGTTTTGCTGGCCAGAATCCGTGCTTTCTCAGCACGTTTCAGATTTTTGTGTGCTCCTCTTCCTGCACCATACCGATTATCATCCTGGCAATGAA
>Ga0307518_10001943_pt1 | contig 15238 bp, 15 predicted proteins | sample 25_EM_MG_FD_203889 | JGI IMG/M metagenome (GOLD analysis project Ga0307518, IMG submission 203889) | Populus trichocarpa ectomycorrhiza microbial communities from riparian zone in the Pacific Northwest, United States - 25_EM | ecosystem: Host-associated > Plants > Roots > Unclassified | place...
TTCACACTCCATGACAGACAGGTAGCCAAGAGCAAGCAAAAGGCACTCCATGCATGCACTAAGTAACTGACACCATATGTTTACAATGCAAGAACTAACTGAAGTACATTTCAGGGCAAAGGAACTGCGGTCTGAGCAGAATCAGCATGCATACAGAAAGCGGGTTGGTTGACACCTCCGTAAAGATACTGTTTGTCAAAGTCCTCCACCTGCACAGAGAGGTTTGGATCCCCATATCTCCTCTGTTCCAGTTCTACCGCCAGCACTCATCACATACGCAACAATGCATCTGCCCACATCACCCATGTTTTTGGAAGCGGCTCAGAGTGCTGATGCTTTGGATGAATCAGACCTCCCTAGTTGGGAGGATGATCCTCCATACAATGCCAAGCCTGATTCAACACCAGAAGAAGATAGATTTACTCACAATCTAGTTGATGTCATGCTTGGGTGATGTTCCAGACTATCAAACAAAATGAAGGCTCAACGAGCAAAACGGTTGGAAAAAAGAGATCAAGAGCTCTTCACAGAGCTGGTGCATAGTATTAAGGAGCGGATGGTAAGGTGGTTCTCTGTTTATGATATTGTACAAGGATCTGTGGAGTCTAGTCATTGTCATGACCGAATGGCGGCATGTTGGTTACAATGGCAGGCTTGAGACATCCATCACATCATGGAAGAGGCATCAGAATTGGAGATAGGTGGAAATCCATATGATAATAGTCTAATGTAGTTAATTGCCAAGTCCTGGTATGCTAAGAACAAGAGATTGCAAATAGCGACGAAACTCGGGCATGTCCCCCTCACACAGGTTGGTAATGTCATAACCATGTAGAACCGCTGTAATCTGAGCCAACACCCAGAGTCCACAATCATACCCATTTGATTGCAAAGGTTTGACCTGAATTTCATTGAATGATGGTCTTCGGGTATATTGGTAGTACTTACCACAATTGGGTGTGCCGACCAATGTCCCCAATCATTGCGAGGAACTCTGAGCCTCTTGAAGGCTACATGGGACAGGTGGACAATAAGGTTGGATGATGTCCTGCCAAGTGTTAGCAAGAATAGTAGTCAAAAATATAAGAATACCTTGATCTCATGTTTCCACGGCTTTTGCTCTGCGAAGCTGTCAAAAAGGAGTAGCTGTTTCAAGGTAATTTTGATAATACAAACAACCCAGTGCCTGACAGGGGATGGCTGGTGAATGGGGAGTATCCATGTTGATTTTTCCCAGTAGCAAGTCCACAATATATTTCTCCACAAAACATTATCCTCCACATGGTATCGGACACAGGGGAGGTCATGTGTCGACAGTATGGCACATTGTGCAGCATTCCAGGATAGGAATCTTGAGTACAGTAGTGCAGAACAACTGTTGATACGTACATCGTTGAGTCAAGCAGTTTGGCAAGCAAGGCGCTCATAGTCGTCTGTCTCAAAGGTCTGGCAAGGGAACCCATCCTGTGGGTTTCGGATGCATGTTGCAAAAACCCCATGAACGATAAGAGTGTCACTGTACACGTTGATTGTATCACTTGTGAGGGCCTGAAGAGAGTATGACTAAGTATGAATGAATAGATACAAAGGAACTTATGAAAGGGAGATCCCAAATAAGATTGACACTATGGGCAGAATTCTGATCTTCGTTGTCACCTGCGCTATCTTCATTAGTGTGGGGATCAGCTTCCATGTCTTCGAGAACATCTGTCAAGGCAATTTGATTGGGGTCTAGAAGAGATTCAGCCGCATCAAGGTCAGCTGGTGGTATTGCGGAGACCTCCTCGCTCAAACCATCTACAGTGACGTTGCATACAACTGGAGGCAGCCACTGAAGCTCAAGAGGGGTAGGAGTACCTGTAAGGGAACTGGCAACAGACACAGCGGTGTGTGCCTGACTTTGATAGCGGATGGAGGATGCCAGTGGAGTGTGCCATATTTCCAGTAGCTTCATTAACAACTCTCTATGTTGCTGAAGTATTAGAGAGTACATGGAATCTAAAAGAGTGTTAGTTGATGAAGCTAATAAATCATTTTTACATACTTTCAGGCCGTCATATGGTGAGTTCAACAGCACACAACTTGCGTCCATACCACCGGCACATGTTGTCAGCCTCAATGGCAAGGCGACATTGTTCTTCAAGACAACGATCAGACTTGAGGACCGCTCTAATTCCCTCTCTCACATCAATATCTTCAAGCCAATGTGGGATTTCACCAATTGAAGGTGCAACCCAGATATCTTGGAGAAGGCTCTGGTCGTTGTGAAGTTCTGCGAGCTTCATTAGGAGCAGTGAGGGGAGGGGGATACCAGAGGATGGATCGTACAACTCAGCCAGACGTTCACAGTAGGTATTAAATTTGCGGATTGCAGACATAAGAGCCGGTTGACACTTGGTGATTGCTTTGCGAGTTTGTTGATGGAGCTCCGTACCTAGAAAAAAGAATGATGTTACGGCAAGTTGGACATTCAATAAACCTGACCTAAGGCCTGCTGCTTGCCCCCTACAGCACAATCCAACTTATCCCACTCAAAAAGCTACCAATCGCCCACTTCCAAATGTTGATCTTCAAGTCATGTGCCAATAGAAGAGTACAGATGAACTCTAGGTTGATACCATGGAGTTCCAGAAACTTGTCTTGGATGTTTAAAGATGCATATAGTATATCTACCTTGGTTAGAAGTTGATCATGACCATGCTCCAAGCTCTGGAGAGCCTCCAAGGTGTCCTGCGTGGCATCCTTCTCAGTTATTGTCCAGGTGGCCTGTAGTGCCTTGTCTGAGGCCTCTAAGTCCGACTGCAGTACAAGAACGGTGTCCAGTTCTTTTTTCAGCCACACTGGTGCATCTAATGATAAAATGCTGGTCATGGACTTCAGCTGCATGGCGTGAAGACTTACAGGCCCATACTGAAAGCTGTGTGCTACATTGATCAGACCACTGCTTCCACAATTCTGAAATCTCGTATCCACAGGTGTGAATAATGCTTTGTGCTTTGGCACCTTGTTCAGAAACCCCTTTCTTCAATCAGCATCGAATCCAGTTACCAAGATCATTTCACATCTCAATTCCTATCATGGCAGCATGATGATCAATGAGCCAGATATGCCGCTGACACTGAGCCAGTGTTGTGAGATGCAACTGACTTGCCACAATGAAATGTACTTACAGATGATGCTCACTCAATGCCAATGAGCTTGATGAAGCGTGACCAGAGGCGTTCGGTTCCCTCTCCATCTGAGAGACCTAAACCTGGAATAATTCGAGGGTTATACAGGAGCTGGCACACCCATTCATGCCCATAGGCATGCATGGCAGTTGTAGCAAAATGGATGTGACAAATGATGTCATCATGAAGAATGTTAAACTTATAGATGTCAGTACTGTTCGGTAACAGTGCAATTTAGCGTACCTTTTCTAAAGACCGAGCCAGGACGCATCCAACATCATATAGTACAATTACTGTGGCTGAAGGTGGCAGGAACAAAAAGAGGTGTTCAATGAGTGCAATGCTGTATTTTTGTTGCTCACCGGGAGTGTCAATATTGGCAAAGAAAAGAGGAATGTCATGACAACATATTAGCACCATGATCCTGGTATCATTGAAGCAATCCATAGTGGCCTTCTGTTTATTGCCATCAGCTGCATCATATGACACCTCACATTGATTGATTGCTTTGTGAGGAACGATGGCATGCCATCATTTCAGTGCCTGCTTGCATGCTCATTGAATCTGATGCCCAACCTCATCCACTTGGATCTTTGGGATGAAGTAAATAGGGTCATAAAACTGAGGGCAGCTACCTGCGGAGCGTCAATGGCGGTGATGGAAATTGCCATCAGTAGCAATGTGAATGTCCCCACCACCATGCAATGGCCGTCCAAATGTATTTCCCACAAAGCACGCCAGGCATCACTGGACAAGGACAGATGCACATGAATCTGGCACTGCCAGAGCCTGTTGGTCAGAGGGTGGCAGGATGCTCGGAGATGCATCGGCAACACTGGAGATGGGGATGGATGTTATCAATGGCTCTGAGGGTGAGAGTATGAGTATTGTCTACACAATGGAGGATACGTATGTGTCATGGCCGTCGTTGCCGTTGACAATGATGGCAGTGGATGCTCGGTGGATTGCATGCATTCGAAGTTCTTCGATACCGTTTGGCGACAACTTTTGATGATTTCTTCAACACAACACTCGACTTTCACTTGCAGAACATCATACCACTGCACCGCATGAGAAAGACTGCGACGAAATGGTTCTTGAACAGCTCCACCCTGTGGAGCACATCCATAAGCCAGAGCAATTAGTAGGACAGTGTGACACGTACCTCCTGGGTGGTCATCCAAAAGCCTCAGCACTCATAATGAGTATGAAGCGCAGAGGTGAGTGCATTGATAGGGTTGCACGTACGTTCGAACAATGCATGGTAGAATGCGAGCAGGTCAACGGAGATGGCTAGGTGTGGTTGAGATGGGGCAGTGGGAAAGAGTCCAGAGTGTAGGAGGAGCTGGGGGAGTGACGCACATGCACAACTCAAAACTGTGATGGTAGAAAACCCTAGAAAGGTATTCATGTCTACTCAAAGATATCAGCAAGAAATGTACAATTGAAATAAAGGCAGAGGAGGGAAGAAGGCTTGGGCTTGCAACCTCCATGGCAGCCGAACAATGCTGTGTCAGGACTTGTGAGCAGTTTTCCAATAGTTTCGGCCAAATAATGGAGGTATGACTCAATGATGGTGGGGATTACAGTGGTCCAGTTATCATACAGCCAGCAAGTAGCCACACTTGGCATTGAGTTGTGATGGATATCTTCGTCGATGGGGTCATCCCCATATTGAATAGGATCGGTGTCACCTGATGCATCCTCGACGTTTTTGTCCAGGAGAGGGTTGTTGGAAACAGAGAATGGGGGAATGGGCAGCTTGCGATTTAAGAGATCATCCAGACGCTGAAGGAGGCATTGCCGTTTGGCACTTTGACCTGGAATGACGACCTCAGTTTGAGTTTTTCTTTTGTCTCTCTGCCTCTTCAGACTTGAGAAATGCTGGCCCATGCCTGAACTTGTGCTGGGCAATGCACCACAAGTCCCAGGATGGGAGTTCATACTTCAGAAAATAGGAAGAAAAGGATGTACCACGCAAGGTTTTTACATGGCTAAAAGGTCCGACCTAACAAGGTTGGAGGCTCTCTGGGAGGATCCTGGGGACAATATCAAGAGGGACAGGAGGAGGGAGAACAGGGAGATGATGGTAGGGCGAGCGTGAGGTGAGCGTGAGGTGAGGGCAAGGCAACCGTATGAGTCAAAATTATTCACACCCAATATGGTATTGGTTCTTGAAGTCTATATTTAGTGCGTGTCGGAAGATGCCAGCACAGATGGTTGATCTATTAGATACATTGTGTCCATCACAAAATATATATCTAATAGACGGCTATTGCCTCCAAAAGGTGGTGCCTAAGGTGCCTAAACCAAAATTCCAACTACAAGAATGGGGCTGGGATTCCTGGCGCCAACTTGAAGGGGAGTGTTGAGGCTGACACAGCCACAAGCTGGCGCAATTACACTGATCACAATAACCCCATCCCCATAGATTCCATACAGTATATATGGTGTTGCTCACTTAGAAGCTGCTACTTTTGTACAAACTTTGGACCTGGTCACACTATAGTCTTTTTGTTATGTCCTCTTACAAAAATGGTCTATTTCATGATAGAAACAAAGCTGTAAGAGCAATTTTTATTTAACCTAAAATTACTCAAGCAAGGTTCCAATGAAGGAAAATATTTTGGCCACATAGGGGCATTGCTATATATGGTGCCACAAAAATACTATATGTAGTAAGAAACTATATATGGTAAATGCAAAATTACTGTATTTGGAAATCAAGGGACTGAGCCACAGCTTTGGGAACTCTCCAATGTGACTTGTACCTTTTTGAACTGAACTCTCTGACCTGGATTTGTGCAGCCTTTGTGTCCAGCCCTGCATGGTATGCATTCATCCACCGATGCCTGCGATGCTCCCATAAATGGATGGTAGACAATTGAACTGACTGTAGGGCAAGTGGCAAGTTCTTTTTGAGTGTCTTGAAGGTTCCATCACAGTTGTCTCAAATATATTTCTTGGCTTTTCCCCAGAAGAACTCAATAAAATTAAGTTCGCAGTGAGATTTTGGAAGGAAAATGCAAAGGTGACCTGCACCTTCAATAGTCTCTTGAACAAGGGATTTCTGTGCTTGAAAGTCAGGCTGGCATTCCAAAATTTGCTTGTTGCAACAGGCAGTTGCACCCAGGTCACATTGAGATTGGCATTTCCCACGCAGCGGTGATTGATAGAGGCCACGTTTGGAGAAGACAAACTTGATGCCTTTGGGCTTGTTCGGAATTGTCCTTTGAAAATACCATTGCCTGCAAAACTTTGATACCATCCTCCATGAACCAGCCATCTCGCATCCTGGCCTGCTTTCCTCCTGGATTAACATTCATGCATGAGACAAGTAATGCATCTTTAGCATACTATGCAGCATGCCCCTGAGAGTTGTCAATCAAGAACAAAGCTTGATAGCCTGCACCGTGAAGTGTTTCAAATGTTGGAATGATCTTTTCTTTGAGCTGTTTAGTATTTAGTGAACCTCTTCAAGTGAATACATAATACTTAGGGGTACCCACCTGTTTCACGAACATTTCACCATTCCAATAGCCATCGTAATTTTTTCCATATTCCAGTGACTGCCCAGCATCAACCAAGTGACCCATGGTTGAACAGATCACGTCACTCCAATGAATACCTCGACCAACTCCTTTTTTCCGCAACTGGTGTTCTCCATCAAAGTCCCATGACTTTTGGGCCATGTCATTTGACTGTACAGTCATTTCATCATGTGCGCACAGGACAAGTCAGCACTTGACAAAATTAGTTGGATTAATATGAGCCTCAATTTCAACACTTCCAACAACATATTGAACAAGTCATGCTTCATATTCCTTCATCCTTGGCAAAAAGATGTCATGACAATACTGGACAACATCTGGACAGTTGTGGCCATTGAAGTACAAGCCCTTCTTGTATGAAGTATACCAAAATCCTTCATGATGTAACCACCACCGTGCTGTAGCCAATGAGATCCCCTTCCCAACTTTAAGGTGGATACGAGGGAAAAGTGCAAGCTCCATGTACTGCTTCAAGCCCTGTGGCATTTCGTCCTGAACAACACTGCACAGATACTTCTCAGCCTCTGCAGGAACAAGTCTGTTTTTGGAAAAATCTGTGAGCCTTGGTGCATCCATTGCCCACTTGTTTGAGCACATGTACATGCGCAACTCCATTGCGATCTCTGGATCATTGAGCAATGAAAACACTTTTGCATGGCGACCAGTGAGCGAAGAAGGGAGTGCACATTGAGAAATCCATGTTCTTGTCCAGCCATGGATTTGACGACCACCCCATGCAGTGTGAGTCAAAGTGTGGATTTTGGTCGGAGTAATAACCCAAACACAACACCAACAAAGGACTACAAAAAAGTGCGAGTGGTGGTTTACCTCCACGGTGTCCAGAGAGGATGTGCTGAGGAGGGGGAGAGGGGATCTACACCAACAGGGTGATGCAGACAGAGATACAGGATACTCCTGGGGTACAGGAGCAATAGAAGATGAAGGGGACAGGTGTCTAGACTCTTCCTATAGCCTAGGAAGTGTCAAAGTGGGGATTGGGTAGACTGGGACTGAAGTGGCAATACTATACCTAGAGATTGGTGCAGCAAAGGGGCAAGGGAGCTCCTGACATCCAGAAGTAATGGGAGATGAAGGATTGACAGGATAGACTCCGCTTGAACGCATCCAGGGAAGTGAGACAAACGACAGAGGAAGATGGACATGGCAAGTATCTGGGAGGAAGGGACCATAGGCTGAGGGCTCAGGGGACACAGAGACGACCAGAGATGACTTTTCAATCTTGACAATAGACCTAAGATGACCAAAGTACGTCCTTGACGCAGGACTGACAAGGAGAACACGCTGACCAAGAACAAGGGGGACTGAGGGAGCAGGCTGGGAAGATATGTGCCAGGCAGTGCACGGGAACTCTGGGAGAGGCTGTCCTAAGAGCAGGACATAGTGGAGATCTGCAGCAATAGCGGAGAAATGATCCAGAGAAAATACGGACTCCATAGTGACTGATGAGACGAACGTCTGGATTGCGGGGGGAATATCTCCGTGGGAAATGAACGGATCCACGTCGGAACTTGACAGGCAGATAGACCACGCTCTAGGCTCTCTGACAGTATAGTCACGTGCCTGATAGCTTTGGAAATGGTGGAGCTATTCAAAATATCGGAATGCCAGCACTGGGTGCCTAAAAATGACATTTGAGCGCTAATGTTGTTTCTTCTCTTTCCTTCGTTTCTCCATCAATTCTTCAGCTTCTTTGCTCGTTCTGGTATGGGAGTTAGACTGCAGTAGATTGCATTCCTTTCTCATACCATAATGGACATTATTCCTTCAGTTTCTTCTGCTTCTTGGCGGTTCTTGTGCGAGTGATGACTGCTAGACATCGGCAGTTGTCTCTTGCATCAGGATAGTCTTCTTGTGTGATAGATGGCTACGATGAGGCTCTGTCATGCTCATCCTTCGCATCAGGATCATTTGATATTGATGTTATCTTCCATATTCACTGTACCAAACCTGTTTGGTGCATGACATCAGGCATGCGCAGCCTTGAGCTGATAACTCTTCTTGCCCATTCTGCTGGCATAGTTGAGACAATTTGGAAGACAAATTTTCTCATTCCATTACTAGCATACAACTGTCAATCACTTGTGTCGGAATCAAGGCTACCCTGATGCTAAACTATTTGGGTAGGGTTACTAGGGTTAGGGTTCATGGGTTACCTCACCAAAGTTTGGCCACTGTACAAAAGTAGTGGCCTCTAAGTGAGCAGCACCATAGCTCAAATAAAGCGTTGGGGAAACAAGTCTTCCCGCTTGCACCTACTCCCATCTGTTCTGAGTCTAGCTGAGCTTCTGCCCACTCCTGCAGACCCATTTCTCACACTCAATCACATCACTCACCAACAATGTAGTAGAGATAAAAAGCCCACAATTTGTACTTGGTTGTAGTGAATTGGGAAGACGGTTCTTGTCAAGTCCAGGTCTACTCCGGTAGGGGGTCCAGTCAAGTCCAGATGAAGACGGATGAAGGAGGAGGGCAGAGGGCTGGACAAGAGGTTAGTCTGGCCAGAGTTGGTGACCACTTGGATTCAACGACTAAGGACAATGAGTGTTTGATCCCTTGCATAGGTTCCAGTCAAGATGATGGAGACAGAGACAGACAGAAACTGGAGTAGTGACTAAGTTGATTTCAGACTGAGGAGTACAGGATAATCTATAGAGTACTTATACTAAGTAAGAACTAGGGACGAGTATTTACGGTGACAAGTAAACAGCCTAAAAGGCAGACAAGGGATAACCGGAGAAGAGACTAGGTCAGGTCTGATGTAAATAAACTAGGTCCAGTGAAAATGATACAAGGTAGGAGATATATCGAGTACACAGAGAACTCACATCAAGACAGGGTAGACAGACAAGTGTGGTAAGGGCTGAATAGAGACTAGACCAAGGGTCATAGTTAGCAGAGGTATATCCGTGCGACCATGACTGGAGTAACTGAGAGCGACCGGAGTTGAGCTGTAGGGCTGCAATGCGACCAGAGCATACCGGATAAGACCTGGAGTTGGACATGGTTGTAACAGTTCTGGTTCATTGTGTTTCTTTGAGGGTTGTTCTGGAAAGGGGGTGCCTGCAACATGTCCTCTGCCAATTCCATGACCCACTAAAACTAATAACATTGCCAATGATTAGTTGTTCACAGCTACATTGTAATTTGAATTGTGACACACTGAATACCCTTTCTGAAGTCCTGCTTCATACTTAGATGATGAATGGAAGCCTCTTGTTGCTCTTCAGTACATTTCAAGCAACACAGGGAAGCAGGGAAAGGATAAGGGTATAGCAACAAAACTGGGGCAACAGCAACGGAGGGATGCAAGCGTACCTTTGATAGCTAGTAGCTGGTTCTTGAAGTTGAGTGTTTGTTGAGTAGCGAGTAATGAGAGAACAGTTGAGACTGTATTGAACTAAGGAACTACAGGGAATCCTACAGGGTATATATACCTGTGGTACATGGTCTGTGCGTAGATAAGTATTATTCTCGCCTATTTCACCATATTCCCATATGTAGTCAGTGCACTTTCCATATACGTAGTTAACATGGAAATGTGCCTGCAACGTGCATCAGCATGTGTTAAACACGTGCCTTGCTTATGATAGTTCTGGCTATCCTGTGGAGCCAGTCATGTGATCTACCGGTATTCTGGTGGACACTACTCCGAATCACATGTAACTGTGATCTCTGGAAACCTCCAAGATTAGATAAGATTAGATATAATCATACGTTCTTGTCGACACTCCTCCTCGCTAAGACTTGAACTCTAGAAGGTTTAGTCACGAGCGATTGTCTTGGAATTTCTGCCATGTCAGATTCTTTGTCATCATGTCAGCTTTTTGCTGATCAGTAGGAACATAGTCAAGCATGAAGATTTGTTTCTCAACGCATTCGCGAAGGAAATAATACTTTATATCAATGTGCTTTGACCGTCCTTCCATGACTGGATTTTGTGCAATATGAATTGCGCCTTTGTTATCTCCGAACATCATGAAGTGTTGGAGTGAAAGATGACACTCTTGGAAGAGTGATTTGATCCATAGAATCTGTTGTGCGCAGTTGCACATAGACATGTATTCGGCTTCTGTTGAAGACAGAGCCACTGTTGGTTGTCGGCGAGATCGCCAGCTAACCAAGTCGTTGCCAAGAAAGATAGCATAACCGCTAGTTGAACGTCATGTTTCACTATTGCCTGCCCAGTCAGAGTCAGAATAGCAATCCAATGATGAAGCTCCTCCTGAAAAATGAAGTGCTAGATTTGGAGTTGAACCCAAATATTTCACAATGTGAAGTGCCTTCTGGAGGTGTTCTTCAGTAGGATTTGCCATAAATTGTGACATTTTGATTATGGCAAAGGCAATGTCCGGACGAGTACCAAGCATGACAAATAGGAGTGATCCTATAACGGATTGATACCATTGTCGTATTGTTGGACTTGCATTGTAATCCTTTGGTGCTGTAGATGGTTGATACCCAGCAGGTAAAGGTGTGCGGACGTGTTTGACGTTTTCCATTTGAAAGCGTTTGAGGACTTCCAAAATGTAGGGGTCTTGGTGTAAAAGCATGGTGTGTTTAACGCGATTGCGAGTGATTTGGAATCCGAGATACTCTTTTACTGGTCCCATATCGCGAGCTTCCCATACATTTAGGAATGCGTTTTTCTTCTTCTTGAGAAGTTTGGCAGAGTTCGACATAAGTAGTCCATCATCAACATAGACGATGAACAGCATGATGCCTGATTTATCTTGGAAAATATAAACTCCAGGATCTGATTTGGAACGTTTGAAGTTGAGCTTTAGGAGCAATTTGTGTAGCTCTTTGTTCCAAGCTAATGCGGCTTGCTTCAGGCCATAAAGAGCACGCAATAGACGATATACTTTGTTGCTTGAACTGGGTACTTTGAAACCTTTGGGTTGCTCCATGTAGATTTCTTCATCAAGTCACCCATATAAGAAGGCAGTCTTTACATCAAGACTTTCAATTTCCCAGTCATTTTGACACGCGTAAGCCAGAAGCAGTCGTACTGTTTCAAAGCATGTGACTGGTGAGAAAGTTTCATTGTAGTCTTCACCATAGATTTGTGAAAAGCCTTTCACAACCAAGTGGGCTTTAAATCTTCCATCCGATTTCTTTGCGAATACCCAACGGCATTTGACGGGTTTTCGATCTGGCGGACAATCCACCAAAGTCCATACGTTTCTATCTTCAATAGATTTGATTCCTTCCTTGCATGCCTGTTCCCATTTCCTTTGTTCTTCCATAGGATAATTCTTCACGTCCTTGTAGTGGTACGGAATTCCTTTGAGCGGTTTTGCCGCTTGTTTCATGATGTAATTGAGAATGTAGTGCTTTCCCAGCATCATCATGGTATCGACGTCTTCGTTTGGAACAACGACATCTCCCATTTCATTCTCGTCTTCATCCATGTTTGGAAGTGGAAGTATAATAGGGATTTCTGCAGGTGCAGGGACATTTTGTCCTGATTCGACCATTGGTTCGGTTTGAGGGACACGTGGTACTCCTCGCTCTAGAACCGTTCTTGTCCATTCTCGTTCACTTGCAATTTCTCGTTCTATATCCACTGGATTTCTTTGACTGTAGACATTGTCCGGTCTGACCGGTGGATTACGAATTCGAGGGGGATTGCGACGGTGTGGAGCTGGTACATTTGGAAGTGGTACTTCCAGAATTGGTCTATCACGTCCCAATCTATCTTCAAAATCAAAGAGATTTGGTGATAGTGGTTGTCTTGGTTGTCTTGGAACTGAAGGTCCAGGTTGTTTCTCCTGTTGAGGAGGTTCCCAGGATTGAGTTCTTCTATTAAAGACATAACCAAGCTCTTCTTCAGGATGTAGTTTTCCTCCTTGAGGAACTTGCGTGTCATTGTCAATGACTTCCTCTACAGTGGGTTTAGGAGGGCGTTGGGGTGGACTTTGTGGCTTTGTGGTGTCATTTGAATCATCACCATTTATATGACTGTCACCTGGTTGTGGTGGGTCAATAGGTGGAAAATCCAGATCATCGGGTGGAATTTGGTGATTATTTTCATCGTTATTACCTGTTGCTTCTTCAGAAGGATGAATTGGTTCAGGTATATCGATTTTCTTTTTCAACTTTTCTTCGGGACAATTTGGGAAGAGATTTTCAACAAATGTGGCTGTTGTTTCCACATATATAGATCTATTGTTCCACAGGAAGCGGTAACCCTTTGTTCCTGGTTCATAACCAAGGAATATCATTTCTTCAGCTTTCGGAGTGAGTTTGTCTTTCCGCTTGTCCTTTGGAATATGGACATAAGCTAGACATCTGAATACTCGAAGATAGGATACATCGGGTTTCTTGTTGAATAGGAGTTCAACTGGTGTTTTCCAGTTAATGCGACGCATTGGTGTCCTGTTGTATACATGGACTGCGGTGTCAAGAGCGAAGTTCCAAAGGTTCTTCGGTAGACATGCTGCATGTCGCATTGTTTCTTCTTTCTCGAGTAAGGTCCGATTGAACCTTTCTGCGCGACCATTTTGTTGTGGATGATCCGATACGGAGAGTTGCTGTTCTACTCCTTTGGAGGTGAGGAAGGTTTTAAATATGGTTGCCATAAATTCTCCTCCTCAATCGGAGCGTACTCGGAGTAATGAATGACCAGTTTGCTTCTCAGCCCAGGTTACCCAGGTAGAAAAGGCGGTAGCGGTGTCCGACTTTAACCGTAAAAGGCAAACGGTTCCATATCCAGAGTAGTCATCAATGATCGTGAGACAATACTTGTGTCAATAGTACGACAAAATGGGGAACTCGACCAGGTCGCAGTGTACCATTTCAAGTATTTTGTCTGCTCATTTTTCAGAAGATGGAAAAGACCTAGAAGGCATCTTGCCAATCTGACAATCAGGACAGAGTGGTGTCTTCGTAGGTATGTCCAGTTTCTCAATACCATCGGTAGTGCGAGTAGCATGCCGCATAGTTTGAGGGTTAGGATGACCTAAACGACTATGCCATAGATCATAAGAGTTGAAATTATTTGTTACGGTTGCACATTGCACCGTTGAGAGGGATTTAATGTCCAAATCCACGAGAAGTCCAAGAGCTCCAGTCTGATGTATCGGTTTCCCATGGAACCAATGGAGATTGTTTCTTGGAATTAACCTAGTCCCTTCCAAGAAGACTTCATTTCATGAATCGAAGACACAAGTTATCTTTGCGTCAGCGTATAGTTTCATTTTGAGCTTCGAGGTAAGCCATTGAAGCGAACATATACGTCTGTCTCCAGATGGAGAATAGTATACGTGTCGAAGATAGATTTGTTTTTGAACATTGCCAACTTTAGCTTTGAAGGCAACTGTTCCTATGCCTAAAAACTGAATAACTTCAGCGCCAGCAGTACCCACATTGACTGGTTTTGGTAATTTCTTGTAAGTCAAGAAATCTGCAAGAAATGGTGTGGAATGATCGGTTGCACCAGAATCCATCAACCATAGACCGTCTAAATGTTTGTGCTTGGGGCAGTGTGATTCGGTTTTTTGTCCTGAATGGTTAGATGATAAGCAAGGACACTTGTCTTCACTCTCCTTAGAGGTGCACAAGGTATAACAGTCAAAGCTTTCATCGTTATATTGGTCACAAACAAAACCGTCATCCTGATACTTTATGGTCCCGTCATCGGGAGTCCGTGGTCTCATAGCTAGTCTACGTGCATATTCCTCATCATCCCTTTTTCGTTTTGCCAGGTCATTACGCACAGAACGTAATGTTGACTCTGCAGCAAGTTGGGATGGAGTGAGCACGGACCAGCCTGTCTCAGGAATGTTAGAGACGGACCCAGCATCGGATTCATCGTCCGAGTCTCCTTGGAGCTCGACGATCTGAGCGGTTTGTTCTGCAGCGTTTTGACGTTGCTTGCCTTTTCCCTTGTAAGGCTTTCCTTTTCCTTTCTTTCCTCCTCCTTTTCCTTTTCCACCACCCTGATTCTTCGGCGGGAATGTGGAAGGGCCAGCAGTGGCATTAGGAGTGAACGTCTTTTTATAGTCGTCGCGGTGATCTGCGGTGCTATGACATCCAGAACACTTCTTGCATCTAGGGCGAGAAGGTCCTGCCTGTGCGTTTTGCTCCTTCCGTTCCTTTAAATTCAGCATTATAGACTTTCCAGATTTTCTGGACCATTCTTCCATTATTTTTGGAAGAACCGAGTCAAATGTCAACTGTTGAACACCAGCGGCGATTTGAGCTGCTGTGGGATTGACATGTAAAGTGGCCAGAAGTGTGGAAGCGAATCCTTGCCAGTCATTTGGTAAGGCGCCAAGTAATAACATTGCTTGGGCGGAGTTAGGGAGTGTTAGGCCGTTGGAGGCCAAGTAACCGATCGTGGACTGCATCTGACTAACTGCCGGAGTGGGGTCTTGGTTCCCTTGAATAGTCATCCGGGTAAGACGTTTGAACTCAACAAAGACACCGGCAGCGCCAGGAGTCCCGTAAGACGTGTTGAGTTGTGTCCACGCATTGTGTGGATCATTTACGTTC
>Ga0307518_10001944_pt1 | contig 15234 bp, 14 predicted proteins | sample 25_EM_MG_FD_203889 | JGI IMG/M metagenome (GOLD analysis project Ga0307518, IMG submission 203889) | Populus trichocarpa ectomycorrhiza microbial communities from riparian zone in the Pacific Northwest, United States - 25_EM | ecosystem: Host-associated > Plants > Roots > Unclassified | place...
TATGCCGCCAAGAACACAGAGCCTGTTGATGCGGATCTCCGCTCCCGTTTCCAGACGGTTATAGGGTCCCTTCTGTACCTTATGTTGGGCACTAGGCCCGACATCGCTTTTGCAGTCACCCATCTCTCGCGCCATGCCGCGAACCCATCTCAGGACCACCTGAATAAAGCGCTGTATATCTGTCGCTACTTAATTGGGACGTCTACATACTCCCTAGTATACAATGGTGGATCCGGTGCTGGCCTGATTGCATGCACGGACTCAGATTGGGGATCAGACCCTACCTCTCGCCTCTCGCAGACAGGTTTCTACCTGAAGCTTGCAGATGGCTTGATCAGTTGGACTTCTCGTGCGCAGAAGACTATTGCGTAGTCGTCCACTGAGGCTGAATACATGGCTTTGAGCGATTGCGCTCGCCAAGTTACCTGGATTCGAAGTTTACTCGGTGAGCTCGGCTATAAGCTGAAAGCTATCCCAATTTGCGGTGATAATCAGGGGTCCATATTCATGGCATCCAACCCTGTAACGGAGCCTCGCTCCAAGCACATTGATATCCGCTACCACGGAATCCGCGAGTCAGTCGCGAAAGGTAACGTGGAACTATTCTTCATTGATGGTGCTGAAAATCCTGCCGATCTGCTCACCAAGAACTTACCACGCGAGAAATTCGCGAAGTTCAGAGCTCAACTAGGCTTACAGTTTCCCTCTGGCAGCATCTAGCGCCTTATTCGCTGAAGTGCTCTACGTGCAGCACAGCGAGGGGGAGTGTTGAAGTCGCACGTGCACCCGGCGTAAACCGTCGACGAAGTGCGCACAAGACTGCGACCCATATTAGCGTAGACTTAGTAATAGTCCTCTTTAGAGTAGATGTTACATGTCACATGTCACACGTCACAGTCACGCGTCACAATGTTTGTTGTATATAAACAGCGTTCATCGCTTATATAAAATAACAGCTCTTGACCAGCTACCGCCATCATCTCAGCTTGTCCCCTCCACATAACAGGTGAGCAGGAGTAGCAGTTCCTCTACGTACATAGGTATTGCTTCAACAGTTCATATTGGCATACATGTCGGGAGCGACTAAGCCAAGGCAGCGGTGTCCGTCAGAGAGTAGGGACGCGCCAAGCTGGAGACATCGCAAATGGAAGAATGAAACACATTCAGGAAGGGTTGACACCATTCTAGTCAGGAACACTTCATGTCATATAGACGTTTTAACGACACAAATGCCGATGGTGATGTCGACTAGAAGTAGCGAATGAATGGTGATACAAGAAAAGACAGGGAAGGAATACATACGATACTCAAGGGGCCGATCAGCTTCATACTTCACCCAGTACTCGAGCGTCTTGAGAACCAACTCCGTCCAACAGTCGGGCCCCAGATAGCGAGTCCCAATGCCAAGCGAATGCCAGATTGTTTGCCAGAGCTCGGTGTACATCGCCGCCCAGTTGGTGGCCTTGATCTCGGAAAGATACCCATAAAAGTGGTTTTCTAGTATCACGGAATAAAAAACAATTTCAATAGTAATGGAAACGATTATGCACTCACACATTCGGCTTGAAAACGTTGGAATGCTTGCATGTCCCTGGACTCAAGCGATGGGATAGAGAGTGTTTTGGCGGGAACACCCACCCATGGGGTTGGAGGCTCTAGAGTGAATGCGGGGTGCTCAATAGCTGGCGGCGGAATGTCCAAGGTCCACACCACTTCAAGACAACAGTCAAGAGCATGAGTCACACTAGTTGTGGCAATGGGTTGGAATGCTCCGTCTGGGGGCTGCTCAAAAACTACGAAGTCCATCATGTCTATGTCCTCCAGCCTATTTCCCCCGGCCGATTGAGAGGGAATGACTTGGTGAGTGGAGGCCATGACTTACCTTGAAAGGCACACATTATCCTTTATACCATCTTCGTGTCGTGCACCTTCGTGCACATTGCACAGCCACGATACTTGGTAGAAGTTCGAAGAAGCCAGTCCGTGAAAATCCGGTGATGTGCACAGCCACGATGTCTGTGATCAATGGTCAGAAGTTTGATGTATTATTACTATTATGTCAGTCTACGCTAATGCTGCTACAGTAGTAGTAGGGTAGTGGGTTGGCATGCCACCAACCCTTGCTTGACGTTTTGGGCAAGGATGGCTCACCTGGTGATTAGTAGGTAAGTGGAACCTGCTCCCACCAGTTTCAGGGCCCTGTGCCTATCTGCACACAACAGATCGGCTATACATAATGTCTCATTTCAGTCGAGTGCCCTCCCTTGACCATTAGACTACCATTTAGGTTACTCTACATCGCCTTGAAACGTTCAGTGGTGATTCAATTCCCACGAATTAAGAAGGTCCCAAAACCCTTGTCAAGCAAGGGAATCTGGAAAAATATTTATGTCCTATTTACATTTAGACAAGGCTGTTTCCGAAAAGCGGCCAACTCCGAACAAAAAGAAGTCTGACTCATTCTTATAAGGTGAGCCACACAGGCGCTAAAAAGGTATACTTACCCCATCAAACATGTCTGACAAGCCGATCTCATATGAGAACTTTGTCAAACAATCATGCACCAAACGAGCATGTATTTGCGAACTTATTGATTTGTAAACTATTTTTGACAATGTTCCTTCTGTTTAGAGTGCCTTCCAGCCACTCACCTATGATGAGTTGGTTATGAATTGGTTTCGGCTTTTGTTCCAACTCCATTGTGGTCAAGGATACTCAGAGGATGTTCTGGAGCACTTTCAAGATTATGAACAGGATATCATCAATCTGGTTGGATATCCATCCTACATGCGCTACCGCGAGCAATACATGGCTGTTCTACATGCGAAATACAAACCAACTATGATTACTTCTACCAATGGTTTGACTGTTGGTACGACTGACCCACGCATGGTGAGCCCTTGAGTCTGCATTCTGCTATGTGCTCCTCACTGATAATGTTTTTCTTTTGGATTGCTCCAATAATGCATTGACCCTCAACAGTGATGGAAGAGTGATGGCTATTCTTTGTTTGTAATATATGTACTGGGTCAGCTGTACTTTTCTTACTCTTGGTACACTTTGCGTTGTGCTATTGTTGCCTACAACATACATACCTGTACTTCTCATCCCTGCAAAGAATGTTTGATCTTTGAATCCTCATTCCTTATTTACTTGGATATGATTGGTCACATTCTCTCCTGTTCATGGTTAGCATACAGTTATTCTTGCAGTGCTGACAGAACATTGTGGTGAGCCTACTGAAAGACATATATATGGAACACAAATGAAGCAATGACTAAGCCGCACAGACGCACAGACCAGATACTGGAAAGGGTAAGCCTGCTTACACCTACTCGGGTGTTAGAATCCCTGCCAATGTGGCCGGAATAGATTGGAATAGATCAATCTGGGCTGTCTGGATGGCATTCCCTAAAATCCTGCTCAGCTCCATCAGACCTTGGTATCTACTTTAAATACAAGTTTGCTGATCCTGCTGTTGGCCCGGCAACCCTCGGCCTCAAGGGGTCACGCAGGGTGACAACTGCACGCCACGTGTAGTCCCACCTTCTCCCATCGTCGTCTCCATTCATCTCTCCAGCGTCGTATTTGATGTGTCCCATCGTATCCTAACCAATGTTCTTGTCTGCACCAAGTCCTGAGCACCACCACAGTGCTAAGACGAGCAGTATCGGGATTCGGTAGGCTGCACTGTAATACTATGGTGGGTCTACTCGGTGGTGGAACTACTCTTACTCGTTATCCCATTCCAGACCCTGAAGTAGCCCTCCCCCCTCCCTCTGGCCCCAACAGCCTTGCCCATTCCTGTTCTCTTGCAAACCCTTCTAAACAAATGGGACGCGCTCGCCTGTGAAGAGCGGATGCTCCCGTATCTGACAGACACAGCCACACTGATTCAGACTAGTAGCAACACCATCAATCTTCCGACATGGGCTTTGCATTCCACTGTCTCCCCAGCCATTACTCACATCCCTATCTCCTGGTAGATACAACGCTCAACGGTATAAAGGTGCCTTCTTCCTGCAAGTTTTGCAGTTCTAACAGATAAAGCATTGTATACCAAGCTGTGAATTGGCCAAGTAAGTACTACCCGCCGCTCCATCAGCAGTGTGCGTACACATTTAAATTTGTACAACTTCTTGACAGTGATACACTTAAACAATGTCACAAGAATTTTACCAGTCCTGTGATTATTGTGGTCGAGTCTACACTGAAGCTGGGCCCTTTACAAGGCACGTGAAAGTCTGCACAAAGGGCAGAAAACGGTTGGCTAGTGCGCTCATTAGGGCACGAGAAATGTATCTTTCAAAGAAGCGTCCCTGTGTGCAAGAGCCTGAAGCAGAGGAAAGTATACAGGAGGACGCTTCATGGGTGGGTGGAGAGTGCGCTGAGCAGGTCAGGGATCACGAGGTGAATATATTCCAGTAGTCAACCTCGAGTGCTCAATGTGTACTTGTAGGACTGTGTGTCTCAAGCAGGGAATGCGGAGTTGGATGCTAACTCAATGTCTTTGCCATTATCTCTGCGCCGGACTAGATGAATTACTCGTCTGCCAGAATGTTACAGAGACATGCTTCCCCAACCATTCATGCCTTTACCTCCACCAGAATTTGCACAGTCACATGGAGAGGCGACACATGTCCCTGAGCTTGCTGCCGCTTCCGCATCCAACGATTTGCAGGTCACACCTCCACCTCCACCGCCCTTCAGGATATTCAAGAGTCAGGCCAACTCCTATGGCTTGTTTCATCTGTACAACCACGACACCCTCCCTGTCAATGATCCAGAGGATACTTCTGGCTCTGCTGATTGTATAGGTGTCAACTCGGATGCAAATCCCTTCCATCCATATCCAAACAAAACCTCGCTGCTACTGGGAGACTGGTATTGGAACCAGGGGATGGTGAAATCGAGGAAGTGTTTTAGGGCACTCCTCGAAATTGTAGGTGGCTCAGAATTCAAATCAGAAGATATCCGACATACCGAGTGGACGAAAATCAACTGCGAGCTTGGAACTTTGGTAGCACCAGATGCGCACATGTCCACATCCCAGAGCTTGTTCGAATGGCTGGATCACGATGCTGGGTGGAAAAGCACTGCTGTAACAATTTCCGTACCCTTTCCTCGCCGTTCTGTGAAACCCGGCCCAGTCGCCTATTCGGTCGAAAACCTTTATCATTGTTCCATTGTCAGTGTCATTCGTGAAAAGGTCATTGATCCTCGGAATCATCACGCATTCCATTATGAACCATATGCGTTGCGTTGGCATCCGCCCCACAAAACCTGCGAGACGGGAGTGCATGGTGAACTTTTCACGTTGAAGTCTTTCATTGACGCGCATAACCAGTTACAGAGTTCTCCACCTGAACCTGGCTGTGAGCTGCCTCGTCGTATTGTGGCTCTCATGTTTTGGTCCGATGCCACACAACTCACGGTCTTTGGAGATGCGAAACTTTGGCCTCTTTATATGTATTTCGGAAATGAGAGCAAGTACACAAGGTGTCAGCCGTCAGCTCATCTTTGCAATCACATTGCGTACTTTCAAGTAGTATGTCATTATTGCACAGGCAAATGGTTGTTAACTGATATTCCCCTCAGCTTCCTAACGACTTCAAGGATTTCGTGTTCGATCATCTCAAAGATAAGCGGCCTAGTGATGCTTTCTTTGCACACTGTCATCGGGAATTTTTTCATAGCCAATGGCAAGAAATACTTGACGAGGGATTCGTTCAGGCGTATGAGCATGGAATCGTTGTAATGTGTTCAGACTCCATTCAGAGGTGCTTGTTTCCTCGTATTTTTACATATTCAGCTGACTATCCAGAGAAGTAAGTCTTGCCCCCTGAAAAGGGTCAACTTTTGATGTGTAATAGGGTCCTTATAGCCAACATTTGCAACCTTGGGATATGTCCTTGCCCTCGGTGTCTTACCCCTAAGAACCAGATTGATGATCTGGGATTGAACAACAATATGCAGCAACGGCAAATGACAGCATGTGTGGACACCGCAGAGCGACGGAGTAAAATAGTGGCTGCACGTCACCTCATATATCAGCAGCACTATGTTGTCGATACACCCCAGGTAGAGACACTGCTCAAGGAGGAGTCTTTGGTACCAACAAAGGTATTGTGTTTTTGTGCCATCTGTACTTGGTACTTATTGAGGTGTTTAGAATGCATTTTCTGAGAAGTTGAGCAAATTGGGCTTTGATTTTTTTGTGATGCTAGTGGTGGATTTCTTACATGAGTTTGAGCTTGGTGTCTGGAAAGCAATATTTATCCATCTACTTCGCATTTTGGACAGTCTTCCTGGGGACATCCTCTCTGAACTGGACCGTCGGTAAGTACACACTATTTGGTCGATGATGAGGTCAGCGGGGGATTCTTATTGCGTAGGTACCGCCAAGTGCCGACATTCGGGTGGGATACCATCCGTCGATTTGTGAGGAACGTCTCAGAGCTAAAGAGGATGGCTGCACAGGATTTTGAGGATATACTACAGGTGAATACTCTCGTGACTGTCTGCAGCAATGGCTTACATTACTACTCTTACCTTATAGTGTGCCATCCCTGTCTTCACTGGTCTCCTACCCCCAACCCCATAACCACCAGGTTTTAAAACTTCTGTTTATACTGGCACACTGGCATGGGCTAGCAAAGTTACGGATGCATACTGACGACACAATCCAAATCCTTCAGATGGTCACTCGTGAGCTGGGTAATGAACTTCGGATTTTTAGGGAGACATGCACAACTTTCATGACAAAAGAACTCTGGCGAGAGGCTGAATGTCGCAGACGGAGGGAGGCTCGTACACCAATGGGGAATAGTGCCATACCTCTGAATACCACGACTACTGGTACTACAAATGATCGCTGACTGAAGGCACTGAACCTCAATACATATAAGCTCCATGCACTCGGTGATTATGTTTCTCAGATCAAGCTTTTTGGGACTACAGATTCATTTTCTACTCAGCTGGTGTGTGAATGATTCATTATCCTGCATGGAACAATCACTGAAGTTGTATTGGCAGGGAGAACTGGAGCATCGGACTAGTAAAAGTCGCTACGCATGCACAAGTCACAAAACCTTTGTGCCTCAATTAGCATCCATTGAGCGTTGCCAAGCTCGTATCCGTCGCATTCGTGCCCAAAGAGAAGCACAGAAAAGAGACGACCCATCCCCAGACACGCCAGACCTGCACCATGTGATTGGAAAGTCACAAAACTTTCCTGAAGATATTGGAACTTTCATCCAAAAGAACTTGGATGACCCAGCTGTAAATGTGAGTCTGCTAGCATAGAATGAGTACCATGATTCTTGGCATTAACAGAGCCTGACAGGATTTCGTGCCAAAGCTCAAAGCTCATCTGTTGCCTCAGATTTGGGAAATCCATTTAGGCAAGGAAAACGAGTATGGATTGGAACTGGATGGACCGCCATCAATCACCCAAGTGCTTTTTAAAGTGAATCGTATTTATCGTCATAACCTCCTTCGTATCAACTACACGACGTATGACGTGCGCTGCGAGACTGATATGATTAATCCACGAACCGAACATCGCGATATCATGCTATTGGCGTGAGATGGGTCCAACCATCGGTTCTGCTATGCCCACATTTTGGCCATTTACCATGCCAACATCGTATACACTGGGCCAGGATCAATGGACTTTTCGTCACACTGCATCGAATTTCTGTGGGTACGGTGGCTGGAATTGGTCGACCTTTCAGCTGGATGGGATGCTCGCTTGTTGGATAAAGTTAGGTTTGTGCCAATGAACCGAGCAGATGCATTCGGTTTCGTTGATCCAGGGGACGTACTGCAAAGCTGTCACCTTGTACCCGTCTTTGCAGCTGGAAAATTACATATCAATGGGGCATCATTCTCGAGAAGTGCTCATGACTCAGAGGACTGGAAACAGTATTATGTTAATCGGTGAGCACTTGCGGTCGCATCCTTTGCTCAGAATGTTGATTCCATTAACATGGTGTGGTATCTAGGTTTGTCGATCGTGATATGATGATGCGGTACTACTGGGGATACGGTGTAGGGCACATGTATGCCTTCACATTAGATCTGAGTCAGGGGAATTGCCTGCAATTGGCCCATGATAACGACAGCAACATTCTTGGGGACAGCGGGAGGACTTACTATGACACGGCTAAGATGGATGATGAACCCGGTGATGAGTCGGATGGCTTGTCGTGGTCGGATGATGACAAGCTGCAGGATGGACACTGCGATGATGCCAATGAGGTCCAGGATCTGGTAAATGCCATGTACTATGACTCAGATCCTCATGCACAGGATGAGTCAAGTTGGGACAGAGAGTACTATGAATTCTAGGAGACTAGTAGTGAAGTGCTTCATAGTAGTGGGCGTGTTGTTCCAAGTTCTTTCAACTGAGAAGTTGTGTCCACATTAGCAAAACAGCACTTTTGGGCTACAGACACTACAGACCACATGACTTGTGTACAGGTCTGTACAGCCTGTACAGACCGATCAACTCTGTACAACTCTGTAAATTCCTAACTACTGACACTATTGCTACACCTTTACTACACTTTTGACTACACTTTTTTACTACACTTTTACTACACTTTTTTGAACACTTTTACTACACTTTTGACTACACTTTTACTACACTTTTACTACGCTTTTTTGTACACTGTTACTACACTTTTGACTACACTTTTCTGTACACTTTTACTACACTTTTGACTACACTTTTACTACACTTTTAACTACACTTTAACTACACTTTTAACTACACTTTTACTGTGCTTTTTTGTACACTTTTACTACCCCTTGGGCTGCACTTGTTAACCCAGTCATGACTATGCTTCTTAACATAATCATGACTACACTTCTTAACCTAATCATAACTACACTACTTAATCTAGTCATGACTACACTTCTTAATCTAATCATGACTACCCATCTTAGCCTAATTGTGACTACATTACTTAACCTAATCAATTTACCAAAAGTGTAGTAGAAGTGTACTAAAAGTGTACTAAAAGTGTAGAAAAAAGTGTACTAAAAGTGTACAAAAGAGTGTAGTCAAAAGTGTAGTCAAAAGTGTAGTAAAAGTGTACAAAAAATGTGTAGTAAAAGTGTACAGAAAAGTGTAGTAAAAGTGTGTAGTCAAAAGTGTAGTCAAAAGTGTAGTAAAAGTGTACAAAAAAGTGTAGTAAAAGTGTAGTCAAAAGTGTAGTAAAAGTGTACAAAAAAGTGTAGTAAAAGTGTAGTAAAAAGTGTAGTAAAAGTGTACAAAAGAGTGTAGTCAAAAGTGTAGTAAAAGTGTACAAAAAAGCGTAGTAAAAGCGTAGTAAAAAGTGTAGTAAAAGTGTAGTAAAAAGTGTAGTAAAAAGTGTAGTAAAAGTGTACAAAAAAGCGTAGTAAAAGTCTAGTCAAAAGTGTAGTAAAAGTGTACAAAAAAGCGTAGTAAAAGTCTAGTCAAAAGTGTACAAAAAAGTGTACAAAAAAGTGTAGTAAAAGTGTAGTAAAAGTGTACAAAAAAGCGTAGTAAAAGCGTAGTTAAAAGTGTAGTTAAAGTGTACCAAAAAGTGTAGTAAAAAGTGTAGTAAAAGTGTACAAAAAAGCGTACTAAAAGTGTAGTAAAAAAGTGTAGTAAAATGTGTACAAAAAATGTGTAGTATCCATTAGGAAATATTGTGTAGTGTTTGTATTGTAGTGTTGATTACCAAAAATGCATAGTTTCAATTAGGGAATGTTGTGTAGTGTTTGTGTTGTAGTGTTGATTACCAAAAATGCGTAGTATCAATTAGGAAATGTAGTGTAGTGTTTGTGTTGTAGTGTTGATTACCAAAAATGTGTAGTAGCAATTAGGGAAAGTTGTGTAGTGTTTGTGTTGTATTGTTGATTACCAAAAATGTGTAGTGTCACTTAGGATGTGTTGTGTTGTGTTTGTGATGTAGTGTTGATTACCAAAAATGTGTAGTGTCAATTAGGAAATGTTGTGTAGTATTTGTGTTGTAGTGTTGATTACCAAAAATGTGTAGTAGTTGTGTTGTGTTTGTGTTGTAGACTTGATTGCCAAAAATGTGTAGTATCTATTAGGATGTGTTGTGTAGTGTTTGTAGTGTAGTGTTGATTACCAAAAATGCGGAGAAGTTGTGTAGTGTTTGTGGTGTAGTGCTGATTACCAAAAATGCGTAGGATAATTGTTGTGTAGCAAAAGTGTAGTACCACTTGGTAGTTGGTACTGCCACTGTGTGTCCAAAATTTGACTAAGTGCCCAAAAATGCCAAAAATGCGATATTGTGGACATTGTTTGTCACTCCTCTTGCGCAACATGGCAAACTTTACCAAACAGATGCCTTTTCCTACTATGTAGGAGTGGGCTCAACACAACAAAGCTTAGTGCCGGAGCTAATGGTAAGTTTCCTACTACCACAACATATTAACTTGTCTAACAATGCTACTAATAGGTTATTTCACTACACAACAAAAGTTAGTGCCGGAGCTAATGGTAAGTTTCCCACTACCACTACATATTAACTTATCTAACAATGGTACTAATAAGTTATTTGACTACACAACAAATGTTAGTGCCGGAACTAAAGGTAAGTTTTACATGTTACCTTGTCTAATAATGGTACTAATAGGTTATTTGACTATGGTCAAGCACCACTAGAGGCTATTAGCCTGCCGGAAATTGACAATCACTTTCAACACTGTAAGTAGTTTGTCTTACTTGATCTAGCTTGTCACTAACTCAACTTTCATATAGGTTAATTGCTTTGTGTGGGTAGTTGTGATTAGGATTATATTATGTAGTGTCTCTAACTACACCATGTATGTAGTAGTTAGTAATTGCTAATATATTTGTTGCTTTATATGCTAGTATTTGGAGTGCTATAAGAGTTTGAAAGAGTATAGTAATGGCATTATTGTCAATTCTAGTGTATAGCCCTTGTGCTAGTCCCGGAAACACTAGACCTGTACAAATGGGAGGTGTGTGTATAGGTCTGTACAGAGCAGTACAGACTCTGTGCACTCTGTGAAGCCCTGTATTAGTGGGAACCTTTCTGTGGGCTCTGTGACTCTGTACAAGTCTGTGCAGCACTGTATAGGGAAGGGCTGGTTTGCTGATGCAGTACTTGTTTCCGCCAACATGTTTCACCTGCTCTCGGAACGCTTGGCACATTTGAGACAAATGTGCCCTCGATGCGTTCATATGGTTCCAACTTCGTTCAGCAGGTTCTAACCATTTCTGATCAGTTTGACGTCGTCCCTGCATCGTCCTCAACATGATTTGCCATGTTCCTGTAGTATCCCTGCTGGACGCATCTGTGCGACTTGGCTGCAAGCGATCTTGCGCCACCTTTGTTGCTTGCACGCATGTCCACACCCTCTTTCATGCCTTTGCAGCTCCATCACGGCCGTTTCGGCATTGTTCGACATGGTCGCATCCATCTACCCTCTTGATCGAGCTGATGTAGTAGCTGCTCGACATATCAACATTATTCTTAGGATCAAACATGTCCCCCAGCGGTTGCGTCTTCGTCCCTCCAAGGCAGTGTCCTCATTCGCAGCTGCTTCCCACTCATTCGAGGTTTCTGTCTCGTCGACATACCAATTCACCTCACCAATGCATGCGCGCACGCTCATACCATTTTCGCAGCGAATTCTCTTGGCCTGTGTGGATTATGGGCCGTCCAACTGGGCAGCGCATGCAACACATTCAACGCTGCGTTCGACTCGCTCCCATGTCTACTCGAGACGATCGGTTGCATCATACTGTATATACTGTCCAGTGAGCATCCAAGGGGCACTCCGAAGGAGACCAGCCAGCTGCTTGTGCCACCCTTTCCGAATTCTCAGTGACACAGTGCATGTCAGGATCGGTTCTCCTCGACGATCTTACTAGGAGGTCCAGGGATGCAGGGGACTAATGAGGAGGTAAGTCCAGACACTAGTAGGTGCTAGTTAGTGCGGACAATCAAGTCCGGGTCATATGGATGAAGTCCGGGCACTAGAGAAGCACTGGGAGTAAGTCCGGGTTTTTGCGGAGTAAGTCCGGACTGCGGGAAAGTGGTCCGGAGTTGATCGCAGCTTGTCCGGAGCGAAGGACATCCCAGAGGTGGGATAAGTCCCTAGAGGTCTAGTGTCGAGTCTGGGACAGAGGTGGCTTTTGCCCTTGTGCGAGTAGGAGACTTGCTAGGAGCAGACATAGGACCAAGGGGACGAGATAGGACGGAGACCGGAGTTGGCCGGAGTTCAGGAGTTCAGGTGGACAGATGGATTAAGGAGAGCATACTGGGAAGTACAGAGGGAGGAGTATCTTAGTCGAGATTTGATCTAAGGACTACTAGGCCGGAGTTTGGTAGTTTATATAGTAACGAGAACTAAGGTGAGTATATACGGTGACAAGTAAACACCTTAGTCGGGACAAGGGATGGAGCGGAAACAGACAGGAAAATAAACTAGGTACAGGAAAATAAACCAGAGCGGAAGCGGAAATGGGGAACTAGTTTTACAGGGACAACGGAGCAGATGCAGGGTGAAGGGAACTAAGTCGGAACAGGACAAGTAAGGGTTGGAGGTGGACTTAACTAATGTTAAGTCCGGAGTGATGTCCAGGACCGGAGGAAGTGGAACCGGAGGAAGTGCACTTCCTCCGGTTGTGCAAGAGCGGAGGGAGTGTATGAGTGGAGGGAGTGTGCAGGTGGAGGAAGGGCAGAGTAGCCAGAGGAAGGTCCGGAGTTGGACATGGAAATGTCCTAAGCCTTTGGTGGACCTAACAGAGGAAGCGGAGCAGGAGCAGGAGCAGAACTGAGCCAGAGTTGGATATACCAGCTGGAGTTGGGCTACGTTGCAGACCAGACAAAGGGAGTGGCCAGACTGAAACCGGAGTAGCAACTAATGGTAGGTACAGGTCTGACACGGAGGAGTTAGACTGTGGATCTGTCTGCAGGAAGACAGGGGTTAGTCCTGAGGGTGGAGATGGACGTAGTGACCGGAGTTGAGCTGGAGTGCAGCTATGGGGCTGGAGATGGCCGGACTAGATCCGGAGTTGCATCTATGCCTAAGGAGAGGTCAGGCGGGCCAAGGTTAGACCGGAGTTGCGACTGGGAAAAGTATGGATATGACAGCGCACATCCACCTGATGCGCCATATGCGCAGTGCCAGTTCATTGACAAAACAAAGGAAGACATCCACCCCGCCGCAAGGCACTCACAATGTTGATGGGTTTGTTCACTCCCCCACCTCCCCAAGAGCCAGTTCCAGTGATCATGAACTTAGATCCCCTGTCACCTCCAGGAGAGAGCTCGATGGAGAGGCCTCAGTGCTATTAACCAAGGAGGATGAGGAAGCTGCGGAGGAAGCACTTTGATATATTTTAGTTGATGAAACGCTGCCACCGCCGCCGCCGAGGGTTGAAGATACTCGTACCGAAAAACCTCACGAACCCAGCCTCCATCACAGTTCCCAACGATATCGTTCCCAGAGCCACCTAGACTGCCGCTGAGCTGTCCTCTCCTCGGAGTCCTGTCGGACCACCATCCACTCAGTTGCTCCTTTCCTTTACTGACAGTACTGCTCGACGCCGTCCTACCTCTGCGCTCGGCGACTCCCTTTCCAGAGCTCCTACCTACATTACTATTGAGCTGCCTTCTGCTTGAACCCCTAGTCCGCCAATCTGCCGCTTGCACACTGCTTGCCCCGCCTCGAACGGCACTCCGTGTGCCTCAGGTATAGCGACGCCACGGGGCTGAAGACGACTCGTATGTACGTAGCACATACCATCATATAACTCCCACACGCAGGACAGACACGCCCCACCTTCATAGTAAGTTCCTTTTTGTTGTTATTTCGTTTCATTAACCTGTGAAGTTTGCACACGCTCGTGGTAAAGCTTTGTTTCATTTGACCAATTATCGCAGCATCCGCCTGCACTGCCTGCACCTGCAGCACTCACCAGGTGTAACTGTTTGCTGCATGGACGTGCCATACAACACTTGCGAGGCAATAAACCAAGGACGAGGAGAATGACAGTGACTCTCCCTCGTAGTGAGTTCTCTTATTTATTTATTTATTTGCTTCGTGTTGGGGCCATTGTCAGCGAAGGAGAATTCTGGCATGAGTCACATGGATTGTTTCATCGTCAACGGTAGCAAGCTTTTAGAAGGGGTTGGCCGTTATGTTGTTGTTGCAGACGGACTACGATGGGTATATTCTTTCTGATTCTCTTCCTGCTGCGTACAGCAAACCTCAAGCCATGTCCAGCTCTACCTACAGACACAGAAAACAACCCTCTTCAGCCCAAATCAACAATGAACATTCTTGTGGAACTCATCGCATGATCCTCTTCACTGCACTTGTGATTCGGTCCTTTGTGCAGCTCGGAACAGGAGATCTGCAACGGCGAGTCAGTCCCCGTTCGCTTCAGGAACCCCCACTCTGATATGCCTCTCCATTCTTCAATTGAGGGAATGCCAACCAGAATGACATTCATACAAATCATTATCATTTCGGTAACACTCGTGGTTGTTGCAGTTCCTGATGGTAAGTCCTGATTCGGTATTGAGACGCTTCTCCCGCTCACACCAAATATAGGCCTCCTTGCTGTCACTCTGGCACTCACGTTTGCGACAAAACGTATGACCAAGGAGAATCTTCTCATTTGCATCCTCGGCCATGTGAACCGATGGCAAACGTGGATGTCGCATCTGTACCGACAAGACTGACAAGCTCACTCAGAATGCCATGTCTGACATTGTTGGCTCCATCGGTGTCGAGTTCGACTGCTGTCTTGACCAGAACCAATCCCGCACGAATGCAGCAGATGATTGCCTGACGGAGAGGTACGTAGTATCCTTTACAACAGTGACCTATATCTCTTACTGTCTGTTATTTGGTTCCCTTCGGACGACTCGTGTGTGACATGGTCCTCGTTGGTATTGTTGGTATTGAAGATCCCTTCCGCCTTGGCATCCGGTCACAGATTGTCACAGGGCTGACATCACTGTCAAGATGTATACTGTGGACAATGTCCTTACAGTGCGTATTGCCCTTCATTGCAGTACCTTCCAAACACTTTTCCAAGCTATATGTGAGACAAAATAAAATATTGTGAAAGCAAGGATTGTAGGAGAGTAAGCAAATAGAAGGGAATGGGTTTAGAAGACCAGACTGATGAGAAGTTAGGAAAATGTGGATAGTTGGAAATAAAGACAGGATAATGGTAAATGGACCTAG
>Ga0307518_10001945_pt1 | contig 15230 bp, 20 predicted proteins | sample 25_EM_MG_FD_203889 | JGI IMG/M metagenome (GOLD analysis project Ga0307518, IMG submission 203889) | Populus trichocarpa ectomycorrhiza microbial communities from riparian zone in the Pacific Northwest, United States - 25_EM | ecosystem: Host-associated > Plants > Roots > Unclassified | place...
TCCCAGCGGTGGTGGGTATCACAGTCGCGACCTCAAGCGCGAAGGTCCTGGTGGGTATGATGACCGAGACGCCAAGCGACCGCGGTACTAGTTGCGGTCTGGTGAGATGTTTTTTTTTTTTTTTTTCTGTTTTGTTTTGTTTTTTTTTGCAAAGCGTAAGTATATTTAAATTTTATTTTTGTGACCAAGTATAAGTGGCAGCACGGGATTGGACGATGCCTCGGGCCGAGTGGCTGTGTCTGATGATATGTCGGTATGCTAAGCTGATACCCTAATTACGTACACATCCGGTGCCCCCTTCCCCTCGCCGAGTTGACATGGCTAGATAATTTGTTCCGAGACAACCTCCGACAACAAAAGTTTGTTCTGCTCTCCTTTGTCTCTCTTCTTCAGTACATGGACACCAGCAAAGAGCTGGCCTCAGGACCTCAACGGGATGGATCATCATCATCGGTGGCGAGCCCGACTCCTAAGCCCGAGCGGGAGAAGCGCAAGCGGTCGCGCGTCACCCCAGAACAGCTTGTACATCTCGAACGATTTTTCGCAATGGATAGAAGCCCAACCGCCGCTAGAAGAAAGGAAATCAGCGACATGCTAGGCATGCAAGAGCGTCAAACTCAGATCTGGTTTCAGAACAGGTCGGTTTAAATATAAACCACGCTATCTCTTACCACCCTCCTGCTAGACGCGCCAAAGCCAAACTGCAGGATGGCAAGAAAGGCCGCGGTGGGAGTGCTGAGAGCCCGCCAGACACACCGCCCGAGCTTGCTACTGGTTATCAGGCCGAACTACACAATCTGCTGCACGAGGACGAACGTAAGCCTGCCATCATAACCTTTTCACCACACTCCTCATCGTGACTCTGCACTCCTAGCTATTACCATCATCCCTTGCACCGATCTTTCCATTGGGACATGGCGTCGCATTGCCACCACCGTTGGCAAACACGACCTTGTGGCATATCTGTGTGACGCCAAACGCTGTCTCACCTGGTTCATCCATTCTGCTGGATGTGGTTTCAAAATGGAAATTCCTTTCGACATCATAGCAGACACCGAGTTCACAAATGCTGCTCCTGGTTCTGGGCTCGCATCATTTATTCTTGCTCGGCCCCCGACCTTCTATCTAGAGTCGCTCTCTCCCCCTGCTGCTGCGCAAGGCACCGAACCGGTACGCCATTGGAAACAGTGCGCAGACTGGACTGAGGGCCAGCAGGCTACTAAAGTCCTCCGACACGAAGTCGTAGGCTCCGCCGTTCAGTTGGCACACGTCCTTCGCCACCTGAACGCACACTCGTCAGGCTCGGATATCCAGCTTCACTCCCCTTCGTACATGAATCATGATACGTCCCCTTCCTTGCTGCAGGATTTCAGGGGATCGTATATTCCTCCCATGTTTTCAGATTACTCCGGCTCTACTGCCTCGCACAACATGCAGACTGCTCCACAAACTCCGCTGGATCGTGGGCCGGGTGCATATACTCCGCTCGGACAGTCCCGCCCATATTCTGCTGGTTCCTCAGTAGGCTTTGTCCACACACCATTAGCCACCCCATCACCGCCAATCCTGACAACACCCTTCTACCCTGCAGGATCCATGGCCCCTGGGTCAACCACACGATCAAGAGAATCTCTTGATGGCCCACTACCTTTGGTTTCGGGCGTGCCTGGCGTCACCTTTCACGCCGATAACTATTCCCAACGTCGGGACCATCGATTCGATTACTAGTTACACAAAGCATTCCATTCACCTTGTTTTACCTATACGTTGTTGCCTTTCTTTCCTTTGCACCTTCGATTTCATACCATTCTCTGTAATTGGCCAGCCGAAGCAATGGCCTGTATCCTGCGTACTTGTCACTAATTCGTATTACACATTCATACACTTCAAGGTACCATTCACCCGGTCCAACCTAGTAGAACCTTCGAAATGCCAAGACAGGAGGTATAATAGTCGGTAGCTACTCGCAGTCGCAGTGTCCACGAGTACTTGTGTGTGCACGTGTTCACGAATTGTAGTTGTTCCGGGATGCCGAGGAATCTATTGAGGACCAAAGGTTGCCAGCCCATCTACGGAAAAGATTGCACCTATATTTGTCCTGCAGCCTCTCGCATCTGACTACTTTCCCGGCTTATTCTCGCAGTATATGTTCTGCTCACGAGGGTGACTAGCCTCATCGTCAGAAAGTGTTCCTTGCATAGGAAAACAAACTCACAAGCTTCCATATAACGATCCAGACATCGGGAAAGACAAGCCTGGGAACGCAGTAAGACATCTATCGATATTTAATGCGCGGCAAACTCACCTCATCCGAACTAGAGAGGGACGTCCCAGGCTTCACGATACATTTTGCAAAACATTTATCGCTAGCTTTCTGTGAACTAATCAGGCAGAACGTGCGTAGTATAAAAAACCACGCACGTTAATAAGATCTTGGACGTTCAGTAGGGCGAGTTCTGAACGTATGGAGTTCATGACGGCTTCCTTCCGTACATTGGTATCTAGAACCAGAGATAAAAAAAACTGGTCAATAAGTGGCATAAACTGGTTACCTTGTGCAAAATCCTGCGCACGGGAGGACGTTTTGAAAAAGTCAGGCATATTTTGAAGGAGATGTCGAGTGGAATGAATAAGCAACGAGTTCGGTACACTTCCTTTTATGGTGAAATACTACATACATACATTGCAAACTCAAAACTTGCGCTTGATCAGATTGTTGGCGCAGGTGAGCCCCGAGTTCACAGAGGATCGCAAACTATGTCCTACACCCCGCACTAACGCACTCCCCAAAGCTCTGTTGATGGGTGCCCGTGAGTCGACTGCCAGGAACGAAACACAAGGGTCAGATGCGCAGCCCGATTACTATGAGCTTCTTGGCGTCGAGGAATCGGCAACCGCGGATGAAATCAAGGTATGTGTTGATATCCTAGACATCATGCATAACAGCACATTCATACGGGGGAACATTTCAGAAAGCGTTTCGGAAACTTGCACTCGTTCATCATCCTGATAAGAACCAAGACGATGTAGAAGGTGCCACGAAACGCTTTGCCGCTATTCAACAGGCATACGAGGTACGCTTCCTTGTACTAAATTCACTAGTTTGCGTCCTTCCGATAAGCAGCTCATCCAACCAATAGGTTTTGGGCGATGAACAAGTACGATTATAACTGATGTAAGATACAATCATCTAGAGAAACCTGACGATCTGTTTTCCAAGTAGGAACGGGCGTGGTATGACTCGCACAAGGCGTCCCTGGCACCAGAGCCAGACGCGGAGGTAGTATTTGAAGGCGTGCGGAAAGGCGACCCTCCTCCCCGTGCTCGGGACCGCGGGCTATCCGTGCGACACCTCTCGTACTTCTTTGATGCCAGCCGTTGGGCTGGGTTTGATGACAGCGACAACGTGCGTAGATATGCACCCGCGTCATTTGGCTTCCGCGTGTAATTCTCCATGTGCACAGGGCTTTTTTACGTTGTATCGCAATCTCTTCTCCAGGCTAGCGCAAGAAGAGAATTTGATCTCCGATATTGAGTACCCCTCGTTTGGATACTCGACCTGGAGATGGACCTCGAACGAGAGGCCTACAGAAACGGCCCGCGATTTTTATACTGCCTGGACCAGCTTCTCGACTATGAAGGACTTCATCTGGATGGACCGATACAATATTGTAGATGCACCCGATCGGAGGATTCGAAGGTTTGTCCCCCCCTTGTATTATTTTTGGCGTGAACATGTGAACCGCAACAATTCTTATCCAGACTAATGGAGAAAGAGAACAGGAAGGCGCGTGATGACGCCAGGAAGGAGTACAACGACATAGTCCGGGTAAATCCACCCACTTTCAGTTATCCTCCCACCCACTAATCGTTCAGACCATAGTCCCTCGCGCTATTCATCCGGAAACGGGACCCCCGGTACAAAAGTCATCTCGCTCATCAGGCACAGCTTAACGTGTCACAAAAGGGGTCTGGATCTCACACTCCCAAATCCCACCAGAGCACGCCCACGGTGTATGTTGAACAGGAGTGGCAAAAGACAAGTGAGCCCGCCGCGGATGACGATCTGGACTGGGCAGCCGCGGAAGGAGAGGATCCAGAAGAGTGGGAGTGTGTCGCGTGCGGGAAAACATTCCGAAGCGAGGCAGCATGGAACAGCCACGAACGGAGTAAGAAGCATGCGAAGGAGATTGAAAGGCTGAAGCGGGAGATGTTGCGGGATCACGAAGAGTTTGGGCTTGAGGACGACGAGGGACCTGCGGAGGAGCCACCGCCAACACCTCCCGAAACCGGCCCGGCGGTCTCAGTCGAGGATGTGCCTGACCATGTGTCTGATGCTGAAAGTGTTCCCGAAGTCACACCGACGGAGACCCAGAACAAGGATCAACCGGACAAGGTAGAGATGTCAAAGAGGGAGAAGAGGAAGTTGAGGGAGGCCAAGAAGGCAGTGCAGCAGTCTCCCCAGGTGTGTTGCCAGGTTCCGTGCTCACCGTGTTATCAATCCAATATTAGACTTGCCACGTATGCGAACAACTTTTTGACAGCAGGACAAAGCTATTCACCCACATTCGCGAGACTAGCCATGCCCTTGCAGTCCCAGCGAACAACGTGGAGATCAAATACAACAAAACAGGTAAGAAGGGTAGGAAATAGTCGTGGGTACTATAATAGGATAAGAGACCCTGTTACCCCATCAGTTGCGAAACATCGTCCGGTGGATACTTTGTTTGAGCAAAAGTCAACAATCTGCCACACTGGTTAGCAAACCTATCATGCCTAACCAGAAAACACGTACCGCTTCAGGCTCTGTATATATTTGCGACTAACTTCATCGTTGAGGACATGTGCAACTTGGTCACTCGAAATCTTTTCGCGTGCGGATCGCTCGTGAATGCTGAAGAACTGCATTAGCTGAAAGACCACTTTAATTTGTCAAGTAATACATACCCAACCATAGTCACACCGATCGGCCAAGGTGCATTTCCTATTGATAATCTGAGATATGAATCATTGGCTTTTTGATATTCGCGTTTTTGCATGTAATGCACGATTTCCGCTATACGGGTCAACATATCCGAGGGTAATGACTGTCCAACGATCGTCAGAACCGCATCGGCTAGGCCAGGACGACATACTCTCGATCGCAACATCTTGAAAAGTGGTTTGAGATAGTCCGCAGACTGCACTTGGGTCGCTGCAGCCAATTTGCCTGGCATCGACTGCTTGATATGCTCTGCACTGTATTCAGTCCAACGAACAATCGAGCAAAAAGGTAGAGACATACCTGGTCGCTCGTCCATGGCTTCTTCCCACTCTTTGAGGGTTCGCTTAAGTGCATAATAAATGAGGGGGTAGAGCTTGTCTGGGTCGGTCTTGACCAACCCCATGTCAATCACCCCACCAGACTCCGAATCCGTGTCACCCTTTTTCTTCTCCTTGTTCTTGTTTCTGAGCTCTCTTTCAACGTTTTCGACATCTTCCAATGCTTTCTTAAAGTCATTTTGACCACTCTCGCGTTCATGATCCTTCCCCTCGAGCAGTTCCAGAGCGCGCAACCGAAGCCTTCGATCCTTATCCGACTCCCCAAACAAACGAATAGGGTGGCCCTTGGCGCGGAGTCTACGAATGGTTTCCTCGTTGGAAATATTGAAAGATGATTCGGGTTTAGTTGCATCAGATTCTTGATACTCTTCGAGCGGGGTAACAGACTTGGACTGTTCTCCATTCACGTTTAAGCGTCGCCAGGAAGCTGACAACGAAAAAAGCTTACTTTCTCCTTCCTTCTCAGAGTGGACATCTCGGCTTGCCTCTGCGTTTCTTCCCGCGCAACTTTCTCCTCGCGGGCTTTCCGTTCTTCCTCCTCCTTTATTCTCTCCATTTCTCCTCTTCGCACGTACTTTGTTGGCCTGAAGCTGCGATCTCCTTCCACCGCTTTCCGTTTGAGAGCAAACTCCGCCTTGAGCGCGTCCATAGTGTTTGAATCGAGTGCTGGAGGAAAAGGTTGGTAGTTACATAAGCAACATTTGATCTGTCCGCCAACCTCCGAATTGGTCTCGACTCTCCTCCACTTCACCCGCACGATGTCTGACGGTGACCTGTCCAGGTAAATGTCTTTCTTATTATTTTCCATCATCTTTACTCATACTTTTCCCCAGCAAATACGTTTTGCAGACCACTGGCTTTGACGGTAAGTTTCATCCGATTTTTCTTCCATTCTGGCTCAAATGCTGCGCTAGCCCGCTTTCCCAATACCAATCAGACGCGGCACTGGTAAGAACACCTACGCGACAATCCACCATGTGATGCTAATTATAAATAGCTGGCAAAACTACTGCGATTATTTCAAGTGTGTTTCTGCCAAGGGCGACGAGTTCGCGCCATGTAAGCAGTTCAAGCGTGCCTACCACTCACTATGTCCTAGTGAGTTCGTTTCTATTCAGACCATTGTGCTATTTCTCACTACTTTGACAGATGAATGGGTATGATTTAGGCCAGTAGTGTGTAGTATGTCCCTGACACGGCGGTTGTTTTCAGATATCCAAGTGGGACGAACAGAGAGAGAATGGAACATTCCCCGCCTCCTTGGAGCCTTGATAGATATGCGGCTCGTCTGTCTGTGAAAGTTTAGATTGTCTGCAGAAATGGATAGCACTTGAGCTCGAAAGCCCTGAAATTAGTTGTGATGACATCACGTGGTGAAGCTTTGAAGTTTGGGGTCGTCGATACATCACTTACTCCAAGTCTACATACTTGAACGAAACCTCCAAACGCGTCAGCCGTGTCGAATCGACGACCGCAATAAGCCAATTCCCTGCACGCTTATGCTGGCGTTTCTCAAATCATGGATGGTGTAAACTTGGCTGCCCTCACTGAAAATGCAGCGAGGCTTGGGATGCGCATCCAAGAGACGCTGCATGAACACACCCGCGATTTGGCCATTACCAGGGGCGGGGCGTCCCTGTTCGATATGCCGGATGATAAGAACATAGGACGCCAGCTCGAATTCAGCAGCGATCGGGAGAAACTTGAAGCTATGAAGCGTCTTATTGCAGTGAGTGTACCTTTCGGATGCTAAGTTCTATTGCCCTGAAACTTGGCCAGCTCACATCCAAAGGCCGAAACATGTCGAACTATTTCCCTCAGGTAGTCAAGAATGTCGCGTCGCAAAACTTGGAGATCAGGAAACTTGTGTACATATATCTGCTTCGCTACGCTGAACATGAACCAGATCTTGCATTACTTTCGATTAATGCGTTTCAGAAGGATTTGACTGATCCAAGTCCACTTATCAGAGCCATGGCATTGCGCGTTCTGAGCGGAATCAAGGTCCCCATGATAGGGAGCATCGTCATTCTCGCCATCAAGAAGTGCGCAGCAGACCTTAGTCCATATGTTCGAAAGGCTGCTGCCCTGGCTGTACCAAAAGTGCACCGGTATGCATTGGTTCCACCCTTCTACTCAAGTTGCATTGAGAGCGTATCGTAGGTTAGATCCTACCCAGCAACCAGCCCTCATTACCATTCTATCTTCTCTCCTTCGCGACCGTTCACCACTGTCAATCGGTAGCACCGTCATTGCATTCGAATCCGTCTGTCCGACCCGACTGGATCTTCTACATCAACAGTATAGACGTTTATGCAGGGTGCTCGTGGATGTAGACGAATGGGGCCAAGTCGATCTTCTTAACCTCTTACTGAGATATGCACGGACGATGCTTCCAAAGCCAGTAGTATCTGGCGACGGAGAAACAGAAGAACTTGACAGTGATCTGCAATTATTACTGTCTTCAACGGAGTTACTGTTTCAGTCCAGGAACCCAGCCGTAGGCGGAGACTATTTCTCAACGCTTTCATGATTGAGCATATGAACAGGTTGTACTTGCTGTGGTGCGCGTATTTTTCTACGTAGCAGCTCCGTCTTCCATGGATAAAATCGTCAACCCTTTGCTTCGAATACTACATTCCTCGAAGGAGACGGAGCGAGTAGTCCTTGCTTACAACTTGGCCGCGGCACGTGAACACCCAGTAAGTCACTTGTGTTATTTGCTTCTTGGTACTGAAGGATGTCAAACAATATGATCACAGCATCTGTTTTCGTCTCATCATACCCGTTTTTTGATTCGAACTGGTGACCCACGACAAGTGAAAAGAATTAAGATCAAAGTCCTTCTGAGCCTTTGTAGTATTGAAAATCACCAAGTCTTACTCCGCGAATTCATCGTGAGTCACAGTTTCTGGCAGGAGGGAACTGACATCATCTCCCTGTACAGGATTACGCAGATGACCCAGATGATGTGGTGGTCGGAGATGCCATCCACGCTGTCGGTCAATGTGCACGCCACGTAACCACATGTGCTCAACAGTGTATTTCAGCTCTACTTACCATGATCAAGAGCAGACACGGCGAGTTTGTGTGCTACGTCTTCCTCGAAATATAATTCTTATTGTCCTTGACAGATGCTGTCGTCAGCAACGCCATCCTCGTCCTCAAGTCTCTTGTCCAGAACCAGCTTCTCAATACCCACTTAGTAGGGGGATCGTCCTCGCAATCTCCGCTTACGATCATCTCCCAGTTGGCTCGAAGGATAGATGATATCAAACACCCTCGAGCACGTGCATGTGTGCTCTGGTTAGCTGGCCAGTATTGCCCTACAGAAGGGGAAAGTACTGCCATTGACGGTGTTGCCGATTGGGCACCCGATGTACTACGAAAGACAGCGAAGACGTTCAACACTGAGGCATGCACCTGATTACACTCCACTCTCTCACATTGACCCTTGTCTTGCAGGATCCTCTTGTCAAGTTGCAGGCTCTCACCTTCGCTGCAAAGCTGTTTGTCCTATCCCCAGTTGATCATACCCTCGGACTGTTGTGCCGCTATGTGTTTTCGCTTGGAAAATACGACATGAACTATGACGTTCGGGACCGGACGCGCATGCTCACTTCCTTACTCTCTGGAGTATCTGGAGTATTGTCATTGACAAATGACCAGCAACCTGAGGAACAGATCGGCGGAGTTGTGCTCCGCAGAGAACAGATCAAAAAAGTTCTCTTCGAGGGAAAGTCAGGAATAGTGGATGGAGACTTCCATACTGGTGAGCTGAACATCGCAATTTTGCGAACCAGGCATACCCATTCCTTCTCGTAGGCAACGATTACCCCATCGGCTCGCTTAGTTTAGTGACCCTTAAAGACATGCACGGGGACTGTGTTCTGCCCGAGTGGCTTGAAGCAGGTATCGATCCCGCTTTACGCAACAACGACGAGGATGCATCCGCCTTGCTACCTCCCGCACAATCAATAGCTTCGGTTGCGGTACCTCGCCCGTCAGGCTCAACAGGCATCACACCAGTCGCGCTCACTCCCACCAGCTCAACCCTAGTTCACAACACAAAGGAAGATTGGAGGGACCTCAATAAATTCTATGCGAGTGATAGCGAACCCGAAAGTGGGTCATCAGAGGACGAGGACAATCACGAGGATAGTGGAAACAACAATGGAGAACAAAGCAACGATGATGGTGATGACAGTGACAACGAGAGTGGGGAGGAAATTGACAGAAAAAGTCAATGATTACCCCCCTACACCTGAGCATCCTCCGGAAGTTTGTAGTACAACGGCTAGACAGGTATTGTTGAGTAAATCGTCAATGATCACGGATGGAACTTACAGTATTGAATACATGGTAGTAGTGTCCATTCACACCCCCTTGTTTCTGACTGCCATAATATTCCATTGGAAACCACTGAGACAACGATGGTCAGTGTGCTTGGAGAGATAGAGGCAGACACTGGTGTACGAACGTGATCCTCGGGGAGACCCTCTTTCCACGAGCGCAACAGGCGGGATCCTTTCGATTGTGAGGTAGGTTCAAAGCCACGCTTCGGGACAACGAATTGGCCAATTTGGAGTTCCGTGTCCGTGACAATACCTCGTGATACACGTGCATATGCCGTCCTGTAGAGTCCCCGATACAGTATGTATTCACACCTGTGGTTCAAAGCGAGTATTCATGATTATGTAGAAATATTGAAGGTCAGTTAACTAACCATCTGTCCATGTCATCGGGATCAATGTCGTACACGAGACCGTCATTCACGAGGAGGTCATACGGCGCGGCTTATACTCCCTATCAGCAGAAAATATTAGGCACACCATAGATACATACGCCTAGATGCATGCGGCTTGGTCACCACATAGCCCAAGAAGACGATAGGGCGGGGATATGACTTGGCCATGATATGGGCTAATTCTTTGCTCTGCAGTTCTCTGTCCAAGGGATCCTCCTCTATAGACAAGGGGTTGATTATAGGGAAATAGCTATAGCCACAACTTTACCTTGGCCATTATGTGAGACGATGACAGTCACCTCGGTTCCGTACACGTCCAAAATTGCTTCAATTGCTGGGGCAAGCTCGCCTCTGGGCGAAGGTAACAAGTGGTGATCGGAGCGGACAATAGGAAACTAACAGCATGTAAAATTAGTGAGGTTTCCAGTTGTTTGTTATAATACTCACCTTGGAAAGCAGTACCGCTCCCCAAGTATGCGAGTTGGGCCCAGGGCCCAGGTCGACGTACTTTCGCAAGTTGCTTTAATAGCCATAGACAAAAATAAAAAATACCTACGTATCCCAACTCCTCAGCTACGACACGGGTCCTGCATGTGTGAAGCTGAATCACAGCCTCTAGGTGATTGACCGCAAGAGGACTCACAGATCTCGGTTTCCGTATACGGTGCGCTTCCATGCACGTCAGTCTGTGTTTGTTAGCTGATGTATATTATACCTACGTGTAGGTCTGTTTCCAGTAAGCCGACTACGTCTAATTGCATGTCCCTGAAATCGCATGAGCCGCTTGCACTCGCCATTCACAAAGCACGCCTTACCTTATCACGTCCCGCATGCGACGCTGGCTGTCGCGCCCTACGTTGTCAATGCCAAAATGAACGGTCCATATCCCCGCATTAAAAATCCTAGTTCCAGATTTGTACGGTCTGGGCCCAATGGCTGGCCAGCGATAGAGAGAGATGAGCGTAGAACCGAGCATGATGATAATGAGAAGGACCCGGGTGTAGCTAACTATTGAACCGGTAAAATTGAACAGCGGACTAGGTTTCCCAAAATTCTTGCTGGGCAACCTGAACGCAAGAGAGATTGCCACAAGCTGGGTCATAAGGATTCTATTCTTCATTGTCTAGCCAGCGGTAGGGTGAAGGTCGATAAAAGGACTTACAAATCTGTCCTTTCTCTGAAGTAGGCGCCACCTGGTACGAACGCGTATGCCACCGTAAACACATTGGCCACGTAGAATAGTATCGCCACAAAGAATGCCACAAACAAAGTTCTTCCAGATTTTCCGTTCCCTTTCACTACAACCTGAGTCAGAATGGAAGGGATGACTGACATGCAGAATACTGCAAAGTTGAGGCCACCAGCAAAACCCTGCCAGTCTCTGAAACTATACATCACATAGGCGGCCGCGCAACCGTATGCGAACCACACGGGATGGGTGAGCAAGGCAGATGATGTGCACGGTGAAAGAACAGTTGGAATTAGCAGTCCGACTGACTGTGCGATCAATGTGAGTGAACCATAGAGGTGTGGCATTGGTCCTCTGGGATGCCGGTCTTCATAGCCGGTCCAGGACCAAGCAATGATAGTGCTGGAGTCCGAGAACATACAGTGTAACGTGAAAAACAGGGAACCCAGTGCAATCGATGAGGGCAACCAGCGATCTTCGCTATCACGTTTATCAGGAGAGCGCGCATTTGTACCCGTTTCCTTCGGATTCAAGGGCACTGAAGCAGAGGCGCAAGATACAGGTGTCCGTGTGCCCAACTCAAGGAGCGCAAGAATAGCCAAGAATATCCCAATCTTGTTGTAGCCTCCCGTTTCTTCATCGAGCATGGGCCAAACTAGCTGAATGATCAATGAGGAGAACCACACTAACGGCACCATACAGACCTGGATTGTTGGAGTGATTTGCATGTTTTGACAAGGAGGATACTATCAAACCCAGCCCGAGAACTGTGACGCGTCAGGTAAACAACTCAGAAGGACAAACATAACTCACGTAAACCCTGGTATGCTCCCTCGCATGACATCCAGTCCGCCGAGTGGCTCACCATCACCACCACATTGGCACCCGCAACTGCATACAACCTTGCTACTGGGTCATTAAGCTTGTATGCAGCAAGACCAGCAAGCGAAAGTATGCGCAGTGTCACACGGCCCCCTTGGGTATTGGCCCAACGCCGCAAGGGAGTAAATGCCAGAAGCGCAGGAGAAAGGTAGGTGAAAATAGACGCTTCTGCACCCGAAATGCCAAGCTTCCAGACTGAGAAGTAGAACAATGTAGTGAGAAGGGACGTGACAATTGACCAGAACAAGTAGGCTAAGTGAGTCATGTCGGTCAACTTTCCTATCCAGCTACCGTTGACTTGAACTCACAGAAGTATACGTCGGCGACGAAACTTGGAACACTTCTCAACTTTGGGGTGTGAATACCAACAAGGTGGTTCATTCCAACCGAATCAGGTGCTACTGGAGCGATGGTCTCCTTATTCGTAGATTCCTTCGTCTTGTCTGTTTCAGGACTGTCAATAGCCTTAGTGTTGTTTGACACGGAATGTGTCTGTCTATGTTCAACGAGTCAGACTGCATTATACAAAGTGACTTGGATGGTAGTACATGTCGTTACCCCCATTGGTCACATCCAAAGACACTCCTAACGCTATCTGAAATCATGAAATCATAAGTCTCAAAGATGAATGATGTTGTGATGCCTTGCGGTACTTGCCTGCAAGTTGGATTGTTTCAAATCGATCTCTAGTACGGAATCATAGAGAACATCCAGTAATATGAGACCCCATTCGAAGAAGGAATACCAAGTATATGCTGCATTCAGTTGTGAATAACACTTCCACGGGCAGTGAAAGGTTGGTCCACACACCTCCGGGTATCCTATACACCTTATGTTGAACAAAGAAATACATCATGGGGATGATCGACCCAAAAAATCTGCAGAGCAGATGATAGGGTTTTCCGTTTAACTGTACGAACACTGGGGTGTAACGACTTACAATGTTACAACAAGTTTTCTGTCAAGATATACATGAGTTGAAGGTCCACTTTTAGCCATGTATCGAATCGTACCGCTTTCGGCGTGATTTTGTATGACCCGGCGGAGTACAAAGGACACCACCCAACATCCAAGGAACGTTACACACGATATATGTGATCATGAGCACGTCGTGCATGTCATGGTCGTCTGTCGAAGTTATATACACCCAACCACCGCATGATAGTGTCCGTATAATGCCGGTAAGGAACACCCAACCTGGCAAGCTCGATGTCGAGCGCCTATTGAGCCAGTATTGCAGGAACACGAGAGAGAACCGTGGCCCACTCGTAACTGCAATGAGGATCTGGAATATGTTGCGCTCTGGGTACCAGTCGCCAATGCTGAAAGGTGCATAAGCATAGATACGACAAGGGCACATCAATTTGTTACTGACGTGGCGGATACTGACGGAAACCACTCTTCTGGATACCCGGCAACTCCGTTCTTTACGATTTTCTTGTAGTGCAACGCGCAGCCCACAAGCAGCGCAGCCCCGAACGCGGCGAACGCGAGGTAGGTGTGGATGGCTGCAACATAGGATGCGTCGATAACCAGCGGTTCAGGAGCCCGGCTGGTTAATCGAGAACGTTGTGTTTTGTGACCTGCCATGGCTCATGAAACGCTGGGGCCCAGCGGTTGTCGAGTGGGTCGTTGAGCGGGCCATTGAGCGCTTCCTCGACGAGCACGTGGCTACTAGCTAAGATAAAACAAATCTACCGAGACGGCCCGTCGAGGGTCAACGATGTCGTCCCAGATACCCATTACCATCTTTACAGGATTTCTCGGGGCGGGGAAGACAACAATAATTCTTTCTCTACTTCCAAAGCTCCCAAAGGACTACAAGGTCGTGCTTCTCAAGAATGAGTTTGGAGATACCCAAGGTGAGCAGCAAATCCACGACGGAAAATGACACCACCCTCCTGTACTCGGCCAGTCGATAGCCAGCTCGCAAAACAGTCCAACTTGGCAGCAGTGAACGAGATCCTGAATGGCTGCTTGTGTGTAATACCTTGGCCGCGGCATCACACATTTCTGAGAAGAGAATCGTAATAGGTGTTGCGTCCTGGTCGGACAGATGAAGAATGCATTGCTAGAAATTAGAGGTGCAAATCAATGTGAACATCCAGGAAGCTCGTCCTTACCACGCAAGTAGATAAATTTCGTCCCGATCGTATTATTATTGAATGCTCGTACGTACGCAACCCCCTTTCATTTCTGAACTGTTGCTTACTATCTGCTCAGAGGTTCCGCCTTTCCTGCCACCCTCGCATTCCAGATTCGAGAATTGGAACGCGAAACGAACGATGACCTCAAGCTAGATGCAATCATCACTGTGATCGACGCAGAGAACTTCACTGGCTACGAAGACACCTCCCCTACAGCCAGGATGCAAGCAAGTTACTCCGACCTGATACTTGTTGTAAGCACCACCATTGTTCGGTGTCATGACATTCAGCTACCACGGGATTCTAGAACAAGTGGGAGCACTTGGATGACCGTACTCTGGACCTCGTGTTAGATCACCTCAACACTCTCAATGACCTAACGCCCAAGGTTCGGTGCAATGGATGCGACGGTGTCGATCCAAATTTACTGTTCGGGATCGATAGCAAGCTTTTCAAGGGAGAACCTGACGGGTTGATTTTGGAGAATCATCACGACGAAGTCGAGACTCAGACAGTGTTTAAAGGACTGGCGTCCGCCTTGCCTCATACCCATCTCGATGGCCATAAGCATGAAGAGAGTATGCATCGCTCTGACAGCAGTGCGTCGCTACATCAAGTTACCCATGGTAGCCAGCCTTCGAGTGAGGTAGTAGACGAGGGACTACTGCGTTCGTCACTTGAACAAGTACCCAAGGAATCCGTATGGAGGGTCAAGGGGTTCGTACGCCTTCAAGAGGGGTTGCATATCCTCAACTGGGCGTTTGGTCGCTACGACCTGATCAAGGCCGATATGGAAGATATGAATGATACGAGTATAAGATTAACAGTGATGGGGGAACGGGGCGAAGTCAAGCGGGCGATGTACAAGTTTTGCAGTGAGCTGCATGCTGTGATATTGTAGATTAGTACTGAATTGCTACATAGATGAACTCGGGAAGTGCCG
>Ga0307518_10001946_pt1 | contig 15228 bp, 13 predicted proteins | sample 25_EM_MG_FD_203889 | JGI IMG/M metagenome (GOLD analysis project Ga0307518, IMG submission 203889) | Populus trichocarpa ectomycorrhiza microbial communities from riparian zone in the Pacific Northwest, United States - 25_EM | ecosystem: Host-associated > Plants > Roots > Unclassified | place...
TGGGAGTAGTGGCGCTTTTGGAAGGTTTATGTAATCATCTAAAATGCGGACAAGGGAAGGAAAAACCAATTGGGGATTGTGTGGGGAAGGGAACCTAAAGGGGATGGATTGCATCAGGACTAGTGATGCAAGAAAACCCAAACTAGTCCTAGTTGTTCTTGCATCACAGGTGCCCTATAGTTGTCATTGATTGATGCATCAATATGACACTATAGCCTGGAAATCCGGGATCGTTGCATGCTCATTTGATGTCACCGCAGATCCCACAGCAAATCTTGTACGTATCACATCTCGGGGCCATGCACACTTCTGAGGAGAAGGAGAGACACACCTGTATCCACAGCATCGTACGTTTTCCGACCGTCGTAAGTTGAGCAGGCTGGAAGTGTGTGAAACCAAGTGTTGGGAATGCCCTGTATAACACCGCCAAATGTGAGATATGCACTGCAAGCAACTTGAGGAGACATGTGAGTCCTGTGCGGAGATATCTGAGGCTGGCATTGCTGCGTCGTAAACATCAACATCATGTACAACCATTCTGGACGAGACATAAACTTGCTCTGTAATGAGTCCGGATGTCATTTTCTTGTTGGCCCTATCAGCTGTGTGCGTGTTGTTAGTGTGTTCTGCGAGTGTGAGAGAGTCGAGTCCTACCAGAGGCGTCTGGTAGACGTCCATGCTGTTGTGTTGCTTGGTGATATGACTCTGCCACGGCCTGGGGTGTCCGTGCTAGGGCTGTCCAAATACGAATAAAATATTTTTTAGACCGTATTGTATTTTATCGATACTTTATTCACTGCTCTGGGGCCATATTATATTCTATGGTATTTTATTCAATTTGTATTGAAAGGTATTCATATTTATTCATATTTAATGAATTGTATTCTCCTAGAGAAACTCGACTTTATCCCCCAAACCCTTCTTGAGCCACTCCTTTGTAATGATGGTAACTGCGGCTGTCTCTGCGGACATGGATGAACGTGAATCCGAAAGTGTATGCTTGCAACTTGAGAAGAGGCGTTCGACAGACACACTGACAGCGGGTATCATGAGAATGTCTCGTGCAATGCGTGAAAGGATGGGGAAGGTGGAACTGTGTTGCTAAAAGAAGCTCTCAGTTGAGGACTCCGAGGCAAGAATGAGTAGACTTACCTTCCACCAGAGTAGAGGATTCTCCTCTTGTTCCGGGCTACATGGATAGAGACCATTAATGTAGATGTTGACTTCTGAACTCTGAGATCCAGAAGCACTGTTAGCAGTGTGCATCTTGACAGCAGACAAGAAGCCAGACTGTTCAGACTGTCGAGTTGACGTGGGAATTGAGGGGATTGTGGAGCGCGAGTCGTTTTCGGAGTAAACCATAAAAAGGTGTTCAAGTAATGTGTGGGCACGCAATGAGAGATTCGGATCTTTCCACAGTTGGATATCCTCGAAGTACGTGACCCGCAATGCCAGATGAAGAACTGTGGATAGATGAATCAATATCCCAAGGCCTGCAGATGTGTCTCTGTGACCTACCTGGCCCAAGAAGCGGGTAGTCCGAATCCAAGGCCTTTTCCATATAAAGTTGAAGTTTGCGAAGGCCGGCTGTCAATGCAGGCTTCCACATGTGTTTCGATCGCTTGGGAGGATTGTCGATGGCATTGACAAGGTGTATCTCGAGCATTTTATAAAGTGGAAGTGTTTGGCATATGGTTGGGTCATTTTTCTTCTCGAGTGAGAGTGTTGAGGTGAAAAATGGCTGTATACACATTCAATTGAGGACAGTTCCAGCATGCACATAGAACGACTTGAGCCTAGTAACGTACCAACAGTATTTTGTCGAAGTCCTCCAGGAATTGCCAATCGTCTGGGCTTAAATACCACTTTTCCTTTTTGCGTGATGTGGCATGCCCTTTCTTCCCAGTAAGGCCGAAGTCCATTTGTTCAATCCACTGAATGATGGCCTGAGGAAAGTAATCGTTAATGGAATTGAAGTCACGAAACAGAGTTCAGTCAACTGACAGGTTTGATCTTGATTGCACGCTCGATCTCTGCATGCAGTGTGTTCCATCGAATAGGCATACTTCAAACAGGAACAAGATGTTGGTTTTCTTTGGCACAAGTCGTGCGGATAAGCTGTCGCATTCGCTTGCGTCACACTTCGGACGATAATATGTCTATGATAACTGCATGAAGCTGTAAAATAGTTGGCGTTGAACGTCAGAACTGCTTATACTACTACTAGGGCCACACACCTTATCAATAGGTGACAATTCATGCGGTTTGGTATTTCCTTTGTCTCCAATGTCACTGTGTTTAGCCTGAGCCGAGGAGTCACATGGCATCTCAGATGCACTCTGAGCACCTGAATCACTGCTGTCAGTCAGACTACCATCAGAATCGGGCTCAGAGTCCAATCTATCATCAACATTGAAAGTCGTATTGTGAGCCTCCTTAGTTTCCGATTCCATCACCACAGTCTCCTCCTGGACTTCTGGATCATTGTCAGGTTTGTATGTGATTGGGAATTGCCGAGCAATCTCATATTCATCCTCCTGCATTACCTATCATATGGCGTATTGCCCTGAGTGATATCAATGAACAAAACAGACAAGACATGGTATGCTGTCGAGAACCTACTGTACAATTAGGTTAAGAACATGGGCAGAGCAACCAATTTGCATATTGGCACGATGCACATGAATCTCCTCAATGTTAGCAAGTCATTTGGTGATGTTTTCATTCATGACTGTATTACTGGCTGTGTTGTCTGTCGTATGCGCAACTGGCATCATCGATCAAACCAGTTACTTTCCATGTGAAGTCCAGATGTCATGAAATAAACATACTGAGCTTTTTGATGACCCTGCGAGACTTGTAAGCCTTGAACAAAGCTTTTCCAGATGCCTTTCCTGAGTGGTCACCATTTAAAGGGAGTAGCTCGACTGGGCATTCACAGAGTTCCCAAGCATCATTGATCCAGAAGACAACAGAGCCAATGAAAGCATATATGGAGTTTTTGCTTGTCCAAATATCACTTGAAATCGCAATCTGTGAAGGATTGTCCTGTGTTCATCTGTTAGCTCATCTATTGTCTTCAGAGACTCGTCAAAGCTAGTATCACATACTTGAAGTGTTTTGTTGATAATGTCATTCATCTTGACACTTAGCTTATTGAGGTCACGTCGTACTGTCTGGTGAGAGGGTATCATGTATCCTTTTGGAAGAAGGTATATAAACATCTTTTTCATTCCTGCTCCCTCACCAAGTGCAAATGGGAGGTCATCTTCGATGAGTCCCTTCACAAAGTGTTCACGCCACCCCTGGCACGAGACTTGCTTCACAGGATTCTCGATGCCTTTCTGGATATAGGCTGTGAGGAATTGACGTTGTGCTACATATCCTGAACCACTGGATGTCGTCACTGGGTCTGTTGATAAGGTACCCTGGCCTCTCTCGTGCTGTTCAGACCAGGAATCAAAGGAATGATCTGGGGGAATCGGCTTGCACAGTCGAGCAGGATGGGAAATAAAGTTACTTGTCTGCTTCAGTTTGATTTGCTCATCTTCATAGTTCATGCATTTTGGTGTGCGTGGTGATGTCCGGATCGTACTGGAAGGGTAGTATGATTCAATGAGATTATCATTTTGCCATCTCGGAGATGTAATAGTAGGCTTACTCGCACCACCAGCACTTCCATTTCCATATTGGCTCGCCTTTTTTATTTAATGCTGCACTAGGAATATACTGCTCTAGGGCCCACTTAGCCTTCTTTGGGGCACGGCCTGCTTTCATCTCAATTTCCTCAATATCAGTATCAAAATTCTCAGGTAATGGTGAGCTACCCTGAGTTGACTAGACAGTCTGTCATCATGGTACACTAGATCGTAGATATAGCCTCACCGATCTGGGTCGCTTCCTCCCTTGTTCGCCATCTTCAGATACTGACTCAGGTGGTTGATCATTTTTTGGGGGGCGATAATCTTTGTCATTTGCGTCATCCGAGTCATCTCCTAGTCGTATACATAATATGTAAGGGCAGCCTGCGAGAACATAATTACACCACTCACCCTGATCGGGTCTTGGGCGCTTGATGCGCAACATCAGTTTAGGCTGATCTTTTTCTTGGACCAATTGGAGCTGGTGATTTTTGGTGGCAGGCCTTCCCTTTCCCTTTGAAGGTACACTGCACGAGTATACTAATATTCAGAGGTTTGATAGCACACAAGGCAAGGACCTACACATCATGTATGAGCTGTAGTAAATTCTCTATCCGATCTGCTACAAGATTGTGGGCATTGTGCTCCTCAATCCCCTCCTCTTGGAGAAAGTATGCAACGAAGGCCACAGCAACTTGAAGGCCATATTTCCCATGAACAATGAGCTTTCTTCGTTCATCTTCGGGTCGCTGAAAGGCTCGCTCCCATGCACGATTGAATGAATAGAAAGGTCCCTCCTCTTTATCTATCGAGAAATCAGACAAATAAGTTGCAATCGGCCCACTTGGATCTCCTTCAGGGATTGACATTGGGAGATTGGCAACAGCCTTTTTGAGTTGGTTGAGTAGCTCCGAAGCCCGTGGGTTTGGAGCCATATCCAAGGAGCTATTGGGGAACACGGTGATCGTACGGTGTTATCCTAAGTCCAGTGTGATAAGCCCAAATGGAGAATGTGGGGATTGCCGACAAACTATACAGCTCTTGCAAAGTTTAATATAATATGGCATACACCCGAATTAAGTCAAATAACAAGACAATACTCCCCTCAAACATCACTACTGTTGGACTCAAGAATATGATTAAATATGACCCCCATAATGTATTGTATTCATAATATATTGTATTATAATGACCTATATTCTGGCCATAGGTGAATACGAGCCAGCTGTATTATATTCTAAATATTTGAATATATTCAGAATATATTCAAAGATATTCAATATTCTGGACAGCCTTGGTCCGTGCAAGGTAAATTCCCACTCAAATCCTAGGACATCCCATTCGTCTTTGGTGCGGTGTTCGAGGTCGTCTTCTCCTCTGACCCGTTCGATCAGTCAAAAGTGTTTCACCTGCTACGCGCCTGCGTGTCCATCGGCGACACGTCACCGACTCATCGCATACACAAGGAGAACAACTCTGAACCCAAGGGCCGCTTCTGTCCCTGCCCTTTTCTAGTTCTTAGTCACCCAGTTGCTCATTGCCACTATACAGCAGTTATTGTTGAGGCCTCGAGGGCCCAATGGATCTGTCTTGGGTTTTCTTTGCAGTATACGATCAAGGAACATCTGCGACAGATCTGTTGGACCAGAGCACCACTCATCAGTTGGCACTATATAGACATCAATTGGTTCTGCGTCGATGTGAGTGATGATGCAAGGTGCACCCCCATCGTCCAGCGCTATACACTCATTGTTCAATCCTAGTGCATTCTCATCACAAAAATCCCCGCGCCAAGATATGCCCAAACATATGTGGCAGTGTACACAGTCCAAAAGCGGCAAGTATTTGGTAATCATCCTGAAAGCCGCGTCGTGCGCACGACGTGTTTGCATAACAAACACTGTATCTACAAGTGATGGACCTGACAGCATGTATGTTTTGTATGCAGTGACTATATATTGTCATGTATGTGGTGTATAGGTAGCAATGTAAGGTGCCATTACAATGTCCCATACCCTTCTTTCGCGAGAATGCGAGCTTGTCCCTGTCATACAAGTGCGAGCATTGGTGCAGGAGGTGCAAACCGCGACGTAGAGGCGATGGACAGTCTTGGGAGTCAGTCGGACGTGTTCAGGTTGAGGGGGCAAAGAAATGTGCCCTGCATTCGGAATGTCACGCATAGGGCTGCAAATGTAATAGAAACCGTCAGTACACGTCGAGAGGTCTAAACGACCAACTTACCTGCCGAGCATGCAAAATGGCGTGCAAACAACCCAGACGAGCGCAGAAGTCATGCGGGCACGCCGAACATGAATACAGATACACATGGCATTGCAGAACATGCGAATACGGCTAGAAATACGCAGAAACGTCAGTATACGCCCATTAGACCCAAACCTGCCAGAACCTGTGGGACGGACTGGAGACCCACGGAGGCATGCTAAACGTGTGCACTTGGGCGCATAGCGATATGGACAGCCTGCACCTACCAGCTGGAGGCGCAGTATTATACATGGGCGAGTCAGAAAGTTTCGGGGTCCACTCGGATGCGTCAGACATGTGCACATATGTGCAGAGCCTTGCGATTGACTCGAGAAGACCTGCAAACACATCAGAAATAGTCAGAAACCCCCCAAACATCCCAAAAGTGTCAGACTTGCCTGATAGAAGCGCAAGATCGCGCCAAGAGGAGCCAAAGAGGCTTGGACACATTGAGCACAAACTCACCTGTTGGCACAAGTATATGGCGCATAGGCGAAGCGGAAGCAGACAATGGAAATACATTAGCATTGACGGGAATGATGCATACGTACTGCAGAATGCACAGATTGAAGCCCTGGAGACACAAAATCAAAAGACCACCTTTGAGCGAGTTGTTGAGGCATTGGACATGGTCGAGAGGATCGCGGGAAGTGACGGCTGATGGTAGGGATGACAAACAAGGCGGCGCGATGGATGGCACAATGTAAGAGTATCGTGAGCGTCGTCTGTTGTCTCGCGTTTTGGTCTGCGTCTCTTCGATGATCTCTGTTGACCCACTGGCTCGTGCACCATTCCTGGATGGTTAATGGCTTACGCGTCGCCCTGTGATCAAGCCAACAAGTGATCAGTTTGATTTGGTACTTATATCTCGTCTCTGTGTACAGTAGTTTTCGGGGTACTTCTTTTTAATCCGACTGTTGTGCTCTGTCACACTTGGCTTGAATCGAAGTTCCTTCATCTCTCGTGTAACGGCGTCTCTAGATTGGCCATCTTTGACTCGCCATTTCATATTTTTTTGACAGATCTACAACTCTATTTTTTTATATCTTGCCGACTCAGCTCATCTTCTCATCTCCTTTCTTATAACTTCTCGTGGCGTTGCAGCCTGATCAACTGTCGACTAACTCGAGTAAGTTCTTCCTTTTGCTGTCCAGAATGACTCAATCCCGTTATAACCTTCGTCGCATGACCAATGGTGTGCGAGCAACTACTCCCCCAGCGAGCCCAGTAATCCAGTCCAGGACGACGTCACCGCTGACATCATCGATGCCTGAGGCTTTGAAGAGCAGTGCCTCGGTGTTGTCAAGGGCCGAAAAGCTCCTCTACAGTGAGGTAGTTAGCGGGCAGGTGAGTCGCGTATCTTCCCCGCCTACTGGGCGGTGCCCCGGCGGCTGTCCGTCGGAGAATCCTGCTGAGGCTGCTGTGCCAGCGGAGGCCTTGGCGAAAACACCTGAGGTTAACGCGAGTACCTGTGAAAAGGACTTGCAGACTCACTCGTTGGACATGTGCGCGAGTGGAGAAGGACATCCGGCAGATGATGCCAACAGATACAATATATATTGTGCTACAGAAAACATGACTAGTGCTAGTGATAATGACAGTGGTACTTGGATCACTGTAGAACGGAAGAAAAGCCGTTGCGACCGAAAGAATAAAATGCCTGCAGCGCGAACTGATGTACTTGGAAGGTTTGGTACCAAAATGAACAATGATATGCCTCCTGAGGCTGGTGCATCGAAAGGTAAAGGGCCCGACCCCAAGAATTGGGGAAATGTAAGATTAACTCGTGAAGAAATGGATCCAGACTCGCAGCGTGTGTTGCTTGACTCGTATAAATCTGCGCAGAAGAATAAAAAGGGACATTCGAATCGAAAGAAAAGACATTCGGCTGTAAAGCACGAACATTCCGATGAAATTTTGTATTCGACTGATTTGAATCGTGAAAACGATAACGGTCGGGCAATGCGTTCGATCGAGCAAGTTGAACCAAATAGTTATATTGGATTAGCGTTGAACCGTTTAAAAGGAGGGAATGAACCTACCAAAAATGAGGGTAACAATTCCTTCAGGAATGAAAGATCATCCGAGAGTTTGGATTCGGATGAATATGAGTCATCCGATGAAACAGAGAGTTCCGATGGATCGACAGTGACAGATTTTTCAAGTGATTCTTTGTCAACAGACTCAGATGAGTCGTCCTCTTCATCTTCAAATACTTTGAGTTCTTCCTGTAAACGAAAAGGTCGAAAGTGTCATGGAAAGGGCGCAAAATCCTCTCGTAAGAAAGATCAGACTAAACGAAAGTCCAAGAAGAAACATTCAAAGAAAATGACTTTGAAACCGATTCCACCTACCGAATACAATGGTGTGGTGGACCCGCAGAAATTCCACAGGTTCATCATGGAAGGGATTGCATATGTCCGTGATGGTCACGTTCCCGCGAAGAAGTGTGTGTTTATTTTGTCACATTACTTAACAGGACGAGCGCATGAGTTTTATACGCGCGAAGTTGCTGGAGACCCTTACCAGTGGCGTCTCCCGAAGTTCTTCAAAGAATTGTTTAACTACTGTTTTCCTATTGATTTCCGTACGAAACAGCGGTGAAAGTTGCTGAAGTGCTATCAGAATGACCGGGGTGTCCGAGACTTTCTGTATGACTTGAATGAGCTCTGGAATACGATTGGTGAAACAGAAGAACGTACCAAGGTTAACAAATTTTGGTTTGGTCTTCGAAAGACGATCCAACAAGACTTATGGTTGGAAAAAACTTAATCCTGAGGTATCAAGACTAACTTGAAGAAGTCGTGTCTGCAGCCGAAATTATCGAGATCTCACAGTCAGTAATGAATGATGTTGGACCGAGTAACTCACGACGGAAATCTCGTCGCACCAAATCTGCTACGAACTATAAGAAACGAAAGAATAAGAATCGACAGTATAAAGAGGGAAAGAGAAATTTTACTCTTTACCCCGACTCGGAAACCTTGGAGACGAAAGATTCCGGGGGCAAATGTCAACAAATGATAAATTTCTCGCGACCTGGATATAAGAAATTTACAAAGGGGACTGATTCCCGATGACCCAAGATGAGTCGTGAGGAGCGTGAATGACATTGGGCAGAGGGCTTGTGTTTCCGTTGCCATAAGCCTGGGCACTTTACTCGGAATTGCCCTGAAGCGAATAAAGAGGCCTCAACATCAAAGGTGACTAACCAGAATGTTGACATTGATTTTGGGAATATTGAATCCCTGCGTGAAATGTCGGAGAACTCCCGTCAAACAGATGGAATTGAATTAAGTATGATGGACCCTACCAATGAGTCAGTTCCAGAATTGCCTAGTGCTGATTACACACCTAATCCACGGGAGATTGGTGACCCTTTGAGTGAGCATGCAGCTCAAAGACTTACTGAAGGAACAATGTATCCGGGAGATAATCCATTTCGTCCTATTCGACCCAGTCACGACCGATTCTTAGTTTATCCAGCGATTGGAGGATGACATGCAATCTACGACAGTGAACATCACTGGCATGACAGTGATGGAATAATTTTAATTGACACACGTACCTTGATGGATCCAAATCTTCGGCTTGACAGCTGGTATTGGGTCTGTCGAGGCCTGATATTAAATCATGAACATGGCAGATGGATTTCCCGCCAGGAACGAATCCGAACTGTTCGGGCTCCTCCAATGGGGACTCCGATTGAAGATCGGATTGTTTCCTGTTTGGAATGGGATCATTATGGTCCAAGTTTTAGTGGAGAAATTCACCGATTTGAATGTCGTCGAATCAATGAATGTACCTATGAAATAACTGACCATGAAATGGGAATACGAGTTCACTTACCTGTATCTAGGGTAATGACTCCAAACTTTAATGTTGTGCAATGGTATGCTCAACAATTAAAGCGAATTTTTGTCGAGATGGTTCCGGAATTTGAACAGAGAAAGTTCCAAGATGATGATAGTGATGATGACAATAATTCCAATAATGGACAGATTAGTACTGTCATGAGACAACCAAGAGTTGGGTCACCTTACCCAACTGATACATGTAATAATCAACCTTCTCGATCTTGTTCTGTACAAAGTATGATCATGGGACCACAAGAAATTGAAGTATTTGGAATCGAGATCCCTCGTGTAGTTCCCCCGAAGGATTGTATTTCAGCATTGCAACAAAATGCAGCAATGACTAAGGATTTTACTCAACTAATTCCTAAGCCTATTATTGTTGTAGTACATATTGAAGGGCAACCAGCCCGAGCCTTGATTGATACTGGCTCCCTTGCAGACTTTATGTCTTTAAATTTAGCAGAACAGCTAAAAGTCCCAAAGAAGCAACTTAAGAAACCCCTAACAATTCAGTTAGTGGTACAGGGTTCACGATCTAAGGTAAACTATGGCGTGAATGCTCAGATTCAGTATCAAGGCACCGACTATAAACGGTACTTTGATGTAATTAATTTACAACACTATGATTTGATCCTGGGAACTCCCTTTTTGTTCCAGCATAAAATTATGATTGGTTTTAACTCTCCTCGAGTAGTATTAGGAAGTACAGATCCCTTACCCATTGAAGGGACTCAGGTATCTACTTTGGAATCTCGAGCAACTGAGATTTATAGTGAACAAATTGATAGGGCTCGAGAATACTTACTAAAAATGGCTAAACCATTATGTACTCCAGCAGGGGCAACAATATTGCCACCGCTGCGTGAGATCAATCATACTATTCCTTTAGTGGATGAAAATAAAGTTTATACTTGGCGTCCTTCTCGATGCCCTGAGGCATTGAGACCAGCGTGGATTGAGAAGAAAAATGTATATCTACGCTCGGGACGATGGAAAATGACTACCACGAGAAATACATGTCCTATGTTATTAATTCCGAAAGTCGGAAGTCCAACTCGCCTTCGAGTAGTAGTTGATTTGTGAGAACGAAATCAAAACACTAAGAAATTATCTTCCCCAATGCCTGACATTGAGGGAATTCTACGAAGAGTAGCTAAAAGGCCTTACAGATCAATTATTGATGGGCAAGATGCCTATGAACAGATCCGAATAATTCCAGAACATGTGCCGCGAACAGCAGTAACTACTCTGGATGGAAATATGGTAAGTGAAGTTATACAACAAGGTGACTGTAATGCACCTGCTACTTATCAAGCAGTAATGAATCACATCTTTGGCGAATTCATTGGTGTTTTTCTTGATGTTTATCTCGATGATATTATCATTTACTCAGATACATTGAAAGATCACATTAAACATGTGGGTATCGTACTTTCTATCCTACGAAAGCACCAATTTTATCTTAGTGAAAAGAAGATAAAGTTTCTATGTGAGAAACTTAAAATCCTAGGACAAATTGTTAGTAACAAAGGGATACAGATGGATCCTGAAAAAGTGGATCATATTCTTCATTGGAAACCTCCGACAAACCGAACATTGTGTCGTGGATTTATTGGCACCATTGGATACCTTGCAGATGACATTTATAAAATTCGTATTCCCTTGGGAATTTTGTCTGAAGCTTGTGCGGAGACAAGACCCTTTAAATGGGACTTTACCGAGCAGCGTGCCTTTGCTACAATCAAGCAATATGTTGTGGCATGTGCGCCGCACTCACGAGTACCACTGGACTATAATCCCAATCACGATCCCATTTGGATGATGACCGACGCCTGTATAAATGGCGTCGGTGGTGTAATTGCTCAAGGCCCCAACTGGAAGAGTGCCAAGATAGCTGCATTTTATTTTGCGAAACTTTCTTCAGCACAAAGAAATTATCCTGTCCATGAGCAAGAATTACTTGCCGGTGTTGAAACAATGCTTAGACATCATGACATCCTACAGGGTGTACATTTTATTTGGGTAACGGATCACGAAAGTTTAAAATACTTACTTACCCAGAAGTCCTTGTCTGGGAGACAAGCACGATGGCTTGAAAAGCTTTCAGAATTTGACTTCGAGATTCAACACATTCCAGGTACTGACAATTTATTACCTGATGCTTTATCACGAATATACGAATTTGACTCACCAGGAACCGTGCGTGCATTGTCTGAATACGTGCAGCACGATCCCACTGTCAACCCAATTGGCACATCGTTATGTGAGCTTTTAACAGCGCCCCTGCTTGTGGGGCCTGAGGCACTGGCCTGTACACCAGATATGTGTTACCCTACAATGGAGGATGACTGGGAGCTCATCCAACATGAGGAGATATTACCTCCTCTGAAAACACGTTCTAAACGACCCCCTCCCCCTCCTGTGGAAACAGGCCAACCCAAAACTGGTGCGGAATTTGCACACCGCATGTGCAATCATTTTGTTCTCCTTGGACCAGGACAACGAAAGAAGGGGGGGAAGGAAGCCCCAAAACCTCAAACTTTGAAATCTGTAAAAGAAAGCACTTGTCAGATGAATAAAGACAAACCTTTGCCGAGTTTGCCTGAGGATGTTGTACGAACAATTCCTATTACCTATCCACATGACGAAGGATTGTTGTTTGAATCAAAAGGGTGTTACATCGAAGACCCGATGTTCCAAAGGATATTGGACTCACCTCAAGCTTATAAGAACTTTATTATTTCCGAAGACGGAATGATACGACTTAGGTTGTACAACCGCATCGTAATCTGCGTGCCAAATATTAAAGTTGGCAACCGACGGCTGCAAGAGATGATCGTTGATCAAGCGCATTCAATGTTAGCACATTTGGGTGCTTATAAGACACTGTCATACTTACGAGAATTTGTCTGGTGGAGATTTATGGCGAAGGATGTGGAAGCATTCTGTGCATCCTGTAAAACATGTCAGCAGAGTAAGCCTTCAACACAGAAGCCTTACGGACTTCTGAATCCACTGTCCATACCTGCTAATCCATGGGAAGCTGTTGGAATTGACTTCGTTGGGCCATTACCTGGTTCAAAGGATCGGAACAGTGAGTACGACTCAATAACAGTAATAATTGATCTACTTACCACTATGGTTCACTTGGTTCCGAGCCGCGATGACTACACTGCTAAGGATGTAGCCGAACTGATGTTTGTTGAGGTGTATCGACACCACGGACTTCCAAGAGCAATTATTAGTGATCGCGATGTTCTTTTTACGAGTACCTTTTGGACTCACTTGAACCAATTAATTGGTGTGAAAATGAAGATGTCAAGTGCATATCATCCGGAGACTGATGGGTCTACTGAGCACACGAACCGAATGGTTGGGCAAATGCTCTGTTCGTGCATTGGCCCTACTCAGCACGATTGGGTGTTAAAGTTACCTGCGATCGAGTTTGCAATTAATTCGGCACACTCAGAATCAACTGGCTACGCACCGTTCTTTTTGAACATGGGACGGATGCCGCGATCCATGATCTGGAATGCACCTGAAAGCAACGAGTATCCGAGCGTCAGAGTTTATGCTCAAAAGATGAAAAGTGCACTTATGGCTGCTCATGATGCATTATTAACTGCACGAGTAAAACAGACTGAGCAAGCAAACAAGAAAAGGAGGATGTGCCCCTTCGTCAAGGGGGATTTGGTCTATGTGTTGACGAAGAATGTACGACTTGAGCGTGGGACTTCTAGGAAACTGTTTCCGAAGTTCATTGGTCCTTATTTGATTACCGAAGATTTTGGTAATAGTTCCTACCGTGTGAACTTACCAGACTCACTCAAGCAGCGTGGTGTACACAATGTATTCCATGCTTCTCTACTATGAATTCACATCCCAAACGATGACCGCCTTTTCCCTGGTTGTCGAAACGAACAAATCCCAGAACTGGGAGGTTCCAATGGTGAGTGGATGATTAATCGCATCCTTACTCATCGAGGGAGCAACGCAGATCTCGAATTCAAAGTCGAATGGTCTTTGGGCGACCAGACTTGGGTTCCACACCTCGATCTTGAGGGATCGATGGCATTAGGCGAGTATTTAAAATTTCTGGGCGTGAAAGATGTTTCAGATTTACAAGCGCCCCGAGAGGATCTACAGAATCAACGATCGGGCAAGGAAACGATGAAACGCCCGGGGGTACCAGTTGCATCAGCAAACACTTTTATACGGTGCCCCTGCCCTTCTTGTCATTTGCTTTCTTCTCTCGCTCCCTCAACACGTCGCAAGTCCAACCGTTACAAACTCCCATTCCCGTCTATTAATCTTGACTCTCAATACTCTCCCACTTCGTTTAATATCTCGTTATTCACCATGAACCCACTTCCGGACCCTTGTATTCACCCTTCCGGGCCATTATGGTTCATTGTCCACGTATCACGACTGAATGGCGTCGAAATCTACGGTATGCACTGGGAGCAGGTCCGGTCTTTCTTCGAATACGACGATTCTCTTTGTCGGCACCTTCATACTCTCATGCCATATGGTTACTTGGAGTTCCGCCATGCGTATGAATTAGACCACCCGAACTCCACCGCACGGTTTGCAGACCCAGGTTTCCCTGCACTTAATGAAAATACGATGCCCCCAGATGCCAGAGAATATTTGGGCACTCGTCGCCCTGTCTCGGAGGAACAACCAACTGGTTTTGGTGGTCCGGGAGAAGGACGACTTATGGAGAATCAACAAGCCATTCTAACCAGTTTGTTATGGGAGTCGGGTGCTCGTGTCACCAAGCAACATGCGTCCATGACCAGAGGGTTCGAAACTCGTAAAGTGAAATGCGCTGCTCGTAATCTGGCGCGAGGACCCATCGCTGACAGGACCCACCGTCTTCCAACCCTCTTCGAAACTCAAACCCCTGCTAGAGGTACATCAACGGACACATTACCGACTCCCATTGTAGTCACTCCATCCATATCGGAAACGTTGACAGGATCCAGCCAATATTCTTCCACCCCCACTCCAGTAGCGGGTCTGAGTCATGCTCCTTTTCTGTCCGCTTTACCGCCTATGATCCCCCAATCCTCCATTCTCGATGAGCCCATCTTAACTGATGAGGATTTAGAAATGTTGAACGAACCAATGGATGCGAGTGCCGAAAAAGATGCTGAAGGAGAAGTTGATACAGAGACGGAACCATCAGTTGTTGAAGTGGATAAAGGAAAGGACACGGAAAAAGAGCCGAAGAAGTGAAAAGTTATGACGACGAACTTTGAAGGGGGGAATGTAAGAGTATCGTGAGCGTCGTCTGTTGTCTCACGTTTTGGTCTGCATCTCTTCGATGATCTCTGTTGCACCTGTATGGCACCACTTATGTCAGCTGTTAGTAACGGTACTGTACCACTGTCCCCTCACTAATTAGAGAGAAAGACCTACTACAGCCTACTTCAGCGATTACTGCAGCACTCAGGAGTGACTTC
>Ga0307518_10001947_pt1 | contig 15214 bp, 11 predicted proteins | sample 25_EM_MG_FD_203889 | JGI IMG/M metagenome (GOLD analysis project Ga0307518, IMG submission 203889) | Populus trichocarpa ectomycorrhiza microbial communities from riparian zone in the Pacific Northwest, United States - 25_EM | ecosystem: Host-associated > Plants > Roots > Unclassified | place...
CTCCCCCTCCTCAGCACATCCTCTCTGGACACCGCGGAGGTAAACCACCACTCGCACAATTTCGTAGTCCTTTGTTGGTGTTGTGTTTGGGTTATTGTTCTGACCCAAATCCACACTTTGACTCACAACGCGTGGCGAAGAAGCCCTTCCATTCTATTATTGACGGGCAAGACGCGTATGAGCAGATCCGTGTGGTACCAGAGCATGTTGAACGGACGGCGGTTACTACGCCTGACGGGAATATGGTCAGTCATGTGGTCCAGCAGGGGGATTGTAACGCCCCGGCCACGTACCAGGCTCTGATGAACCATATATTTGGTGAATACATTGGTGTTTTCATGGATGTATACCTCGATGACACGATCATCTACTCTGATACCCTTGATGAGCATGTGCAACACGTCACCACCGTGTTCCGAATCCTACAAAAAGAGAAACTTTACCTGAGTAAAACAAAACTCCGTTTCCTCTGTAAGGAGGTTAAGATCCTCGGTCGTGTTGTAACCGACGACGGCATACGGATGGCCCCTGAGAAGGTTGATCGCGTCGTTAACTGGAAGGTGCCGACGAACCGTACTCTGTGCAGAGGGTTCGTTGGGGCAGTAGGATATTTGTCAGAGGACATCTACAAGGTTCGCGTCCCACTAGGGGTGTTAGCTGAGGCTTGTGCCGAAACGAGGCCTTACCAGTGGGGGTATACTGAACAGCGCGCATTCGAAACGGTCAAGCGATATGTCGCGGCGTGCGCCCCACACTGCCGTGTGCCTCTCGACTACAGCCCAGGTAGTGACCCGATCTGGGTTATGACCGATGCTTGTGGTAATGGGATCAGGGGTGTAGTCGCCCAGGGTCGCACTTGGAAACACGCCAGAGTGGCTGCGTTCTATTCGGCAAAGATGTCTTCCGCCCAGCGTAACTACCCCGTACATGAACAGGAGTTGATGGTGGGCGTGGAGACCATGCTCCGCCACTGCGATATCCTGCAAGGTGTTAAGTTCACATGGGTAATGGACCACAAGAGCCTTACTCACATCCTTGACCAGAAGGGGTTGTCCGGGCGACAAGCCCGCTGGATGGAACGGCTCTCAGAATTTGATTTTGAGGTTTTGTATGTGCCTGGCGAGGAGAATATCTTGCCAGATGTGTTGTCTCAGATGTACGAGTTCAACGTGCCTGGGATGATTCGGTCACAGGAAGAGTACCTTCAGTGTGACCTGGACGTCGTGGATGTGAGCCCTGCGCCACCAACAGACCTCATCAGTGCGCCATTGTTGGTCAGGCAGGAGGCGATCGCACTGAGCGTTCGGCGCAGTCATCGCCTGGCGGACAAGGACGTTGACGGGGGAATGCCCGCTCCAGGAACGAAACGGATGCCTAAGTGTGTGACGCTCCACGTTGGCCCTGACCCAGGACCATCCTCTGGAAGGGGGGGAGGTCAGCCTCCAGTAACGTTGGCTGGACCTACCCCGGCCGAGCCTGTCGAGCGGCAGAGGGAGACAGCCCCCCAGGAGGCCCAGTATCCAGCGCCCTATGCCAAAGGGCAGCGACAACGACAGCCTGCTCTGCCAGCGGAGAGCGGTCGCCCAGAAACGGGCACCGAGTTTGCTGCACGTGTGAAAGATAGGTTCGTCCTTTGGGGACCACGGGAATGAATGGAGGGGGGGATGGGTACTACGACCCAACCAGCCCCAATGACCATGCCTGACAACGAGAACGACACAATGTCAGATACATCTACCGCGGCAAGAAAGGAAACTAGGTGCACGGTGCCAGTGACATACCCACACGATGAGCACCTCCTACAGGAGGCGAAAGGCTGATATAGAAAAGACTCATTCTTTCAAAAGATATTAGAGACCCCAAAGGCATTTAAAAACTTTGCACTTACGGAAGACGGCTTTATACGTCTGAAACTTCCCGATAGAAACATCATATGTATCCCAGATATCCGAATAGGCGAACGGATGCTGTGAGAAATGGTCATTGACCAGGCACACTCACTATTAGCTTATCTGGGCGCTAGGAAAACATTATCATACCTGCGGGAATACGTGTGGTGGGACACGATGGTGCATGATATCTCCACGTTCTGTACCTCGTGTACGACCTGCCAGAGAAGCAAACCTCTGAATCAGAAGCCGCTAGGTTTTCTAAACTCGCTGTCCGTACCGTCTGTTCCATGGGATGCGATAGGCGTTGATTTCGTGGGACCGCTACCTGAGTCTAAGGACAGAAACAGATCTTATGACTCCGTAACAGTAATAATTGATTTACTCACCGCAATGATCCATCTGGTTCCAAGTCGGACGACTTACACGGCCAAGGATGTGGCTGAACTAATGTTCGCCGAGGTATACAAGCTTCATGGATTACCTAGATCAATTGTTAGCGACAGAGACGTCCTGTTCACCAGTCTATTTTGGACGCACCTTAATAAGTTGATGGGAGTGAAGCAACGCATGTCGAGCACATACCACCCCGAGACCGATGGCTTGACCGAACGGGCTAACCGCACGATCGGTCAGATGTTACGATCTTGCATCAGGCCCACCCAAAAGGACTGGGTGTCGAAACTGCCCGCTATCAAGTTTGCCATCAACATGGCCCGATCAGAGTCAACAGGATACTCACCGTTCTTCTTGAACACCGGGAGAATGCCAAGGGCAATGATCTGGGATGCTCCGTAAAAAGACGAATATCCTAGCGTAAAAGCGTACGCGCAAAGGATGAAACTAGCACTGATGGCGGTGCATGATGCGTTGTTGACAGCAAGAGTCAAGCAAACAATGCAAGCCAATAAACGAAGACGCACGTGCCCACTTGTTGTGGGCGATTTGGTCTACATTTCGACTAAAAACATCAGTTTCCCTAAAGGGACTTCCCGAAAATCAGTACCAAAGTTCGTGGGACCGTATAAGATAATCCAAGACTTTGGCAATTACTCGTTTCGCATTGAACTCCCCAATTCCCTCCGTCAACGAGGCATCCATGATGTTTTCCACTCGTCTTTATTGTGCATCCTATCCTTAATGACGATCGCCTGTTCCCTGGTCGGTCAGACGAACAGATCCCTGAGCTCGGAGGAACCGCTTGCGAGTGGACGGTAGACAAGATCCTGTCGCATCAAGGCAGTCACTCGGACGCCAAATTTGAGGTACTATGGATGTCTGGTGATAAAACATGGCTCCCCTATGGTGAGATCGCCCATCTGCGTGCGATCACTGACTACTTCGAGATAATAGGTATCGATAATATCACTCAACTAACCGATAACAATATCGGGGATGCGTCGGATGACGACGAAGACGTGACAACTGGGTGCGTATCAATATGCATCTGTCGCCCTAACAGGAATTGCCCCATCCATCAGGACATGTCAGAGCAACGTCCCTGCTCAGAGGCAATGCGACCCATGCGCCATAGAAGCACAACACCGTCCAAGCGACGACCTCACTGGTGCCCACTGAAACAACCACCTGTGATACCTATCATAGGTGTGAACCGTTGAGGACGACAACGGAATCCAAGCGTTGGTCCAAGCAGGAGCACTAGGCGACACTCCACCGGTCCGCGCTCCCGAAGACAACACCTACATCGTCCCAAGGAAACGGTGCCTAATTACGCTCACAATGATCGAGTCCCTTACTGGCAACAACGGTTTGCTCCCGACCCCCATAGGCAGTATCGACAATCGCCATCCTGGCGTGATCGTTCGTCGGCAGCTGTCTCCGACCCAAGAGGTCGGCTGCGGCCCACCAGTATTAAAAGATGCCCATCCTGTCGTGGGTGAAGGCCCAACTCTCATGGTCAATCCTATATGAATTGCTACCACGAAGCGAAACGTCAACCTCACCACCTTGACTGCTTCGTGATGGGTCTCAAGGATTCTAGCCCCCCTGAATTCGTAAAGATTGTCCACGAATCGTATAACATCCACGTTGTTACTAAGGAAGGCGCTAGCTACTACGAGAGCTATCACAATGAACAATTACGCGACTTCTTCACCCTGGAGCATCACTTGCGTCAGCAAGAGCTGCCCTCCAAGGTCCCCACTGGATTTGAAGATTTTCGTATTGCTTTCGACAGGGAAGCCAAGAGGAAGAACCTCTCCGGTGTATCCTTCGCCCAGATTACTTACGATGGGGTGGAGCCCTCATCAATTCTTTGGACCCCCGGCTCCCGCTCACCTACAGTCCAAGAGGTGCTTGGAGTGGGTGTGGATCTAAGGTCCCGATCGGAGAAGCTGGGAATCAGGGTGATGACAGAAGAAGAGGACGTTGTCCTATGCCAGATGGCTATTAGACAAATGGGAGAGATGCTGAGGATGGATAGGTACAAGAGGAAGGCTTTCGAGGAACGTGAAGACAGGCACCAACAGAAGGGCGTCCGTCTGCCCGATGCATACAGTCGTCGCACCACCGGCACCGAGGCCAAGCCACGTCGGCGCCGTCGTTCGTCCTCCAGCCCACCTCCCCGACATAATCATCGCCGCTCTCCCGAATCGTCCAATCCTCCTTTCGAGGATCCCGTTGCAGGTCCGAGTACGGTCCCCCGCTCGGAAGAAAGTGAAGATGTCCACATGAGAGATGAAGGAAGATCCCCTCTTGAGGGCAACGGTATCTCGATTAAAGGACAAGCTACGAAGGGAGACAAGAAGGGAAAGGGGCGAGCGGACTAGGGAAGGAAGGGTACTATGTACCCTTGAAGGGGGGTATGTGACGGCTGAACCATTTAGGCCTTCACGGTCGGCCGAGTGTCATGCATATATTAGATGGATGTCGCCATCCAATATCTCTATTCCGTATTCCCCCGTAGTACCGTATAAATAGTCGCTCGCGATGTAAAATTTCCCTAGGGTCTTTTCTCAAATATCAGAATTTGGTCTGGTAACTCGAGCATAAGATCTTTGTGTGCCGTTGTCCATAGCTCAAACTACTGGTCACCGTCACAGGAGGCTTCTTTGTCAGCGAAGCCAACAGCACTCGAGGCTGTTCCCACAGGCCAGCCGGGCGAGAATGTCCCTTTCGGGAGCATGCCAGCACTTTTCTCGTCCCCGTGCAGCACCACACTGGTACTAACCAGTGTGGATCCTCTCTTGCCATACCGCTGAGGGTATCCGACGAGTGGCACAGAATAAAATACAAAGTTTATCATGTTGTCATTGTCGTCGAGGGTGTGGGTGTAGGTGCTTGTGCTCGTGCTCGTTGTGTCATCATCGTCGTGCGGGTGTTGGTGCTGGAGGTGGGGTGGTCATTTGTGTCGTCACTGTCACCGTTGGGTGCTGTGCTGAAGTCATCATGGTCACCGTCACCGTTGGATGCTGCTGCTGGAGCCATCATGGTCGCCATTGTGCTCATGGTCTGGGGACTGGGGACTGGTGGTGGTGGTGTGACGTGTCAGCATTGGGGCATTGTTGGTTTGGTGACATTGGTGTTGGTGGCAGTGGTAGTAGCAAGTGACCTATTCAGTACCCTGCACGGGTATGTACCCATAGGCATGGGTACGGGTAAGCCCTGGCTGAAAACGGGGCGGAATTCTTCATAACAAGTCAAAATAAGCAGAAACTTCCAAACTCACCTAATGAGCATGAAATCAAGCAACTTGATCCTGTCAATCAATGGAAAAGGGTCAGCATCGACAATGACAAGGTGCACATATGGTGGAACATGCCAGTTGAGATATGAATTGACGGATTGTCATTGGACATGTTGACAGCCTCAGAGCTGACCCAGGAGTCACCGGGACAAATGATAACACACATGCTTGTTGATATCCCAACACCACCAACCAGAGGACTGAGCCTTTCTAATTTGTATGTTGAACCACTGCGAAGTGCTTGCCAGTCAATGTTTCAACCATACATCTTCTGCGCAATTTTGACGAGAAACTATTCCAAAGTTCGCATAAACCAGGACTTATCGCAGAACATGGGAATTAGATTGGTGGAAGGAGATAGGGCACAGCAAAATCAATGGGACTCTTATGTAGTAGTTAGTTTATTGCTAATGATTTACTACATAGTACAAATGCTACAGTGGTGCAAATTCAAAGTCTGCCGGCATGTTCCAGTGAGTTAGGCACAGAGAATAATGGGGGTGCCAGAGACCTTGACAAGCAAGGTGATTCTTCTGTTGTCAATCTATTCAACGAATGGCTGTGTAGCAGCGACCAGTAGTTGTTACTATGGACGACGATACACCAAGATCTCAGTGCACAATTGCCAGACTAAAATCTGTTATTGAGAGAGAGACCGAAGGGAAATTTTACAGCGGAGCGACTACTTATAATACAAGGCGGGAATATTTGGAACGATATATTGTATGGTGACATACGTGTGAGGGCCGAACGTCTCTTATGACAGTTCGGCCAAGTCTGAATGATTGAATGTCTCATTCGTCACATACCCCCCTTCAAGGGTACACAGTACCCTTCACTCCGTCTAGTCCGCTCGCCCCTTTCCCTTCTGGTTGGCCTTAGCGGCCTGCCCCTTGATTGAAATTCCGCTGCCAGGAGGACCTTCTTCATCCCTCATGAGAACGTCTCCTTTCTCTTTGGCGGGAGGTCGAGTGCTGGGACCGGGTTCTCCATATTCAGAGCCTTCATGAGTGGGCACGGGAGATAATGAAAAGGAGCGGCGATCGCTGCGCGCAGAGGTGTGGCGCAAGTCGGGGGACGCCAACCGTCGGTGATGATCCCGAAGGAATTTCTTGCCTGTGCCGGAGATGTGACACTCACTACCCCCAGGCCCTCCAAGTCCCTTCCTCTGCCGCTTCCTGTCCCGCGCCCTAAACACTTCCTTCCTTCGTTCCTCCGCCTTTTCTTCCCTATTCATGGTCCTTATGGTGAGCTGACGTAGGGCATGATCTTCATCCCTAGTCATCACTCGAGCCTCGTTCTGTTCCCACTTGTTCCTGAGGTCTGCATCCAGTCCTAACACCTCCTTGACTGTGGGTGACCAGCTGCCCTGGGGAAAGCGAACGCCCACTGGATTTATCCCCTCGTAGCGGATGGTGGTGAAAGATATGCCAGGGAGTCCCCTCCGAGTGGCCTCCCGCTCAAAAGCAAGACAGAAACAGTCATAACCCCCTGGGATCCTATCAGGGATTTCCTTTTTACGCAGCACGTGTTCCAATGCGAAGAATTCGTGGATCTGTTCGAAATGGTAGCTTTCATAGTAGCTTTCACCTTTGTCATTGACGATCTGGACCTTGTAAACGTCAGCCTCCTGACGAATAAACTCAGGGGTATAATTAAGGTTGTCGATACCCATCGCAAAGCAGTCGAAAGAGGAGGTAGGGCGTCTTGTTCTAAAGGGAGGTTTTGCGCTTGCTTGACGTAGTATGTGCGCTGCGCGGGCACGATGGTTACAAGACAAGCATCTCCCCTTTATATCGTAAGGTTTCACGGTCGATCTGGATGACCGACATCTTGAATTGGTGGCAGGCGGTGTCATGCGATCACGCCAAAATGGCAAGCATCAATAGTGTTCGCTCTGGTCAGGAGCAGAGGGCTGTCGCCTGTGGGAGTAGCGATTATTACCAGCACAATTAGGCGCCGTCCCCTTGGTGCGATGTTGACGTTGTTTCCGGTCCCGCGATCTGGAGCCATCTTGCCTGGTATTCCTACCGGGCCTAATGTCTGGGTATTGCTGTCGTGTTCGTCGATATGGTTCTGTGTAGGGGATCACAGGCGGTTGTTTCAACGGGCAATGGTGAGGGCGTCGTCTGGAGGTCTTGCCGTCATGGTAACTAGGCTGGGCTGATGCCGGAACCGGGCACTGTCTCCTCGTGTCCTGATGGACAGGGCAATTTTTGTTAGGGCGACATATACATATTGCTACGCACCCGGCAACTACCTCCTCGTCTTCGTCCGACGCGGTTCCGATATGGTTATCGGTCAATCGCGATATATCATCGATACCTAGTACTTCAAAGTAGTCAGTGAGTGCACGAAGGTGTGCTATCTCACCATATGGTAGCCACGTAGTATCGCCAGATGTCCAGAGAACTTCGAATGAGGCGTCTGAGTGACTTCCTCGGTGCGATAGGATCTTGTCAACGGTCCACTCGCGTGCTGTGCCTCCGAGTTTGGGGATTTGTTCGTCTAAGCGGCCAGGGAACAGCCGGTCATCGTTAGGGACGTGGATGCATAGTAATGACAAGTGGAATACATCGTGGATGCCTCGCTGGTGTAGGGAGCTAGGAAGTTCAATGCGATACGAGTAGTTGCCAAAATCCTGGCCTATCTTATATGGTCCCACAAATTTTGGTACTAATTTCCTAGTCGTCCCTTTGGGGAAGCTGATATTTTTTGTCAAAATGTAGACCAAATTGCCCACAACAAAAGGGCACGTGCGTCTCCGTTTGTTCGCTTGCACTGTTTGCTTCACCCTTGCTGTCAGCAGCGCATCGTGCGCTGCCGTCAATGCTAGCTTCATTCTTTGTGCGTATGCCTTTACACTCGGGTACTCGTTGCTACTTGGAGCATCCCAAATCATGGTTCTTGGCATCCTTCCAGTGTTCAAGAAGAATGGTGAGTACCCCATTGATTCAGATCGAGCCAGATTGATAGCAAATTCGATAGCTGGCAGCCTCGTCACCCAGTCCTTCTGGGTAGGTCCAATACAAGATCTCAACATCTGGCTGATCGTCCGATTAGCACGTTCTGTCGACCTGTCGGTTTCTGGGTGGTAAGTGCTCGACATGCGCTGCTTTACACCCATCAATTTATTCAGGTGTGTCCAGAACAGGCTCGTAAATAGAATGTCTCGATCGCTAACAATTGTTCTAGGTAAGCCATGAAGTTTGTAGACTTCAGCAAACATTAACTCAGCGATGTCCTTTGCCGTGTAGGTTGTTCGGCTCAGCACCAGGTGTATCATCGCGGTAAGCAAATCTATTATCACTGTTATTGAGTCGTATGACCCATCTCTATCCTTTGATTCAGGTAACGGGCCCACAAAATCAACTCCAATTGCATTCCATGGTGCAGACGGTACGGACAGTGGGTTCAACAGCCCATATGGTTTCTGGTTTGGGGGTTTACTCCGTTGACAGGTTGTACACGAGGTACAAAACGTGGCAACATCGTGCACCATCGTGTCCCACCATACGTATTCCCGTAGGTACGATAACGTTTTCCTGGAGCCCAGATGAGCTAACAATGAATGTGCTTGGTCAATGACCATTTCCCTCAGTGTTCGTTCACCTATCCTGATGTCCGGGATACATATAACACTTCTGTCAGGTAGCTTCAGGCGTATGAAGCCTTCTTCAGTAAGTGTGAAGTTCTTAAATGCCTTGGGGGTCTCTAATATTTTCCTGAAGAACGTGTCTTCTTTATAACGACCCTTCGCCTCCTGTAGGAGGTTCTCGTCATGTGGGTACGTTATTGGTGCTGCACACCTTGTCTCCCTTTCAGGTGGTTCCACTGGGGCTGATATAGTTTCGCTTTCAGGTGTGGACGTTGAGAGTGGTTGGGTCGCAGTACCCATTCCCCCCTCCGTTCGTCCCCTAGGGCCTCTGAGGACGAACTGATCTTTCATGCGCACCGCAAACTCGCTGCCCGTCTCTGGGCGGCCACTCTCCACCGGTGTCGGAGGCTGCCGTGGGCGGTGTACCCTAGCGTGGGGCGTTGGGTGCTGGTTCGCCTCGGTCTGGGGGGCTGGATGCTGGTCTGGTGGCATGTCCTCCTGTTGCCCAATCGGCACTGGGCCCACTGCTGAAGATGTATTTCCCTCCCCTCCATCGGAGGGCTTCGGAGTTGCCGCAGGCCCAAGACGCAATATGACTCGCTTGGGCGTCGGTGTGGCCACGAAGGCATCGCGCCCAATGTCATGCCCAGCTTGTCGATCTGCCAGCCGGTTGCTGCGCCTCACATTCGGTGCGATCGCTTCCTGCCCTACCAACAATGGAGCACTGATGACACCATTCAGCGGTGTGGAGTCCACGTCAGCAACATCCAGGTCACACTGGAGGTATTCGTCGTGTGACCAGATAGTTCCAGGTGCGTCGAACTCGTACATTCGAGATAACGCATCCAGCAATATATTTTCCTCTCCAGGCACATATAACACGGTGAAGTCAAATTCTGAGAGGCGTTCCATCCAACGGGCTTGGCGACCAGACAGACCTTTCTGGTCAAGTATGTGGGTAAGGCTCTTATGATCCGTCACCCATGTAAACTTAACCCCCTGTAGGATATCCCGATGGCGGAGCATGGTTTCCACCCCTGCCATCAGTTCCTGCTCATGTACCGGGTAGTTGCGCTGTGCAGATGACATTTGGCCGAATAGAAAGCAGCCACCCTGGCACCTTTCCAGTCATGACCCTGGGCAACCACCCCTCCAATCCCATTACCACAGGCATCCGTCATGACCCAGATGGGGTCACGGTCCGGACTGTAGTCAAGAGGGACATGGCAGTGAGGAGCACACGCCAATACATAACGTTTAACTGTTTCAAAGGCATGCTGTTCTGTGTATCCCCATTGGAAAGGCTTCAATTTGGCACTAGCCTCGGCCAGAACTCCCAAAGGAACACGGACCTTAAAGATATCATCGGCGAGATAGCCTACCACCCCCACGAATCCCCTACACAAGGTACGGTTCGTCGGGACCTTCCAGTTGACAACCCTATCAACCTTTTCAGGATCCATCCGAATACCGTCGTCCGTGACAACGCAACCAAGAATCTTGACTTCCTTGCAGAGGAAGTGAAGCTTCTTCTCACTAAGGTATAGTTTCTCCTTCTTTAAAATCCGTATTACAGTAGTGACATGCCAGACATGTTCCTCTAGGGTGTCCGAGTAGATAATGATGTCATCCAGGTATACGTCCATGAAAACACCGATGTGTTCTCCGAACATATGGTTCATTAGCGCCTGGTATGTAGCCGGTGCATTACAGTCACCCTGCTGAATGACGTGACTGACCATATTCCCATCAGGCGTTGTTACGGCCGTCCATTCGACATGCTCTGGGATCACACAGATCTGCTCGTATGCATCCTGACCGTCTATTATCGACCGATAAGGTTTCCTTGCAACCCGCCACAATATGCCTTCCATATCAGGCATCGGGGACGACAGTTTGCGCGTATTTTTATTATGCTCATGCAGGTCAACCACAACACGTAGTCGCGTTGGTATCCCTGGTTTGGTAATCAACAGCATTGGGCATGTGTTGCAAGCAGTGGTGAGCTCCCAGCATCCTGACTTTAGGTATGAGTTCTTCTTTGCGATCCATAGTGACCTCAACACCTCAGGACACTTCAAAGGTCTCCAGGGATAGATCTTGTCTTCGTCGATCAATGGGATGGAGTGGTTGAGGGCACAGAGTGGAGGTAGTGCGGTAGCGCCGGCCTGCAAGCACAATGGTTGAGCTAGTTGACGCAAGTGTCTGCGCACCTGCTCCAAACTATCCTCATACACCTCCATGGCTCGTGACTCGAGCACGGAGACCTGGGTACCCCTCATTTCAAGGGGTTCCTTACTTCCAAGCACAACCCTAGGTGAGTTCAATCCCACCATAACACAATGTTGATACAGGAACGGTGTCCCTAGGATCATGTCATAGTTTTGTAGGTTGATGACATCAAAATATCGGGTGTAGTCCATCCCTTGATACTGGAAACGGACCTTCACACCGAAGTTCACCTTCGATCGTGACCCCTGTACTGCCAGCTGTATAGTAAGCAGCTTTTCTAACATCACACGCTCTAATTTCAATTGTTCAACGAGGGTCAATGATATGAAGTCAGCTAGTGACCCGGTGTCTATTAAAGCCCTCGCTGGTTGTCCATTTACATGCGCCACAACAACAATTGGCTTGGGGATCGTCTGTTTAAAATCCCGAGTCATGGCCACGTTCCTCTGGATGGTGGAGAACCTGGATTGAACAACCCTGGTATGGTAGAGTTCGACAACGTCGGCAGTGCCTTGTCTACTCCCATCAGCAACATTGAAGAGTCGGTACAGGCTCTCGCCAATATCAACATTGTCGGGGTGTTCAAAGATCTGAGTCCAGAACCTGCCTACTCGTCGCCTGTACCACCGTGCTACATCAAAGCGCGGGTTCTCGGTCTTATAGATCGGGAGAAGAACGTGAGTAGGCGATACTGTATCCAAAATTTCATACGCAGCTATTTCTTCCCTGCAAATGCAGGTGAATCGTGTATCCTCGTCTATTGAGGCATGTGGGCTATATGACCTGATCAATCTCCCCAGGATTCGGTCTTCGACTGGGCGACCCATGGGTAGGTTGAAGCCGACCCGTTGTCGCTCTAAATGACGAATCTCTTCATCAGGTATCTGTCTCATCTGGCCCACACAACGCCAATACCATTTGTCAATGTGGAACTTGGGATTCCTCAACCACCTCGAGGCGACCAAGAAACCATCTTCAGAGGGGTACAAGTCGTCCATCACAACGTGAAAACCGTTCTTAATACGATATACCCAGAAACGGTCCCATGTGTATACCTCCGGATTGTCTGGGTCCTCCCCAGGATAGCATGTGGCAGCTAAACGCCCCCTCGGCCTCTCGCTGAGCGGCTCACCAAAGTCGGTAGGTAGCCTGCAGAAGGGGTACTTGTACGGATACCATTCTGACGCTTCACTCTCAGCATCTTCTGAGGATGTGTCACCCCCACTGGTATTCGCCGGTGTAGCAAGGGAGGACTCGTCCTTGGTTAGTGAATATTCATCGCTCATTAACTCGGGTAGGCTGTCGATGTCATCACCTTGGCTGCCCGATTCATAAGATTCTATCAGGTTGGCTTGGACGCTGGAAGTACTTGCTTTCGAAAGTCCCCGCTGGCATTTGATATCTCCGAAGTCAATGTCCACACCATAACTCGTCACCCCTGGGGGCAAGTTACCTCCTGATGAGGATGCCACCTTGTTTCGCTGGGGGCAATTCCTGGAGAAGTGGCCTGTCACACTGCAAACAAAACATAGCCCCTCTGCTTTACATCGGGCCTCTTCGTCCTTGCTTAGCTTGGGACGAGAAGTGCGGTGCCTCTTGGGGTAATTTGCGCAAGTATTGTTGGTCGCTGTCCTCGGCGTGTGGGACTTGGGGAAGGAAGACCCCGGTTTATTATGGGTCCGGCCTCGCTGCCCTCTCTGGTGACGTCGGAACCCTTTTGGGTGGGTGTCCTTCATCCCCTCAGGTGTTGTGGCCGCACTCCTGACCATGATGCCATCATGGCGCCTACCCGGCTTGTTTTCCCTAGGGCCAGTCATAACAGATCGCGAGATCTCAATTACCTCAGCGGCAGTGACGACCTCCTTCAGCATAGAAACCTCTGGATTCAATTTGTCCTTCCATAGGTCCCGCTGGTAATCCCATCGAAGACCCTTCCAAAATTTATCGACCTTCAATTGGTCGTTGCGCTCGCCGATTGTATTCCACATCTCATTAAGTTCGTGCAAGTATTCTCGAACAGTGAGATTATTCTGCATAAACGTAGTGATCTTATTGTGCTGTTGGTTTCGATAATTCACAGGGAAACAAAAATTGAATAGTTGTTTAAAGAATTCGCGGATGCGCCAACTGTAAGGGTCAATAGCAACCTCTTCCGAGTAAAAGGTACGGCCCTTCCCTGTCAAATAGTGGGCAACTATAAATACTTGTTTTTTTTCAGGTACATTCCCGTCTTTCACATAGGCCATACTTTCCATCATAAATCGATGGAACGCCTTTGAATCTGCTGACCCATCATACTTGTTTGGAGGGATTGGTTTTAGTGTCATTTTCCTAGACTTTCATCTAGACTTTCGCCTTGCCCAGCGAGACTCAGACCGCCTCCTACTACGACCACGGCGATGGCTGCGGTTTCGGTGCCCCCTCCTGTGGCTCGGGGATTGGGAGGTGGATGAGGAAGACAATGAACTTGTCTTGTCCATCGCCAATGATGAGTCCGATGATCCACTACTTGAGTCACTCGAGTCATTGTCCTCGGATGATGATCCATCTGAGGACCCTGACGAGTTCGAGCTCATTTCGTATGACAAAGACCCTTTCTGGTGTCTCCTTCCAGTAGGTTTCCTCTTCCTTTCGAGGTGTTTGAATGCTAACCCGATGTAGTTGTTAGGATCTATCTGCTCCACCGGTTCCATTGCCTTTGGAGTGTGGTGGCGCCATCGAGGCTTATCGCTCAGGGTAACTGCCCTTTCCACCATCGCTTTTACCAGGCTTAGATTTCTTCTTTCAGCAGCGTCCTTACATTTCTCATTTTTGGACTGATGCTTATTTTTAACAGGTTTATCAGGCTGCTCTCTGCCTTTGGGCTTTGTGTCAAGTCCGGGTCTACTCCGGTAGGGGGTCCGGTCAAGTCCGGACGAAAGCGGACAAAGGAGAAGGGCAGGGGGCTGGACAAGGGATTAGTCCGGCCGGAGTTGAGACCAATTGGATTCAACGACAAGGGGGTCGAGCGTTGATCCCTTGCATAGGTTCCGGTCAAGGCGATGGAGTCGGAGACGGAGGCGGAGACAGGCAGAGACTGGAGTAGAGACTAAGTTGATTTCAGACTGAAGAATACCGGATAACCTACAGAGTACTTATACTAAGTAAGAACTAGGGACAAGTACTTACGGTGACAAGTAAACAGCCTAAAAAGCGGACAAGGGATAACCAGAGAAAGTACTAAGTCAGGTCCAGTGAAAATGCTACAAGGTATGGGATATATCGAGTTCACGGAGAACTCACGTCAAGGCAGGGTAAACGGCAAGGTGTGGTAACGAGCGAACAGAGGATAGTCCAAGGGTCGTACTTAACGGAGGCATATCTGCGCGACCGTGACCGGAGTAACTGTGAGCAACCGGAGTTGGGCTAGAGTGCTGCGATGCTGTTACGACCATGTCCAACTCCGGGTCCTATCCGGTCACTCCGGTCGCATCGCAGCTCTGCAGCTCAACTCCGGTTGCACATCACTTACTCCGGTCGCGCTCGCGCAGATATACTTCCATTAAGTACGACCCTTGGTCTAATCCCTACTCAGTCCTTACTACACCTCACCGTCTACCCTGCCTTGACGTGAGTTCTCCGTGTACCTGTTATATCCACCACCTTGTATCATTTTCACCGGACCTGGTTTATTTTACTCGGACCTGACTTTATTTTACCCGGACCTGACTTAGTACTTTCTCCAGTTATCCCTTGTCCGCTTTTTAGGCTGTTTACTTGTCACCGTAAGTACTCGTCCCTAGCTCTTAC
>Ga0307518_10001948_pt1 | contig 15204 bp, 8 predicted proteins | sample 25_EM_MG_FD_203889 | JGI IMG/M metagenome (GOLD analysis project Ga0307518, IMG submission 203889) | Populus trichocarpa ectomycorrhiza microbial communities from riparian zone in the Pacific Northwest, United States - 25_EM | ecosystem: Host-associated > Plants > Roots > Unclassified | place...
AAAATATTTTAATAATATATATAAATATATATATATATATATATATATATATATATATATATATATATATATACATTGAAAAAAATAAACTAAAAGCCATCAGCTTATTATTGTAAGCTAAAACACACTTCATTGTCCTCTACAAAAACTCAACAACCTTGTTATGAAGGATAATTTGATCTTTTAACTTGATCTATTGGTCATTTTTAAATATATTTGGACAAATCGGTCTTATCATATTTTTTGCAAAGTAAAATAACTTAATTGAGGGGTTTTTTTTATCTTTTTAATTTTTTAAGCACGATAATTTACTTAATTACGCTTAAAAAAATTAAGTTGACATCTAAGGGTTTTTTTTTAATCTTTTCATTATGTATTTTTCCTTCTTTTTTTTTGTAATAATCATGTCACTTAAGGGCTATTTGGTAATTTAAAAATATAAATATTATTAAAAAATTGTTAAAAATCTGTGTTGCACGCGTTTGCACGTGAGCGACCTTATATTCAAGTTGTTCGTGTGACACGTGTAGTGCCATTCGGTAACAAAAAATCACCTTCCACAGCAGAGTTTGAATCCTCTTGGCGTCTCCTCCACGATGAGGTGACATGTGTGGCCAACGAGGCTCTGGTTTGACGTCGAAGTCTTTTTTTTTCTTTTTTTTCTCTCTTTTTTGATTTCCACGCTGATCATTTAAAATTTTAAAGTATCCATTCAATTTATTTTTCCTTTAGATTTGATCATTTTTCTTTTTACTACTATTTATTTTATTTGAAATAATTTATAAAATTAGAATGGTTTATCAATCTCATCATCTATTTATTTTCCTATTAGATTTGATATTTATTTTTGTATTGCTATTATTTTCCTATGGTTTTTACCACGTTGTGTATGGTTTTTCAATCACATGATGACCACACACCACCATCGCTTGATCCCTTTTCCAACATCTTATGTGGTGGTTTAATTTTATGCTTAGATGATATTGATAATCCATTTTTATGCATGAATGATGTTTTGATGAAGATTAATATGAGTGTATTAATATGCATGTTAGGAATTTTTTCAGCTCTAGGGGTACATTCCTCCATATCATAGTGAATAGTTTTGAGTTTGGTTAACGTGATCCCATCAAGGTTCATTGAGTGTGAGTGGAGGCCTTTAAGCTCATTTTGAAACTAACCAGAGTAAATGAGCCAAAACCTAACTCAACATTCACCATCCTCGCGGGTTCAATACTTGTATTTCAAAAGTGATAATTGAGTCTTATAACCAAGCTTAGGTTCTTAATCATTGTCCTAGGTCTTAATAGTTTATTACCTTCAATAATGAATTAGTTTAGATAAAAAAAGCATGTGTACTTTTATCATGAAAACAAACATGAAATAGCTTTTACCTTAGGGAGGATGTTTTAGGGTGATTTTCATTTTTTCTTTGGTATAACCAACTCTTTACTCAATAATCTTTTGACGACTTCATTAGGCATGACCAACCTTTTTCTCAATAATCTTTTGGTGACTTCTATTTTCCATTTTCTTCTTTAATTTGTTGAGATGCCCTTTGCGACACTATATATTTCTAAAGTCGGATTTCTAAATGGATCTTAAGATGGCATAATAGATTAATTGGAGTATATTGAGAGTAGATCATAGTCTTCTTATAAGAAAAAAAATGTATCTTAATCAGTCTCTTCATGCACTAGATTAGTGAAATAGCATCACTTTGATATTCTATTAAAAAGATTTGGAATAAATATGGTTGAAAAAGAAATTTAAGTGGAACAAATATGGTTGAAAGAGAGATTTTATAAATAATAAAATTGAAAGAGATCAATGGAAGTGTAAATTTCAATAACAAAATACCTTTTATATATATATATATATATATATATATAAAAGGATCTGGATTAAATGGTACAAAATATAGTCGTTTAATAAAACAGTGAAAGATTGTTTAACGAGCAAAAAAATGTTTAACAGTCAAAAAGCAAAACATAAAGCAAACCTAACAGCCACTACCATCTCCTTCCTTCTCCCTTTAATAAACACATAATCCAAAGTCAAAACCCATCACACTTTGCCATCCAGTCATCCCCAACCACCATAAGTCTTCGTCCTCTAACCAAAAGCTCCTCCCATCATCGTTAAGCAACCAACACAATACTCTGCTAATTATTAAGAAGAAGAAGAAGAAGAAGAAGAAGAAGAAGAACCGGTCAATTGCTAATGATTTGAAGAGGGCTACAATTACTGTGCCTTGGTATAGAATAACGAGCCATTTGAGGAGCAACAATGCTCTGCAAAAAATAATACCCAGTAGCTATTATAGCCAAGGGAGGGATATTGAGGTTGGCTAGTATACAATAGATGTGGATGCTCTAACATAATACTGCATCGTTTTAAATCCTTTAGTTATATTAATTATTCAGATGAAATTAATGTTAGAAGAGGTAACAATTAATAGATTTCTGTTTAACTTGAACATTATTATTAAGTGCTTCCAATGAAAAACTAAAATAATCTTCAATTTGTTTTGAAGAACAACTTCAGTGTGAAGTCATAATAAATCTCACGCTAATTCACCTACTTATATTAGAATGTGTTTGGAAATATGTTGCTTTTTAAAGTGCTTTTTTCTCTAAAATATATTAAAATAAAATTTTTTTTATTTTTTAAAATTTATTTTTGACATCAGTGCATCAAAATAATTTAAAAATATTAAAAAGTATTAATTTGAAGTAAAGAAAAATATAAAAAAAATTTAAATCTTTTTAAAAATATTTTTAAAACATAAAAACAAATATAGTCTTAGAAGGAGAATGTTCAGAAACTTATTATAGATGGATTTAGATTTGAAATTGTCTTTTAATTAAGGCAGATTGAGACTTATTTTCGTGCTTCGATTATGTACAGTACTTAACAACTACGTGTGAATAGAACATAATCAAGGAGTGATGCTGTGTTTGAGATAAAAATATTAAAATAAAAAATTTTGAGATTTAATTTATATTCGAATAATACTTTAGTAGAAAGAAAAAAGATTAATATCAAATAAATTTGTGAATACGTAAAGACAATTAGCTCCTTTATGTCATTTTGGTAGGAAAGAAAAGATAATGCAATAAATAAACATATTAAATTTATATATATATATTTTTAAGAATTGATCTGAATCGGACCTCGTTACCAAGAAAAGGCTGGACCTTGATATTTTTCTGATTGCCATTATCGGACCCAAGTTGTCTACATGAAAATAATTGGAACAGTTGTGTGGATTGGATATTAGTCGAGGTACGTGCAAGATGGTCCGGACACCCACGTTAAACTAAAAAAAATTAATATATGCCATATAGTGGTTGTCTCATTTGACCCTTACCCCACAGGTGGACTGCTGACCTCAGTCTGCCTTTTTTTCTTTTTTTTTTGAAGTTTATGATTTCTGCAACTCTACTCCACCAAAATAATATATATATATATATATATATATATATATATTATAGAAGAACATAATATATACAATTAGAAATATGGGGATATATTACTGACTTGCCTATAAGCAAAGACTAATGAAAAATAAAAGGAGTTTCTCATACTATATTTATTAAAGAAGAAAAAAGTATTATAGTTAGCTAGTTTTAATTAATTCTTTATTTTCTATTTCTTAAAATTTATTGTCAACATCTTTAAAAAAAAAAATATAATGATACAAATAGATCATAAAATGTTCTTGTTCACTTGTTTCTTCATCATTAATTATCATCTAATCGGTGTTTGTACCTAGAAAGTATTGAGTTTTGATGGTAACAATTATTTTTATAACACTTTCTCTCTCTATTAAATGCATGTAAATTTAACTATGTGGTCTAGTAGTAAAAATTTGAGATTAAAGAATTTACTTTTCCTGTGATTTTAGGTTCGAATCCTTTGATTATTAATATTAATAGTCACTGGAGGTTTATCTAGTCATTAACTTTAGAACTTGTAAGGATTAGTTGAGGTGCGTGCAAGTTGGTCTAGAAACTATCTAAACAAATAAAAAAAAATGTCTGTAAATTTGTTGTTGAATGCCATAGATCATCTTTTATATTCTGAACAACTCTATCAGCAGCACACGTTTAGTTCAATCGTGCAAAAGTGGTCACCTTGACGTGAAAGAAAGTTACAAGTATTTGTTTATTATAAATATTTATGCATAGGAGGGAGGGAGGGAGAGTCGATGGTGGAAGGGGTTTGCCAACCACAAGAAAATCTACCTCGTGGAGATGATGATTCTCTGACACGTGTTGGGGACGCTAGGACACGGTTTTGACCGAATGGACATGACATTATCATATCTTTTACTTTGGTTTGTTGTGTTTCAATGACGGAGCAGATTACTGCTGCGCTTGCTGCCAACTCGGCTGTTAGCTTAGCTGTGCCCACTTTTCAATGGTCCCCACTCCAATGCTAAATGATGGCACCGTCTTCACTTGTGGACTTGATTTCTCTATTCACCTTGATAAAGCCCAAGCCCAAGCCTAATCCAGTGTGAAATGGGCTGTTGCAAGTACATTGTCTTTTTTATTTTTTTTGGCGGAAAAAAGAAGAAGAGTAAATCATCTTACAAGCCAAGTTCAACCGACAACCTAAACCTAGTTGGTATTTTGTTTTTTCAATTTGTACGGTATATTTTAGTTATAGAGCATTTCATCATACTATTATAGGCAGGGGCGGAGACAGGGGAGGCTGGCAAGGATCCCAGCCCCTGCAAGGAAATTTTTTTTCCAGCCCCCTCTAAATTCATTCTTAGTATTCTTATAAGACACCGCACAAATCACAGCATTTTAGTCCCCTTTAATTTTATGTAAATTGGATTCTTAAGAGCATGATTAATGGCTTTGGCTCTCCTCGATAACATAATCTATTGTATTAAACAAATTCCAATTATTAATAAAAACTTAAAAAGGAATCTAATCACCAATAACAAAATAATTATTAGTTTTAGTTGAATAGTAGACAGGTGGCTTGCACTATATCATGGATCGGATTAAATTTTTTCTAACATAAAAAAAATGTCCAGAGAATAATATCTCGAGCTAACCAGGATTAACTTGATTAATATGCGATTCAGGATACAAGATTGAGATAACTCTACAGAAAAAAAATCACAAAGCTTAAGGTCTAAAAACCTAATGTCAAAGAATAAAACTGAAGAAAAAATCAATTTAAAAAAAAAACAACGTCGAAGAAAAAGCCTCGAGTAAACATGAGTTAACATGATTAGCCCATAACACCATTATAGATCGAGATAAAAAATTTAGATTTTGAAACAAAAAACCTGGCAAAAAAAAACCTAAATTAAGTAAAAAAACACTGGAAAAAAACCCAAGTTAACTTGAGTAACCTACATTCGAGATAACCCAACATAACGAAAATGAGAAAAATTACAAGGCTCAACGATCGATAATTTAATACCAAATGATGAAACCAGAAAGGAAATCAATTTCATAAAAAAAAATGTTGAAAAAAAAATCAAGTCAATTTGGGTTAACCCACCCACCATCCATGACATGAGATCAAGATAAACTCACAAAAAATAAAATTGGAACAAATTGCGAAGCTCAAGGTCTAATAACCCAATATTGAATGACGAAATTGAAAAAAATAAATCAGTTTTTAATAAAAAGACCTAAAAAAGACTGAATTTAAAATAGGCTAATATTCTATACCAATGATCTAGGTCATAAGACCAGGATTACCTTATAGAAAGGAAGACATGAAAAAATCACGAAGTGTGATTTCCAATCATAAAAATTAAAAAAAAAACAAAACAAATAGTAATTAAAACAATGAGGACTAAATTTAGTATAGAAATTAAATGAAAGAAAATAATTAGGGGCTGAATAAAAAAATCAAGAAAATGATAAAAAAAATAGCAATTAAAAGATTGAGGATCAAAATTGGATAAAACATAAAATAAAATAAAATGGACAAAAAAATAAATCAAGAAAAGGATAAGAAAAATGCAATAAAAAGAATGATGACTAAAATTTGATAAAAAATAAATGAAATAAAATGATGAGGGATGAAATTGAAAGAAAAAAAAATCAAAACAAGGGTAAAACACTAAAACAAAAGTAATAAAGAAATGAGGAGCAAATTGGATAAACAAATAAAATAAAATAAAATAAAATGCTTAGGGTTGAAATTAAAAATAAAATAAAATTTAAAAAAACATTAAAAGCAAAAGAAATAGCAATAAAAAAAATAAGAGTTAAAATTGATAGATATAGAAACTGGAGGACACAATCAATTTTTGGAATGGCTAGCATCAATTTCTAGGTTAGGAAAGAGAAAAGATAGATTAAAAGAAAAAAAAAATTTACTAGAGCCCAACCTAATTTTTGTTGTGCACATGCACTATACCAATATAAAAAGGGTAACACGCTGCTTCAAACACCATCACATACGGCTAATTTTGGTAACAGATGGTCCCACAACTTTTTTTCATAATATTTAACCTTTTAAATTTGCCAAATAATCCCTAGGTTAACACAAAAATAAATAAACAAACTAGAAGGAAGAGCAAAAAAATACCCTTGAAATCATGAGTATATTATTATAAGGGCAATTTTGTACTTCACTGTTAAAAAAATATGAAAAAGCTCCCCAAGTTTAATGGTTTTTTGCTTTTAAGGGTATTATCATAATTTTACTGTGTAAATAATAGTGAAAAGACAAAAAAGCTCTTGAACTAAAGTTATATATTTTTTTGACTTTAAGGGTAACAAAGTCATTTACTATGAAAAACAAATATGTATAGACTAATTTATTCCTAATCAATTTTATAATGTCCAATAGATATCTTGAAAAAAATGATTTTACTTCCAATTATAAGTTCTGTCAATTTTAATGAGAAGATAAAAAATATTATTATATTATTCTAATAAACAATATAATGTATCCAGGGTTACAGTAAAACATTGAAGACTTTTAGGTTTTTTTTAGTTAAAAGAATTCTAACAATCCATCAATTTGTGAAATGAAATCCTAACTATTGATTTCAAAATCAATGGTATAAAGATCAATGGTCCAAATTTATCTAAAATGACATATCATCTTTAATTATTCAGAATTTACTTATAGTAGGTGATCTGCGATTCAAAGTTGAAGCCCTATCCTCGTTGATATAAATCCAACTATTGTCTATTTGTAGATTTTAGGGAAATATATTAGGCTATTTTTATTTTATTTTATAATATTCGTAACAATATGATAGATCATGTTTGTAATATCTTTAGTATTGAATTTAATCTATTATTAAGATTTGAATTCATATATAAACAATAATTCGTTACACAAATTAGTTATTAGAAAAGTATTAGATTTTCAAATAAAATTCAACCGTTGATTTGCATTCAATTATCAAAATTTCACAATCATATTTTATCATATTCTTGAGAATATAGAATATGAAATGATCTCAACTCCTATAATTGGAGAGTACGTTAGTTTGTCCACATTTTTTTAGGGAAACTGAAAAACTAAAACATAACGAGGTATATATAAAATAACAGGGGCTCCAGTTGGTATCTCAGATCCTAAGCCTAGGTTTGGTTACCTATAAAGAATTATTTTATTGTCAGTTTGATTGAATTGTCACATTATTTTAGTTTATAAGATAATTAATTTTAGTAATTTTGGTTATTTTAATTCTGTATTAATTTTGGTTTCAAAAAACATTATAAAAAAGAGATTAAAGGAGAAATATTCTACACTAGCTAATTTGCCTTTTTCTCCGTAGTTTTCCTAACTTCTTTTTATAGCTCTAGTTATAACCAAAACAGTAGTGAAATATAATAAAGTACAAGGCTTGATTAATTTAATTCATGTTTAAGAAAGGCTTGTAGGTGGACATTCAAACATTACAAAAAGATAAATTCAAATCTGTCAGTTTTGACATTTCATTACTGTTTTGGTCATAACTAGAGCTATAAAAGGAATTTTAATACGACTCTAGTTGAATTGAAAAGTACACATCTATATCTTTTCAATGATATATAAAAACCCTTCTAATAAATTAATATGAAAGAGAAGCATGCGCTTGAAGTTGAGATTTAATTCTGCCAGAAAATTACAAAAACGACTTTAGTCTTAATTACTTTAGTTGAGCTATTGTTTTATTTATCTTGTAGTTATTATTAGGATTTTTAGATATATAAGGGACTTTATTTAAATTTAGGTTCATTGAATTATTATTATTTATTAGGTTTATCCATATCCGTTAGAGATATCTAATTAGACTTAGAATTCTTTCTAGTATAAATATTCTTTTGTAGAGATTTTTAGAGGTTAGACTATTTTTAATAAAGAAATTGAAATTCTTGCTATCTTTAGTGTGATTGGGTGATTCTCATATGAAGTTTATGATTGAACTTGCAAACTCTTTGAAAGATTGATCAACTTCGTTGTGATTTTATACTACTTGTTTACATCTCTTTATAGTCGTAGGGTGAGGGTGATCATTGTGTATAACCTTGTTTCCTCAAGACATGTTCTTGTTGAGTCAAGTTGCAAACCATTTGTTGCATGTGGACACGCAACGTTGAGAGGTTTGTAGGAGTCACCACGTAGTTGTTTGGTACAGGGTCGCTAGGAAACTCGAGTGTATTGGTTTTATTAGAGATTTTAAGGGTAAAAGACTGGTTGTGATTAAGGAAGGTATTAACACCCCTAGCGCACTCTACCTGAGGTAAATTGTATTGTGTGGTCTGAATGTGGTTTAAAGGTTTTGATGAGTTTCTAATCGGTAGTCTATCTATTGGTTTAGAATCGAGATTTATTCGTGTGAATAAATATGGTGTTAAGAATTTATTATAAGCTCATGTACCCAAATAATTTTTTATGAAAAAGGTTTTCTGTAATTAATAATGTAGTAAAAAAATACTCCTAATTAAAATTAATGAATATTTAGGATAACTCTGAGAATTTTCTAGTCAACTCCTGATATTTAAGTACTAGCCTCACTTAGAGGTTCAATATTTATACCAGAATATTAACCATTGCCCTAACATAAGCCTAAAAAAAACACTATTCATGAGGTACTAAACTTTATTTGGTCCCTAAACTATGCAATTGTTTCAAATGGGGTAGTAAACTTTGATTCTATTATTTGATATGATAAATATCAATCAAAATTGATCCCTAAATTTCCAATTTTGACTATTATATGTTATTTTTACAATAAAATATATCTATTTATTGTGAACATTTAATATGATCAAATCAGATTTTAGTTAAAAAATTTATTCAAAATATAAAACCCTTGGAACTATATTTTCGAGACATGCCCACTTATTTTTTAAATATAAGTGAACTTGTCTCGAGGGGGCATTTGTAGAAACAAAATATTTTCTATCAATCAAATATCACCATGTGTCATCTTCATTTTATTTTTACATAAAAAGATGAAATAAATAACATGAAAAATAAATGACCCTTTATATATTTTTGGCCAATGAAAGGTTGACACATGAGATGAGATATTTAAGATATCTTGTCATAAATACAAAATCTTATAAATAACGATGAACTAATAAAACTAAGCCATTTGATATTGAGAAAGGACTTGAGAATCTCAATAAATAGAGGGTCTCACTTAAAAAAAAAAAAGAATTCAAGCAAAGAGGGTCTCAAGACAAGCTCTCTCTGTAAGCAAAAAAGCTCTCTTAAAAGCTCTCAAGCCTCCTTCATCTATGCTTCAAGTTTACAAAAACGAAGCTATGTTGTGTAAAGTCTAAATGCCTCATAAGAGTTCTTCAACATCACTTTGAAGACAAATCAAAAGTACTTTTTAAAGCATCAATTTACCAAATATTGCTTTGCAATACATGTTTAAATTCATATTCTTGCAAAGCACAAATCATGACTTGATTTCACAAATAAATCAAGTCATCACATATCAAATTCAAGGGAAGAATAAGATGATTGTTTATTCTTTTCTAAGAATATTTTAAATAGAGATTGTACCTAGTCATATAATTTTAATAAAATTAAATATTTTTACACGTGTGCTTGTTTAATTTCAGATGCTCAAAATTATATGTATACTTATAATAATGCATATCGATTTCTTATACACAAGTCAAATATTGAGAATATTCATCTTAATACAATAATGGATTCAAGAAATGCTATTTTTTTTTTAAAGATGTGTTTTTATTTAAGCAAACACAAGAAATTCATTCACTTAAGAGAACTTGAAATTAGCTTCAATAGTCATCATTATTTGAAAGATGATGAAGTTGACATAAGAAGGAGTAAAAGGGTTAAACTATTCAAAATATTTAATCCTAATTTTCTAACATACTTGTTAGAAAATGAATATTGGAGCTAATTTGAGGCAATATCCTATCCTAAAACTTCCTATTAGAAAGAGACAATCAATAGTAAAATTGAATCCATTATGCATAATCATACAACAAAACTAGTGGATCTTCCACCAAAAAATAAACTATTAGGTCATAAGTGGATCATTAAAAGAAAGATGAAAGCTAATGGAACTATTAACAAATATAAAACAAGACTTGTTAAAGTATTCAAATAACAAGAAAATGTGGACTATTTTGACATATATTCATCTATGTTAAAAAATAAACTTTATACAAATATTAATAGCCATCACAACTATTAACAAGCTTAAAATACATCAAATAGATATAAAAACAACTTTATTAAATGATGACCTTGATGAAGAGGTTTAAATGGAACAACTCGAGAAGTTTGTTGTTAAAAGATAATAAAAAAAAGAGTTTGTAGGCTTGTTACTTTGTTATATGGTTTGAAACAAGCACCTAAATAATATGAAAAATTTGGCAAGGTCATGTTGTTAAATAAGTTTAAAATCAATAAAATTGATTGATGTGCTTATGTAAAAAAACACAAATAAATATTATGTCATTTTATGTCTCTTTATGGATGATATGCTAATTTTAGGTAACGATAATTACATAATCAAGTCTACTAAGAAAATATTAACTAATAAGTTTAATATGAAAGACTTGGGTGATGCAGATGTCTTATTAGAAGTAAAATTCACTAAGACATTTGATAAATTGGTCACAATTTTATTATGTTAAGAAAATTTCTAAAAATGATAATAGCACTATCAAAATATTAATGAAGAAAAGTGTATATCTATCTAAAAACAAAGATGAGGGGATAAACCAATTGAAATATTCTTGAATAATTAGAAGTTTGATGTATGTTATGAGCTACACAAGACTAAATATTGCATATTCAGTTAATATATTGTGTAAATTTATCAATAATTCAAGTATATATCATTGAAACGTAATAAATAGAGTACTCAAATATTTGAGGTATATCTTATATTATGACCTATATTATATTGGATACCTAGTGGTACTAAAATTTATAGTGATATTAATTGAATATCTGATACTAAAGATTTAAAATCCACTAGTGGATATATCTTCACACTGGGTCGAGCAGCTGTGTTATGAAAATTATCTAAGAAAACGTGTATCACAAGAACCACGATGGAATTAAAATTTATTGTTCTTGATAAAGCTGAAGAGGAAGTCACGTGGCTTTGAAATTTTTTAGAAGATACTCCATTTGGTCAACACCAGTGCCAATAATTCATGTTCATTATGATATTTAATCAGTAATAGAAAAGGGACAAAATAGGATGTATAATAGTAAGTCTAAATATATATGTTAAAAACATAATATCATTAAATACTTACTCTCGAATAAGATTATTTTCATTGACTATGTAATCTTAAAGAAAAATATTATGGATTTATTAACTAAATATTTACCGAGAGAGCTCGTGTATAATTCATTAATGAGAATGAGCTTAAAGACTTTAAATATGAAAAAGTGTAGCACTTAAAAATTATTATTTCTTGTTTTTTTCTATGATGAAAAAAATATTAGCTGGAACATGATAAAAGATAAGTTATGCTTTAGTGATTCTCACATCTTAGTATAGTATATCACGTGGAGTATAAAAGAATACCTATAATAAAAATTATGTATATTTATATGAGTGAGAAATATAATCTCTTCTTTGTAAATTTATAAAAAATTAAAATTTTTAAAGCAATCATGAATTCATAAATAAAGGTAAGACTTTGATCATCTTTCAAAGATAATGAGAAAAAAAGCATTAATGGTGAAGAAAAAGACTAAACTAGGGAGAGAAAGAGAGACGGTTTCAATGAAAAAAAGAAGTAATAAAACACTTTCATGTTAAATTCAAAATGGCAAATAACCATTATAATTTTTTTTCATTATATATATATGAAATGAAAAATGCTACATTGTCTTGATTGTTGATTCCAACAATAATGTTTTTCCCAAGTCGCCTAGTGATTCAATATCCTTTACATTTTATATATAAGCTTCTCAAAGCTCAGAACTCAAGGTATCGACCATCTTCTTTACTAACTAATATACGTTTGCACATGCTTGTCTGCAAAACAAAATCTGCAACATATATTGCTATGAAGAACGATACAAACCTTGTACAATTGCCACAAATATTACCTTCTACTAAACTTTAATCCGTATGGTCCCCTATTATACATATCTACAAGCTCAGCTCTTACAAATCGTGCTTCAAGAAATTAAAGCACTAGTTTGATAAATCTCTCCTATCTTGTCTGGAAGTTCAGTGTCCTTATGCAGAAGGCAAACAGGAATGCGAAGAAGACTGTAAAGCCAACCAAGACTGCGGCAACCTGCCCCATGAAATCTGGGTCATATCCAAAATTTTCTTGTATATAAACCTTTATTGTAGGATCAGCACCAGCGCGACCAGGAACATTAATGGTGTCCATAACATCACCATATTGGGACACGATTAGTCCATACACTGTCCACGCTACAGGGCAAATCCAATAGTACCAGACCCACCACTTGGGAATTTTCTGAAATTTCAAACGGAAACAGAATTGTGTCATTACACTAGTAAGACGAAGATTAAGTTAAAAATGATAAAAAAAGACAATAATTAAGAAAGAAAATAAACGTACCGGTCTTGGTATAAAGAAGCCAGAGAAAAGATTGAAGAGAGAATAGAATGTTGCTGCAAAGATGGCTGCTACTTGGTGGTTTGGGGTAACGGAAACAGTCATCATTCCATAGTATGTGAAGTAAAGGAAGGAAAAGAAATTGACAAAGAAGAACCAAAAGAATTTGGCTGCAGTCCATTCGAAGGACACCATGGCATACACAATAAGTGTATAGTATGTAGTTTGAACAAATACGTATGGTATTTCACAAACAACCTGCATGTCGTATAGTACAGAGTTCGGTCAGTTTGATGTATATTTACACAAGCTCTTTAAGGATACAGATTAATTCCACTTCAACTCACCTGTGCAATGGCATAGGGTAATGCAGAATACATTCCAGCTGCTTTTTCTCGGTAAAACACGGTTCTTTCGACTGCTACAACTGGTTGTACAGTTGAGCAGTTGTTAATACCAACAAACAAGACAGAAGCATACATGGCACCGATAATCATATTCAGATCGCTTGAGCTATCCCTGAATAATCATAGAGCATATATAAATTTTTGGCCAACAGATCAACCATGTTATGTTTGTATTCTTAGCAGGAGTGATAGATACTGACCTTTTTGTCCCGACCTTCCAGAATATGCTACCAACCATAAGAGCACAAACCAAGGTGAAGAAGTATCTAACAAGGTTGTAATCAGGACTTCTCCAGTATGTCCACCACTGCTTCCAAAGGCAAGATTTGAACTGCCCCCATGCAGACTCTGAATACTGAGTGGCGAAATAAAGGTTTGTTGCTCCTGGTGGTGGTGTGCTCAACTCCTTCACCAAAGCCTTGTTTCTCCTGCTCATATGGAAACAAGAATTGAGCTCAAAATTTGAAATTTAGCATATAACATAAATAAATAATTTTCATATGGTTGTGACTGGACATACTGATGCAAGGATGAAGATCTGTACTGCTCCGCAAAGTCCATTCCAAGCCGGACTTCAGCTGCAACTGAACTCACTTCTAGCATCCATGTTGCTGGATTGTACTTCTCTTTGATTTTAGGGACTCCAGGAATGGCCTGTAAGAAGTCAGCCATTATTCATGAAATAAGGTTAAGGAATCCATCTTTATCAATTATTGGATCAAGAAAATCTTAGGGAGATCAAATTACCTCGAAGTATTCAATGATCTTGTGAGAGTTTCGACCCAATGGTCCTGAGTAGATTGCTTGTCCTCCCCTCTTCATTAATAACAATTCATCAAAGGCTTCAAAGATGTCAATGCTAGGTTGATGGATCGTACAGACAACTGTTCTCCCAGTATCCACAGTGTTTCTCACAGTCCTCATAACAATGGCAGCTGCCCTTGCATCAAGACCAGAAGTTGGTTCATCCATGAAAATGATGGAGGGATTAGCAACCAGTTCCACTGCTATTGTTAACCTCTTTCTCTGTTCTGTTGACAACCCTGTGATTCCTGGAAGCCCAACTACAGCATCCTTGAGATTGTTTAGCTCGACCAACTCCATCACTTCATCCACGAAAATCTGAAAAGATAAAATCCCACCATTTTTTAGCTCGTAAATTACCACCTCGGACTTTAATTATGATAAGTTAAATTGTGGAACAGTAACAAAATTTACCATCTTTTCTTGTTTGCTGACTTCTTTAGGGAGCCGAAGAAATGCTGAATAAATCAATGATTCTTTAACAGTGACTTGAGGAGAGTGGATATCATTCTGTTCGCAATATCCAGAAATTCTTGCAAACGTTTCCTGTTTCTTGGGGAACCCGGAAATTTTAATTTCACCTTCAATGTATCCACCAGTCTTTCTTCCTGCCAAAACATCCATCAGTGTGGTCTTTCCAGCTCCACTGACTCCCATTAATGCCGTGAGTACTCCAGGCCTAAATGCTCCTGTTACTTCTCGAAGTAGTTGCAGCCTATCCTCTGGAACTCCTTGCTCCTTCATTTCCTATTACCATCAATTAAAATTGGTTACTGAAGGAGTTTTAAGTGGTATTTTCTGTATAAAAGAGTTTTGGTTCACAAGAAGAATGTCTATGGGATGAATGAAGCATTTGATAAATTGAGTTTAGACTGAAAGTAGAAGGTATTGATTCCTACCGGGGGCATGTCCACAAAATAATTCATACTGTCAAAGGACATGGCTAGAGGAGAGAA
>Ga0307518_10001949_pt1 | contig 15204 bp, 7 predicted proteins | sample 25_EM_MG_FD_203889 | JGI IMG/M metagenome (GOLD analysis project Ga0307518, IMG submission 203889) | Populus trichocarpa ectomycorrhiza microbial communities from riparian zone in the Pacific Northwest, United States - 25_EM | ecosystem: Host-associated > Plants > Roots > Unclassified | place...
TGCACTAATTGAAGGTTGTATATAGTCTAGCATTTGCATGTCAATGGCTGTTTGCGTTGGGATTTCAATGTGTATCCAAAAGAGAGTCATGTCATTGCCTTGACTTGTTAGTTTAATATATCATGTAGTTATATAAAATAATTATTATATTTGTGTAAATATATATTTGTTATTAATAAAAAGTTAATTTATCATTAATATTTATATAATATTAGATTAATAAATTTAATATTTGATTTATGAATCTAGAGTAAAGATAATGTTTATGGTAAAAAACTGTTTTGCAAATGAAATTATAAAGTTATAATTATGAGATTATTATTGCATCAAAGCATTGATATTAAAATATTTATGGTCGATGCTCTCTTAAATATTGAACATTTATTAGAGTCGTAGAGACTAGTACATGTTATGTTCTTTTCTTTGTGAAAGGAAGTGGTTGTTCTCATAAGCTGGGGTATAAGGGATACATAGAACTAATATGTAGGTGCTTATCATAGGATATATATACTAACTTGACCAGCATGAGGATTCTATATGAAGAAGATCATATATGTCAATGGAAAGGCTCACATAACGGTTGTGTAAGTGATCTTTAGACTTGAGTCACTAAGTTATCTTATATAAAAAAAAATATTATGGTTTGATGTCATTACATGTTATCTTAATCAAGGAGATGAAATGACAAACATTGAGAATAACATGAACTATATGAAGGTATTTTAGTGATCAAGAGAGAATTCATCATCCTAGGAGAGTTGGAGAAAATATTTTATCTGTTATCAAATAGTATTGACTGAGAAATCATTGGTCAAGGTGGAATGAGATTTGAAAAGAGTTAGAAATTAAGAACATAACGGGTCACACATATTAAGAACTATCAGTTAGAAATTAAACCGAGATAATTAATCAAGTATGACTTGATTGAAAATAGTTTTAGAAAAATCATTGGTCAAGGTGGAATGAGATTTGAAAAGAGTTAGAAATTAAGAACATAACGGGTCACACATATTAAGAACTATCAGTTAGAAATTAAATCGAGATAATTAATCAAGTGTGACTTTATTGAAAATAATTTTAGAAATTAAGCATTGAAATGTATTTATTTCAGGGATTATAATTCTAGTCCTAGAATAATCAAATAGGGACTTGTTTGATTAAATTTCTAAAATTATCCTTAAATAATATATGGATATTATTTAAGGGGCAAATTGATACTTACCAATTTATAGGGTTTTTCATATTTTTTATAAATAATATATTGTGCCTCATATTGTTTTAAGGAGTAGTTGTCTATTTAGAATAGAGAGCTAGCACTCTAGGCATAGCAATCTCTCTCTCCTAAATAGAAATTTAGAAGATTTTTCACTAGTAGTTCGTGTGGATTATGGTCGAACAATTGAATGACTTGTGATTTGCGACAATTTTTTTTAAAGAATTATTGAAAGTTGAAGAAAATTAAATCTCCAGGTAATAAATTCCTAAATAACTCTAGATCTGCATAAAATAAATAGGACTTTTAGGTAATTTTGTTTTATTATTTCTGCTGCGTGTATAATATTCAGGAACCCAACATTGCTTTCATATGTAAAGAAAGATTTATATATTATTGGTATATATGGTTTGTATGGGTCACCTTCCTTATTGGTTTTTGCATGAGTAAATGCAAGTTTTAACATGTGTCTTTTAACTTCCAACCTAATATCCATATCACATAAGGATAAAAACAAACCTCATCTTGTATTTTCAACCAAGAAAAAATGTTTTTAGGGAAAAGTAATTGTGATTAAATTGAAAAATATCTTTGATATTATATTTCTATAATTGAAAACTATCTTTGACATTACGAGGATTGGTTTGAATTGTGATTAAATTTATAGATGTGCTAATACTTAATATCTTTTTTTTAAAAAAATCTAATTATTTATAGGTTTACCATTATGATTTATTTAATGACTAAAGAGCCATTGAAACTCAAAAACAATAAAAATTCCACCAAGAAACCATTAGGAATTTTTGAAAAATAAATGGTTATTGATGAACTCAAATTAGACAAAATTGATTGATCTGGATACGAATTTCATTCAGAAAACGAGAGAAAAATGTAATTGAGAGAGAGTGGAGGTGATTTGGTCTAAGAGAAAAAGTAACAAAACTACTCATATGTTGTTTGGTTAGTTTTCATTTTAATATATATATATATATATATATATATATATATATATATATATATTCTTACTTCTATTTATCTATTTCTATTTACATTATTTACATTTTTGCAAAATTTATATTTCTGCAAATTTAAGTATGCTCTATGTTTGATCAAGGATCCTGATATTGTTGGTCTTGTCTTCTTCGTTTGCATCAAAAATTTATTACTTTTTTCCAAACTCATTGTGTGTGTGTGTGTGTATAAAGTTTCATTTCAATATATATAAAGGCGATATGGTCATTTCATCAAATTTCCTACACCATGTAATTGCAATTCGTGCCAAACATTAGGATGCCAAGTGTGATTTTTCATTTATAATTTAAATTTTTTTTCGCTTTGTCTTTATTTTTTAAAAAATTACAGTTTACATCTAAAGTCAATAATTTTTAAAGTTGTACAATACTTTACATCTTCGCTAAAAAAAGTTAACAAAATAGTTTAAATTATCTACGAGATTGTCATTATATTCTAATTAATGACTAAAGAGCCCTCAAGTCTTAAAATATTAAATGGAAAATTACCCTTAGCATCTTATAGTTTGGTCAAAATTCAACTTGCTTACCAAGTTTTGAAAAATTACAATTTCCATCACATGTCAAAGAAAAATTCTAAATTCAACAGAAATACCAAAATACCCCCATCTATATTATATTAAAAATCAACCCAAATGATAGATAACTTCTTCTTTCTCATCAATAAACTAAAAAACTTCTCACTAAAAAATCGATTTCTCTCCTTTTAAACCCAAATCGAACAAAAAAAAAAAACCAGTGATTATAATCGATTTCTCTCATATGATTTCATGGTTTACCATGGTTATCTTTTCTTGTCACTAGATTCTTATATTCATTTCATCCAGATCTATTGCCGCAAAACCTATTTTTGGAGAATGAGATGTTGGGTTTTTGTTGAATTAAGGTTCTTTAGTCTTTGGATTCTTCTTGGAGGCTAGATTTAATTTACTAAGTAAAAACATAAAAGAGGATAAAGAACAAAATTATTTCTTTTATGGGGTTGGATTCATTTTCAGTCAAATCAAGTTTTGGGTTTTGGTTATTAGGATGAACCAAAAAAACCCCTTTTAAGGGAACTTGAAAATTCTAACTCTAGTGAAATGAGTACTAAAATGGGGTCTTGGAAATTACAAAAGTTTAGTGCTTTGGTGGGTTTGGATTAGTGGTGTCGAAGGGGATATCGAGGCGAGCTACATGTAAAAAGGGTAAAAAAATATGAAAAAGGGTCACCACCTAATTTTATAGTAACTAGAAATTCTAATTAGTCTTTAGAGGTTCTAGGTGAGGGGCTGGTTATGTAATATAGAAGATAGACATCATCTTATACATCATATTTAAGGTAAGCTACATTGTTGTTTATTTTCAATGATAAAATGTGTTTAATGTTCTTACATGCTAAAGTTTGCCTATTCTAAATACACAAATAAAATAAATGAACATGTCATTTTTTTTTTATATTCATAGATTTTTATGTTTTTTTAGCTTTTTATGTGGAAACACTTTCAAAAAATTCATCATGAAAAAAATTAAACATAATGAAAATCAGGCATGCACATACAAATTTCACAAAAAAAAAATGACAACACATAATAAAATTCACAATTTAAAAATAACATCACCAAAAATCATAATTTAACAAATAGATCAGTGCACATTAAAACTCACAAAAAATCAAACTTATATTAAAATCCACATCGAGACCAAACTATTATGCATCAGATAAAGCTTTTGCAATCCAATCCATCCAACCTCATTGCGGGGTATTAATTTTCAACCTTATTTCACCATAAAAATAAATTCCATGATGACATCATACCATTAGGGTTGTCGTGCAACAGGCACAAACCCACAAGACTTTAAATATTATTTATTATTTTTAAAACTTGCAAATGCAAAAACAATATGTAAAAAGGTTGAAAATTATGAAATAGTTGTTCATTGGTCTAATCGCGTTGAAAACACGTTTTTTGTGAGTTTTGTATTTTTTTTTGGAAAAGGATGAAAACTAGGGTTCAAAAACTGGGTGATGACAAATTGGTTTAAAAGATAGAAAAAAAAAACCCATTTTAGGTTAGTTATTGATCGATGGAAAAAGCAATGGATTCCATATTAGAGCTTAGCCTAATGAATTGCATCTCAGCCCTAAGAAAGAGAATAAATGTTTGTGTAATCTAATAATCTAATATATTATATATTAAAGGCTTGTATAAATATATTTAGGAAAGTTTTAGTATTCTTGTGTTGTAATCTCTACATTAACCATTGTACATTTCCCTACATATATAAATAAGAACGGTTGGCTAACTAATAGGTTAAATCTCATATTATTCTCAAGTTAATATTAGAGCCATTACACTTTAAAACTTTCTTTTCTTTTCTCTAATGGACTCTTCATCTCAACCTATGGTGTAGAATTTTTCTTCTCCCTCTGCTTAGAAAGCTTCTCCTGCTGCTGTTGTGAATCCTTAGTCTTTTTCTTCTCCCTCTGCTTTGGAATCTTCTCATGTTGTTGTTGACGTACAACCTTCCCCTATTGCTGCTATCGTGAATCTTGCCACTATGGAGCCTTCAATTGCAAGCATTATTTCCCTTTCACTACCAAAAAATTAGCAAATACAAATGGCAACACCAATAGAATGTTTTTGTTGGTAAATTGCATTGAATTCTACCAACAGAATATTCCCTCGTTATATCTGATTAGTACTTAAAAGTGAATTTTTATCAAGATTTTATATCATCATTTTGCACTTGAAGTATCAATAACTCCTTAACTAAAGCATGTTTTATAATAACAAGTCTGATAATATAAGATACCTTTAATTTATGGTAAATATTCATTTTAAATGCCGGCCTATCACATAAATCAAATGATTGATTGATGAGTTTAACTACTAAAATTGAGAAGACAAAGAGAGGGCTAAGCTTAGAAAAGAGATGCTGGTTGAATTCAAATTGGAACACCATTTGGTTATTGGATCATAACTGGAGCTGTAGAACTTGGATTTAGGTCTGGTTTATATGGATAGAAAGCTAAGACATAGGCCTAAAACTTTCATGAGGAGTCCAAGATTCAAAAGGACTATTTTCAAGTTCAAATGGTAGCAACAACAGAGAAGTCGGAATCTGTCCTACAGCCTCGACACTGTTCAGTGTTCAGCCCATATCTCGAGTTCTAGAAGTCCAAATAACCTCATTTCTTTTGTTCGTGTCAATATCCATCGAAAAACACCAACATAAATATTCCTTTGATATATACTGAGGGAATTACAATGGAAAAAAAAGGATTAAAAAAAAGCAAAAAAGTATGATGACGTGTTATTTATACCGACGGTATTAATACCATTGGTAAAATCTGTCCGTATACCTGTTAGTAAAAGGTTCCTCAGAGCTCTGGAATTGTTCCCTTCTCCCTGACACTGTTCATTGTGTTAATTACATACAGGATCACCAACGGATTAATTTTGTTGGTATTTTCCATAGAGTTCTATAATTGTTTATTTTTTAATTGCACTATTAATTATTGTTTTTTATAGACGGGATCACAGACGGATTGAAAAGTCATCGGTGATATTTGGAGGGTTCTTAATTTTTTTATCAAATTAAAAATTTGAATTAAATATTACAGATTGAATCACCGATGGATTAAAAGGTCGTCAGTGACATTTAGAGGGTTTCTAAAAAAAATTTATTAAATTGAAAATGTGAATTAAAAATTATAGATAGAATCACCGATGGATTGAAAAGTTGTCGGTGATTGTTTTAGGGTTTCTGAAATTTTTTGATTAAATTGAAGATTTAAATTAAATATTATAGATGAAATCACTAATAAAATGATTAAAAATATTAATATTTAATTATATGTCGGTAAAACCATCGGTAAAATGCCCTAGTAAAAAGACCATAATCCCTTTTTTCATAACAAACATGCCTCTTCTTTTTCTTATTCTTCTTCTTTTTCTCCCTTTATATAAAAAACACCAACATCCCTTTGTTTCTTTCTCTTCTATCTTCAACTCCTCTTCTTTTCTCTTCTTCTCCAAGCGCAGGTATGTCTTCTCTTCTCTTTCTTCTTTTTTCTTGTCAGTTTTTTTTAATTAACATACTTTATGAATTATTTTTTCTTTTCTTTTTTGTGTTTTTTTACATTATATTTGTTTTTTTATTTTTAAATTTTTCTATTCTTAATAATTGTATGAATGTTGTTGTAAGATTTTTTTTTCATATAAGATCAATTTTATTATATTTTAGTTGGATTTTGTTTTTCAAATTTGTTCAATTTCAATTAAATTAATTTATTTGTTACTGGATTATGGGTTTTGAAATAGGTTTTCTAGGTTAAGAGGATTTTTTTCATTGATTTATTTATTTGTTGTTGTTGTTTATTTTTTATGTTATTTATTTGTTGCAAATTTGTTTGAGTTGATTTTATTCTTCTTCTTTTTCCTTGCAACTTAGTTCCTAAGTATTATCGAGTGTTGATTTATATTAATTTATTTTATTTTAATTATTCTTTGCTTCTATTAAATAGATTTTTTAAAAAATATTTTTAAATAAAGACGGACAGTATTACCGATGGATTTCATCCGTCGGTATATTCCAGAAAGTTGAAAAAGAATTACTGCAAATGTCATTGTGTCATTGTTTAATCACCGACAGAATTACATACGGTATTTCTGTCGGTTATATGGCAAAATTCTTTAGGGAATACTAACAGAATGAAGTGGGTATGTTTTTTTTTTCCTGCCTTTTCCGTCAATAAATCCATCATTTTATTACAGATAGACTCACCAACATGCTAAAAATTACTGACGAGAGTTTTACCAACAGAGCATTTTCGTTCGTGAACTTGTGGGTAAATTTATTGCCAATGGAAAGAGAGTATGAGAGGGTTTCTATCGGAGAAACGGAGAGGTTCTATGGTTCATGGATTAATAGGATATTGACCCTTGATGTTAGAGAATAGATCTCAGCCATTTAGTGCAGCTAAGAACAAAAGTTTGTCCTGATCTGCAACTAACAATAGGGGGACCAAGGCTATTTTTACAGGTAGAATAGTCCTAGGTAGCTTTTCTAAGAGAGAATCTGCAGATGGCTTTGATGCTATTAGAGGTGGAATTTTGACTTTGAGTGAATCAAAACTTCCAGGATATGAGATGGAATAATATTTCATGGTATGGACAAAAGCTTGTCCTACTCTGCAACTGACAAAGAAAGAATACAAGGCTGTTTTTGCAGGTAGAACAATGTTGGATAGTGTTTTTGTAGTGAATCTACAAGTGTTTTAGGTGCCATTGGACCTGGAATTTTGGCTTAGAGTAAAGTACAAATATTAAGGTATAAGTTAGTATAAGATTTGTGTGGTATGGAGAAAGGTGAGGGAGAAATTAGGGTTGAAAAGTGGGCACTTGACATCTTTTTTCTCTTGTTTAAATGGGAAAAAGATGATGAATAGTGAAATAATGTATTTTTCAATTTGGTCCCTAAGCCTTTAGAACTTTGTAATTAAACCTCCAATTAGCCCTAATCTTTTGGATTCCTTGCAATTTTTCCCTTGCCTTCATCGATTAAACCCTTAAATTTTTATGTTTTTTATAAAGTGGTCCTTGGTTTTTAAAATTTTTCAATTTGATCTCCAAACTTTGATTTTCTTGCAATTTGTTCCTAATTTTGGCCGATTGAGCTGGTAAAAATTAAATTTCATCCTCTAAAATTTCAATCTTCTCAATTAAGCCTAGATTAGGCTTCCAAAGTTAACGTTTCTCCAATTAAGTCCCTAGTAAAATTAATTTAACCCATTAAGAGTCTAATTAAGTATTTGCACTTTATTAATTCTTTTAATTTGATCAAAATTAATTCTTAAACTTAATTAATTATTTAATTCGGCATATGATTAAATAAAATTAGCCTATTAAAAGTCTAATTAAATCCTTAGACTTAATTTTTATGCTAATTCATCCAATAATCATTTAGTTTGACCTTGAATTTGCATTCTCATTTAGTCTTGGGTATAATTGGGTATAATTAGACTTTCAATTTTGTCTAAAACTTCAGCTTGGTTCTTTCATGCATTTGAAACCCTTTTCAGCTTGCTTTTGCCAAGTTGCTAGTCTTTTTCATTTTTCATTTTTTATTTTTTAGTTGCTTTTCATTTTAAAATACAATGGTAATTTTAGGGGAAATCTAAATTTAGGTTATGACAAAGGGAAGTGCAATTATTGACCATTTTACAGATAATGTTGTGGAAGACTATAAGTCACTAGATTTTGAATTTTATGATGAGCATGTATTAGCAATTAAGGATGACGATGAGTTGAACAATTGGTGAACCGTGTATTTTGATGGAGTAATGAATATATTAGAGAAATGGGCTATAGCAGTGATAATTTATCCAGAAAAGAAGTTGTACCATGTTTTGATGAGGTTGTAATTTGAATGCAACAATAACATGGATGAATATAAAACTTGCATCATCAGTCTAGAAGCTGTTTTAGAGCTGAAAGTTGGAAAACTCAATGTTCATGAAGATTCACTACTAATTATCTACCAAGGGAAGGGGGAATGGCAAACTAAGGATGAAACTAAGGTCATACCAAGATTATCTTTTGACGTTGGCTAATAAGTTTGATGAGATAAAATCCAATCATATGAGCAGATATAAGAATCAGTTTATCGACGCCTTGGCCACCTTCACTTTGATGACACATATTGATATTGGGGGCAAGATTCAACCAATAAACATTGAAGTCAAAAATTTTCAAGCTCATTATTGCTCACTTGAAGAGACAACAAATGAAAAACCATGGTATCCGGCATCGAGAATATCCTTTAGGAGCCTCCAAGACGGATGAAAAGACTTTGAGAAGAATGACCATGGATTATAACTTGGATTGTAAAATCTTATATAGGAGGTCATTCGACGAGACTTTACTTGGGTGTTTAAATGAGAAATAGGTTGAGCAAGCTTTACAAGAGGTCCGTGAGGGAATTTATGCCACTCATGTTAATAGGCATATAATGATAAGACAAATACAGTGATTTAGATACTTCTGATTGACTATAAAAAGGGATTGTGTTAACTATATTAGGAAATTTTATAAGTGTTAGATATATAGGGATAAGATAAATACACATTCGGCACCCCTATTCAATATGACCTTGCCTTGGCCTTTCAATATGTATGGATTAGATGTCATAGGATCAATCAATCCAAATGCCATCAATGGGCATAAATTTATCTTGGTGGCCATTAACTACTTCACTGAATGGGTAGAAACCAACTCTTATGCACATGTGACACAAAAGATGGTCAAGAGATTCATCAAGAAAGATTTGATTTGTCAGTATGGCTTGCTAGAAAAATTGTTAGCTGACAATGCTCAAAATTTTAATGGGAAGATGATTGTTGAACTCTACACCAAGTGTAAGATTAAGCACTTTAATTATTCTCCTTACATACCCAAGATGAATGGTAATGTCAAGGCAGCCAACAAAAATCTTAAAAAGATCATCCATAAAATAATAGTCACCTACAAAGACTAGCACGAGATGCTTTCATACGTACTTTACGCATACTGCACCACAATTAGAACTTCTATAGGTGCAACCCTTTACTTTTTGGTATATGGGATAAAAGCGATAATACCTTTAAAAGTGGAAATTCTATCATTAAGGGTTCTAAATGATGCAAAACTAGAAGAATCAGAATATGCAAATATGAAATTTGAGTAGTGGAGTTTGATCAACGAGAAGAGATTGGTAGTAATTTGTCATCATTAACTATACTAGAGCAAAATGGTTAAGACATACAACAAGAGAGTCAGAACAGGGGTATTCAAAGAAGAAGACCAGGTATTGAAAAAGATCTTACCAACATCAGGAGAAGATCAGAGCAAATGGGCATCAAAATATGAAGGACTATATGTGGTGAGTAAAGCCTTTTCCAGAGAAGCCTTGGTTTTGACCAAGATGGACGGAGATGATTTACCTAACCCTGTAAACTCTAACATTATAAAGAAGTATTATACATGATGTACTTTGTCGATATATCAATAAAGATCAAAGTTTGGCCAGGAATGTTTTGGTGCACTTTCTTTTTGTAAACTTTAAAAAGCTTTACATGATCTCATAGGCTCAAAAAACCTCATTTTTGTGTTTTTATAAAAATATTTTTTGGAAAATCAAAGTTATTAGTACAAATACAGAGGTAAAATTAGTGTTTGTTTTTTACAAGTGAGTTTTGCGAGTTCAAGTGATCTCCTAGTGAGGTAACCAAACCATTTAAATGACTTTGAAACTGAGTTTTAGTTGGCTGAATAACAATCATAATTTAAATATGATGAAAACAATTTTGCATGACCAAACAATCACAATGAAAAAAAAAAAGCAAAGCTTACTAATCCTAAACTCATATGTTTGAAATAAGAGAATGTCATCTTTGATAATCCTTCACAATACTTTAAAAAAATATCATTTGCAAGTCCTCATTGAGCCTAGTAGGTCTTTCTTGCAAAACAACCATGACTAGGATCATACCCCATATTGAGGGAACGTACCAAGATTAGAAAAGCAATTTGACCGCAAGAATATACAAAATAATCCTCAATTATCAAAGGTGCCCAAACAAAGCAAGAGCATGAAGAAATTCAAAGATTCAAAAAGGTTGAGCATGCCATGCAAAATGGAAATAATTAGTATGATGATGACACTCAAAGTCAAATAGTCCAAACACTAGGGGCATGTCAAACTATTTTGCATAGTCAACCCTAAGATCTAGGAATCCTTTGACAAAAAAAAAAGGTTTGGGAACGAGATTTAGTGATCATTGGTTTTAAGATCTCTTAAACACCTTTTGAGCCTACAAATATCATTTCCTTTCATGACCAAAAGCCAAATCCTACGTTGCGTGCCCAATAAAGCTCTTTTTAATCAAAGGCAAGCAATCTGGATTGGTAAACGATGCTTTCCCATGTGAAATGAGCTCTTCAAGAAACTTTGATTATGCTTTATTATTTATACAAGTAAAATGAGCACTTCAATACCATAGAGAAATTCAACCTTCAAGAAACCTTATTTATGTGAATCGCCCGAGTTCTTTTTTAAACAAGTTTGTTTTAAACTAGCATCAAAATGGTTTTTGTTCATAGGAATTGCTTGAGTTCTTCGTCCTTTTAAAACATATAGTACATCTTTTTGTGCATGCAAAATGTGAAATAATTCACGTTATGTTGTTTGCATTTGCTAGCGAAGGTAATGTCACTAGGTTGGGCCATTAACAAAGCTGAATGGGCCAAATCCAAGCCCAGCCCTCGCGACTGGGCTGGGTCCAATCCATATATATACAAAAAGGAGAAGAAGCTTGTTGGGTCATCTGTCGGCCCAAAATCAGGTTAAGCTTGGGCCTCGGGTCTAATAAGCCCAGCCCATGTGGTTGGGCCAAACCCAACCCAACCTTAAATGTGTGTTTGACATGCCCTATTTTGCCGAAGGAAAAATGCCTTTTTTTTTCCTTAAGACATGTTTGCAAAACACAGCCTTAAAGCATTTTCAATGCCTCTGATTTTAGGATAAAGACACGTTTAGCAAGCACGTCCTCCTACCATTTCCTTTAGCTTAGCTTTATCTTTATCTTGTCATTATTGTAGTGTTTAGTCATGCCCTAAACTAGTTCGGAAAAGTAGGAAAAAAATTCAAGGATCATTTTAAAATTATTTATGGGTCCCTCGTGTGTTTTTTCAACAATTCTATTTAATATCAGGTTATAGACTTACATTGTATGATACTGACTCGTATTAAAAATAACTGATTTTTCTCCAAAAATTCAAAAAATATCCTCCTTTCAAAAATAAAAATATATATATATATATGTTTTGTTCACGTGCATACGATCAAATTCTAAAAATCTTTTCACATATATTTTCAAAAACAAATTGAATTTTTATCATGTTTTAAAAATACAAATAAATATCGTAATCGATTTATGATTATTCATTAAGATTTAGCCAAAATCTCAAAAATACCACAAAAATTAATTTGTTTAATTAATATTCAGGATATGAATTTTACAATGTAATACATACTTCCAATATTAAATTAAATGGGTTAATAGCAATAAACATTAGAAATTAGTTCTAGACTTTATTATTTAAGGGTATAAAATTACATTGTAAAGTATATCCTGAGATATTAAAGATACAAAGTAGAAAATAAATGTGATACTAAAATTTGAATTCTAGAATGGTTAGGATTTAACCCGATAGGGTAGTGACTTCCTCATAAAAAAAGATCTACCTCGAACTTTAAATGAGACCAACGAATAGAAATATGGCTTAAAATAACAATCAATCAATAATACAACTTACCATAGATAGAGTGCACTGGATTGATGCGTCTTTCTCTTATACAATTAATTTTCTTACTCAAACTCTCGCTGACCAATAAGTTTTCTAGGGAAATAATATCAAACAGCAACTCCTTCAAAATCACAATTTATGATTAAATTCAAAACCCCTTCTGTTCAGAGAAAAACCTGTCATTCCGCGCCTTGCATTCCATGAAATTTATCATTCTAATTTAAGAGAACTTGGCATTGGGATTGTTGCCTACAGTCCCCTAGGACGGGGATTCCTTTCATCGGGGCCTAAGCTGGTTAAGAGCTTTTCAGAGGGTGACATTTGAAAGGTCGGTACGCTTCTTTGTGAAAATTGAGTTTCCGACTAGTACATATATATGAAACGCCTTGCATAAACTTTACACCTACGATGATTTCCTTTTTGATGAGTTTTCTGAAGCTTAGCTGCTGAAATTTGTGTTGCAGTAATTGTCTCAGGATCTGCCTAGGTTCCGTCCAGAAAATCTGGAGCATAACAGGCAACGTGAAATAACACCAGATGAAATGGCAGAACTCGAATCCATCGCTTGTGCAGGTGTTGTTCAGGGTGATAGGTACGAGGTTTTCATGCTTACATACACAACTTAGAATTATTCTCTAACATTTTTTATAATATTTTAGAATTACGTACATAAACTTTATAATATTTTTTATATTAATACTTAGAATTATTGAATTATAATAAAAATAATAATGTTTATAACACAACTCAAGACTCAAGAACATTAAGTCCTGCGTTATGATCTAAAAGAAATAAGTCTTGTCGCAGGACCAGGAACATTGAGTCTTAACGCAGGACCCAAGCCAATTGGGGTTGCAGCCAGGTGAGCAGGTGTGCCCCCAGTGCCCAAGGTTGGGTAGACCAAGCATCAGGTGGTTGCAGCCTAGGGCACGGACAGTGGGCGTGGTCTGCCCACCGCCCAGGCCTAGCAGCCAAGCATCAAATGTCCGCAGCCCCAGTGGGCGTGCCTCCAGCCTGGCACTTGGGGTCTGCAGGCTGAAGCCTCACCATGTCCCCATCAAACATAATAAAAATAATATTATTTTTAATATTAATACCATTAACTATACTAAAAATAATAATATTTATAACACCAATAATACTATTTTTTATTAAACTTGAAATTACAAGTTTTCCATGTAAATCTTCCAGTCCATACTTGGATTTAAAATCTATGCTTTATGCACAGTGAAGAACAAGTTGCGGAATTTGTGATCATGCACTAATTGAATGATGTATATAATATAGTCCAGCATTTGCATGTCAATGCCAAACTTTATATTATATCTATCATACTTGGTATAAAAACTTATCTGAAAATAATTGTTCAAAGTATTATTTATTTATTTATTTTCTAATTGTTGAGAGTGACCAAAAATTTTATATTATATATGTCAAACTCAATATAAAAACTTACTTGCAAATAATTATTCAAAGTATCATTTCTAATTATTGAGAGCGACTAAAAATTTTGTATACTCGATATAAAGACTTACCTAAAATTAATTGTTCAAAGTATCATTTATTTATTTATTTATTTATTTATTTTATATTGAATCAGCTAGATTTAAATTAGATTTGAAAAGGATAAGTGAATCACTAAATATCTAGATTCTAGACTAAATATCTAGACGAGTTTATTGACTAACGTTTGCGTTGGAATTTCAATGTGTCTAGAAGAGATAGAGAGAGTCATGCCATTGCCGATCAGTTAGTCAATTAACTAATTACACATAATATTATTATATTTGTATAAATATATATTTATTATTAATAAAGAGTTAATTTGTATTTAATATTTATATAATATTAGATTAATAAATTTAACATATGATTTATAAATCTACTGTAAAAATAAAATTCATATGACAAAAATACTTTACAAAGAAAATTATAAAGTTGTTATAATTATGAGATTATTATTGCATCAAAACATTATTCTTAAAATGTTCTTGGTCGATGTTCTCTTAAACACTAGATATTTATTAGAGTCGTAGAGAATTGTACATATTATGTTCTTTTTTTTTTATGAAAGGAAACAGTTGTTCTCATAAGTTAAGGTACAAGAAAAATCTAAAACTAATATATAAGTGTTTGTCATAAAACATGTATATTGAACTAATCTGCATAAAAATTTCATATAAAATGATCATATATATCTAAGAAAATGTTAATGGGACGGTTATGTAATTGATCCTTAAACTTGAGATTACTAAACTATTTTATATAAAGAATATTATGTTTTGAATAAAAAATTTTTTTAAAAATAATATTTTAAACTTCATTATTTATAACATATATGATTTATATTTATATGAATTATTTTTTATTTTTTTATATAAAATATTAAAATTTCAAAAAAAAAAAATTTATTTTTCTAAGTTGGCGGCTCAGACTTGAAATGCATCCATCAAGTGAACGGCTGCTCTTATCATGGATCGGTTAGCTGAAACATCAATTTCAGTTCCTGCGATAATTCCAAGTTGAATTTGTTTATTGATAAAGTAGATTGAATTTACATATGACTATATGAGTGTTAAAAATATTATTTTAATATATTTTTAAATAAAAAAATATTTTAAAAACGACA
>Ga0307518_10001950_pt1 | contig 15203 bp, 7 predicted proteins | sample 25_EM_MG_FD_203889 | JGI IMG/M metagenome (GOLD analysis project Ga0307518, IMG submission 203889) | Populus trichocarpa ectomycorrhiza microbial communities from riparian zone in the Pacific Northwest, United States - 25_EM | ecosystem: Host-associated > Plants > Roots > Unclassified | place...
CAAATAATTGGTTTGTATTCATCAAGAAATGTATATTTTTTCTACTAAATAAAATAATAAGTAAAATTGAATAAGTTATAATTTTCATGTATTGTGGAACATGTGAATTACCTATGAAATTAAACTGTCAAAGAACATGTGGAACATTTTTCTAATTCATCTAGGATGATGAATCCTCTCTTAATCACTTAAATATCATCATATAGTTTATGTTATATTCAATATCTGTCCATTTGTTACATTTACCAAGATAACGTGTAACATGATCAAAACATAACACTCCCTATATAAGATAACTTAGTGATCTCAAGTCTAAGGATCACTTACATAACTATCACATGAACTTTTCCATAAAAAGATGTGATATCTCCATATGGAATTCTCATGTGGTTCAATTCAGTATACATGTCTTATGGCAAGTATCTACATATTAGTTTTAGGTATCTCTTATACCTCAACTTATGAGAATAACTGTTTCCTTTCATAAAAAAAAGAACATAATATGTATCAGTCTCTACAACTATAATGAATGTCTAGTATTTAAGAGAGTATCGACCAGGAACATTTTAGAAATAATGCTTTGATGTAATATGAATCTCATAATTATAACAACTTTATAATTTCCTTTGCAAAGAATTTTTTGTCTATGAATTTTAATTTTACTCTAGATTAATAAATCAAAATTAGATTCATTAATATTATATTATATGAATATTAAATATAAGTTAAGCCTTTATTAATAATAAATATGTGTTTACATGAATATAATAATTCCATGTATGTAACTAACTCATTGGCTACATGACATATTAAACTAACATAATAAACATAAGAATTTCATAGATTTGGTAGGACATGTTATGCCCCAATAAGATATAGACTTTTCATGAAAGCTAAAAATAATAAGTTGCTTATACTTGATGAGCCTACCAATTACATAGAACTAATATATGATATTAATTCTAATAAATGGCTTAAGGTCATGAAATCTAAAATGGATTTCATGTACATCAACCAAGTATGGATGGACCTTAGTTGATCCACCTGAAAGGATAAAATGCATTTGATATAAGTAAGCCTTTAAGAGAAAGATTGACAAGAATGATAATATACAAACATATAAAACTAGACTAGTTGTCAAAGGTTACAAGTAAAAACAAATATGTTAACTTTGATGAAACCTTCTTGTTAATAACTATGTTAAAATTCATAAGAATATTGCTTGCTATAGTTGCATATCGTGATTATGAGATTTGACAAATGAATGTCAAAACCATATTCCTAAATGGGAATCTTCAAAAAGATGTGTATATGAAAGTTTTGAATTTAAGAAATCTTTCAGTAAAATTTGTAAGCTATAAAAGTCAATTTATCAACTTAAACAAGCTTCAAGGAGTTGGAATATCTATTTTGATGAAATAATTAAATAGTTTGATTTCATAAAAAAAATATGGATGAATTTATGTTTATAGAAAGGTTAGTGGAAGTGGAGTTTTTTTTCTTCTAATATTATATGTAAATGATATATTATTAATAGAAAATATTTCTTTAAATTAGTGAATAAAGATGTAGTTGTCCAATAATGTTTCCATAAAGAATATGAGATAAGAGAAGAAGCAACCTATATACACAAACAAAGATCTATAGAGATAGATCTAAAAGGTTGATTGAATTATCCTAATCCACATATATAGACAAGATGTTAAAACAATTTTGCATGGAAGAATCCGAAAGAGGATACTTACCTATTTCATATAAAGATACTTTTCTCTAAAGATATGTACCTTAAAACATAAATTGGGAAAGATGGGATAAAAATGATACCATATACTTTGGATATATGATCCATTATGTATGCAATACTATGTAGAAGACCAGATGTATCTTATGCTTTGAGCATAACGAGTAGATACTGATCTAATTTAAGTGAAGTTCACTAAAAGATAGTTAAAAAAAACTTTTAATAACTTGAGAAAAACTAAAAATATTTCTCTAGTCTATGAAAAAGATGAATTGGTTGTTCATGGTTATTTGGATGCTAGTTTTTAATCAGCTATTGAAAATAAAATAAAAATATGTTTAGTTATATTGTATATTACATAATGATGTTGTGAGTTAGAAGAGTTATAAATAAAAGACCAAAATAGGTTCTACAATTAAAGTTAAGTACATCTCTACATTTACCAGGGGGGAACGTTGTTTGGATCAAGAAGTTCATCATTGAACTAGGTGTGGTTTTTAGCATTGTTGATCTAGTAGTCATATATTGTGATAACAATGGATCCATTGCATAAGCAAAGTAACCAATGCCTCATTAATGATCCAAAATTATACTTAGACATTTCTATTTGATTATAAAATCATAAAAAGGAAATATATAAAGATAGAAAGAATACCTACTAAAGAGAATATTGTAGATCCTTTTATTGAGCTATTGTTCTAGCATAAATATTATCGTAAAGTTGAGTGATATGGTATTTGATACATAAGTGATTGGATGTAGTGCAAATGAGAGATTGTTAGTGTATATGTCATGTAACCAATCAGTTGGTTACACGTGGCATTGACTTTGTTCATGTTAATATATTTTATTTTTAATAAAGGTTTTATTTATTTTAACATTCATCATATATTTGATTGATGAATCTAATATTTGATTAATTAATTTATAGTAAAGATAAAGTCCTTGAAATAAATATATTTTTCAAAAGAAATTATAAAGTTGTTATAATTATGAAATTCTTGTTGCATCAAAACATTGTTCCTAAATATTCCTGATCAATGTTTTATTAAGACTAAATATTAATTAGAGTCGTTAAAATTGATACATATTATGTTATTTCCTTTATTAAAGTAAGCAACTATTCTCATAAGCTGATCTATTAAGGATATCTAAAACTAATATGTAGGTGCTTGTCAAATGACTATTATACTAAACTAACCTGTATGAGAATTTCATATAGAGAGATAATTTACATCTATAAAAAGGCTTACGTGATAGTTGTGTGAGTAATTCTTAGACTTGAGATCACTAAATTATCTTATATAGAGAGTGTTATGCTTGATCATGCTACATATTATCCTAATCAATGGTGATAAACGAGCAGATATTGGGTATAACATGTACTATATAAATGTATTTAAGTAATCAAAAGAGGATTCATCATTCTATGTGAATTAGAGAAAATGTTTCATATTTTCTCAAATAGTATTGGTTGTAAATCCTTGCACAATATGGAATAATATTTGAAAAAAGTTTCAAATCTTATTCAAAGAGTCAATGATTATAGTGTTTAGAATAAACATGATTTGATAGAATAGATACACTCCATGTTATAATATCTAAATCGAAATATAGTTGATCAATTAATGGATAATAATTACATTAAGAAATTGGTCGTTAAGAGGTTATGTCAAACTGCTTATAACTTTCATAATATTTGGAGGATCATGATATGTTGCTAAACAATATACTTTATCTTCGAATATAAATCATTCAATTGATGAATTGACAATAAATTAATTTGTTTAATCCTATTTTATTTTAGAGTGTGATTTATATTTGGGCTAACTTATTACGGAAGCAAATAGGTTACACACATAAGAATCATTGGTCATAAATTAAACTAGGATGATTAATAAAGTGACTTGATTGGAAATAAGTTATGGAAATTAGGGATTATAATGTAATTAATACAATGAATTACAATCCTAGACTTGGAAAAAAAATCAAGTAGGGACTTGATTGAGTAAATTTCTAAAATTGTCTTAGAATAACATGTGATATTATTCAAGGGGAAATTGATATTTTACTATTTATAGAGTTTTCAGGTTTTCCTATAAATAAAATATTATACCTTTTATTTCTTGTATAAAACATAACACTTGAAAAATATTTTTTTAAAAAAAGAGTTAGCACTCAAAGGCACAATAATCTCACTCTCCTAAAAGGGTCTAAAAGATTTCTTACTAGAAGTTCATGTGGATTACCATTAGAGGCTAAACATTTGGACTATTTATGGTTTGCACAATCCAGCCTTGAAGAAATTATTTAAAATAAAAAAGAATATTTGATCTTCAAGTAATTTTAGTATAAGCCCTAAACAACTATAAATCTATCTAATGAGATCCTTTGGACTCTTAAAAGATTTTAAATTTAACATTTATATGCTTACGATCACAGTAAAATTGCATAGGCAAGGTTTACCTTAGCATGAAAAGTAAATCTAAGACTATTTTGGTCTCACATAAAATATATATTAAGAGAATGAATTTTGAGGCCTAAAGTTGTGAAAGTCGACCGAGAGTGCTAAACTTATAAAATGTTATAGCATGAAGCTATAATTGTATGATGTTGAAATGACATCATTACTAATGGAAGTGATGATGAAAGTGTTACTCAAGCAAAAAAAAAATCTTAATAGGCTCTTGTAACACGTTAAAATTGAGTATCTAGCTTCACTGCAATGTTATAATGATATAAGTGTTTGGAAATAGGTTTTTGAAAGAAAGCTAGAATGGCAATAGGCTGTTGTATAACTACAATCTCTGCTAGGAAACTACAACTACTACTACCACTTATGGCAACTTCTTGTACTGCCTCTAAGGTATCTTTCGTTCTACTATATTTTTGTTTTTATAGTAAAACCTGTTTTTATGATCATAATAATTACTTTTTATTTAAAAAGCAATGTCTTTAATAAAAAAATATTTTCATTAAAAAAATAAACACACGAATAAGGAAAGAGTTTTTGATTAAGAAGATATATTATTTTTTCTTGAATTCAAGTCATTAGAATATTTACAAATATTTTTCTTCAAGAAAGTTTACTCGTGCCTAAAATGATGGTTACGATATGTGGCGGCGGAGTGGCTATGTAAGCAAACATTATTTCTCTGCCCTTGTGTGCCCAAATGAATGGTGCAGCAATTGTACGTGCATTCAATTCCCCAGCAAATTCTGCTAGTAAAATCAAATGACTTTTGTGAAGAAAGTACAGTATTTATTTAACTCGGTCTTTGAGTTTGCGGGGTTCTTGCAGCAACTCTTGACACGTCAATGCTGTTGGCATGGGGAGATGATGTTAGAACGTTGTTTTCACTATCTTGTCCCCTCAACGTCGGCTGGCTGTCAGTCTACCATACTCATCTTCCGATACACACCTACCTTGCTCTTTGGTTTCAAGGCCGAGGGAAGGGACATCCTCAAGAAATTCAAATAAAAATATAAAGCAGAGCAGGAGATACAAATTGAGTCAAAATGCTGAAATCCTTATTATTAATTTTATTCTTCTCAAAAACATGTACACGTAAATACAACCTCGAGTGTAAAATCTAAAACATGAAACAACAAGAACAAAAAACACACCAGCATTAGAAGGAATTCATTTCCAATAAATAACTCTTATTCTTAAGGAGTACCTGTACAGCTTCTCCGTAAATCCCACCACCGAACGCACCTAATGCCAACTCAGCATCCTCCCCATCCCCTCCGCCGCTACAAGGCCTGACCACCACCAACGTCACACCTTCCATCCAAACTCCATCCTTCAACTGCACTCTTTGCTCGTGCCTCATCCTCATCCTCACACTCGGCACTACCGTCCTCCCCCCGTCCTCCTCCCACTCTCCTCCACGCGCCGCCTCCCTACACTCCCTCAACCCTTCCTTCTCCATCGCCACCGTCCCTTCCCCTTCTCTGTCCACCAACACCAACCTCTCCATCTCCCTATGCCCCTTGACGACGTCGTTTAACAGATAATGCCTCGCCGATGCCGCAATCAACGCACTTATTGCCCACACAACTCTTGTTTTTAACCCTCCCGTAAAATCAATTTCCTCGTCAGCACTATTTCCCTCGGGATTTGCTACGCGGCGAAACCCTAGAATAACGCAGCTTTTTAACGACTTGCCGAATTCAGCTCTCCATTTGATAACGGCTCCTTTCTCTAATTTCAAGTCGCCAGCTGGCAGTTCGATTTGGAGGTCACGGATCCGGTCGAACTGGGAGAGGATTCGGGCCGGGGAGTTCTGGGTTTGGTTTCGGGCCGTGGGTTTGGGGTCGGGTTTGAAGAGATCGTGGATGGATTTCAGGAGAGATTTGAAGAGAGTGAAGAGCGAGTCGGAGTCCGACTCAGGTGAGATGACGCAGTCGACTTTGAGAGAGAGGGATTCGGTTTGGGGGACTAGTGAGTTGAAACGTTTCGAAACGGAACGGCAACGGATTAGTGCCTTGATGTCGGAGATAGAGTTGAAGATGAGGAGGATTAAGGAGTCCGGGAGCCGATCAAAGCCGTCCATTGCTTCGATCATCTGGCTTTTTGACGATGATCGTTTGATTTAGATTTAGATTTAGATTGAATTGATTCCGTGTGTTGTCGCTCAGCTCGCTTTTTTAAGGAGAGAAGGCATCAGGGAAGTAACTGCGGGTTTCCCTTTCATTTTAGATGAACTATTATAACAGGAGCGAGCGTGCGCTTTGGCTTTCGAGGATTGCTGTATCTTTGACCGTTGACCTGGTGAATTCTGGGACCCACTCGGTGTTTTCTTTTCAAGGAAGGAGAAAAAAAAAAAAAAAGAGAAGAAATTATAATGCCGACTTTTGAATTTTAAAGGCCGGTATTGGCTGTGATTAAATACAAGGCCTTTTCAGGTATTGTGATAGAGTACGGTCATGCGTTACTTAATACAATGGTAACAGTCTACTTTATGAACGTAGATGGTTGTGATACCACCATGGAAGCTACGTGGCGCAAGTCAGAGCCCCCACAGCCAACTGTAATACACTAATACCGGGTTTGGTGGTTGCACCTTCTTTTAAATTTATCAACAACTAGATTTTCCCATAGCTTTTTATATATTTTTGGTTTTTTGGCTTTTCTACAAGCGTGCTGTAGGTAGAGAAGATCATAGCTGCTAAGGTTTCTTATAATTGTTTATAGTTTAGTTTATTGTTTAAATAATAGTTAGGTTTGCGGTACGATGGTATTAAGATGCAAGGTATTTTTAAAAAATATATTTTATTTAGAAATATATTAAAATAATTTTTTTTATTTTTAATATCAAAGCGATAAAACTCATCTAAAAACATTAAAAAATATATATATTAATTTAATATTAAAATATTTGCAGGCTCAGTTGGTAACCCAACGGCAAAGATGCTATAAATCTTGGGACGAGGTGAAGTAGTATTTAAATACATTAATTTGATCCGCCCGCATCGCCAAACATTGCAAACAACGATTATTTTGAGGCATACATAAATATAATGGTGCCTGCCTTGGACCCCTTCTTGAATCAGGTCTCGGAGCATAGAAATTAAATAAATGCTAGTTGAAATTGTTTAATCCGTGACCACAGAATTGAGATACGTGTAGGCTCACTAGGATGGTGACATTGCGCTTGTCAGCCGGCTCATTCAAGTAATTAGCTAAACAACAAAAGCTGATAAAGAGGTTTGTGGAAAGGAAAATGCATGTGATTGGATTGGGCATTGTTTTGTTGGGTTTATAAGTAGCTGAACTCTGAGTCTGATCTGTTTTCAGACTGCCCTCCACGCTCCAGCTGCCACTGTCTCGTATAAGGCAAAACCCAGGCCCCTTGGACAGTTGTAACTTTATCTTACTACTCGAGACGAGAGTAACTTTTGGTACCAGATAAGTTACTATTTTTTATGTTTTATTTTTTAGATTATTTTGATAATTAAAAAATAATATTTTTAAAATAAAAAAATTATTATTTTAATATATTTTTAAGTAATAAATACTTTTAAAAAACAAGATAACAACTACTCTTCCACCTCTCTGTTTTTGTCTCTCTCGTCTCTCTCCCATTCTCTCTCTCTCACCCTCGAGAAGCACAAATAGGCTATCCCTCGATGTTTCTAGGCCTACCTGGTTAGGCATACACTTCAGTATAATTTTATAGTTTCAAGATGTTAGAATCCCGTACCACCGAAGGCGCAGAAGCACCAACCTCTGCATCATTGACATAATGATCACCACAATCTGATGACGAATGTTATAGCTTATTTTTTATCTCTATTTTCTAACTTATTTTAAAAAATATATGAATTCTAAAATAATATTTTCCATGCAATTTCATAATTTTTCAGCACTTTTGTTTATTTTATTATGTGTAAATTTTTATAATAAAAAAAGGTAGGGGGATGAAAAAATAAAAAATATCAAAGAGTAATTGAGAAGAAAAACGAAAAATCATGAGAGATCAAATAATATAATGAAAAATTATACAAATGAAGAAAAGATAATAAAAGGGGATTTAAACAATTCTGAAAATTTTGTAGGAAAAAAATCTTCATAATAAAGAAAAAAATAATAATTAATCTTTGACCATAAGATTTTCCAATTAAAGATCCACGATTAAGAACGAAATAATATAAAAATATTCCAATGTTATTTTTCTAGCTTTGATGGGAACTAACATTATAAATTGAAGCTTGAGAAAATAGACTGATATTAGAAAAATCCCACATCAAAAAACCTTATAGAGAAATATCTTATACATAAAGTTACCTTATAACAACAACCCATATTGTAGCCCCAATTCCAATAATCACAACCATTATCACACCTTTTCATCTCCCAACTACCATTATAAACCACCAATTCTCCTTTCTCTATCCCCGACTAGCAAAACAAGGTAGTTGTTATCTCCCTTTGACCTAGTTATCCATAACCATCAATCCACCTAAACCATTATAAACTAGTTTCAGTGTAGTCTTACATTTTACCAACATTTTAGGGTTCTTTAAAAGACATAAATGAAGCGAAAACGATAATTAAAAAATACAAGTTTCAAGGATCTTGTTATACAATCTATAATCATTTATGGTTTGAATTAATATTACTTGAAGATCAAATATTTTTTTAGGCTTGATCAACCTTTTCAAGACTGAGTTGCTGCAAACCACAAACTATCTAATTATCTGGCATCTAACAATAATTCACATTAATCACCAATGAAGAATCTTTTAAAACTCTTTTAGAAGAGAGAAATTGTTATACCTTGAGTGTTAGCTCTTTCTTTTCTCTACTCTTCCTATTTGTATAGTAGGAGTATGTAAAATGTATTCTATATGTTTATAAAATATGAGGCATTACATTCTATTTATATAAATAAAATTTAATAACCCTATAAATGATAAAATATCACTTTACTCCCTAAATAATATCACATATATTATTTCAAGATAATTTTAAAAATTTATTCAATCAAGTCCTTACTTGATTTTTCTAGGTCTAAAATTATAATCTTTATATTAATTACATTCTAGTACTCAAATTTTAAAACTTATTTACAATTAATTCACACTTAATTAATCATCTTAGTTTAATCTTTGACCAATGGTTCTTAATGTTTGTGACCCATTAGGTTCTAGTATGTTGACCCAAATATAAATCACAATCCTAAATAAACTAGGATTAAATAAATTAAATAATTTAATTCATTGTCAATTCAATATGGCTACTAGATGGAATTGTCTAAGTACAAATTTGGATTATTGATAAGACCTTGATTCCTTTGCTTCTGCACGGGTCCCATTATTATCACAACAATAGGCTACTAGATCAATAAATCTAGAAATCATATCCAGTTCATATATAAACTTCTTAATCCAAACAATCTCTTTTATCCCTTCAAACATAGAGGTATACTCAACTTCAGTTGTAGGATTTGTTATGGTCTCTTGTTTGCATTCCAACTCATAACACAACTATTTAAAGTAAAAACATATCTTGAATGAGATTTGCTTTCATCAATAAATGATTGAATACCATGATTTACTTATGGGTAAATGGATCCCGCTATGAAGGGACCTCCTTAACGTTGTGGCATCACACTCAATGACCCTACATCGTGAGTCAATGCATGTGCCTCAGGTGTCTGTTCTCGATTAGCACGTAATAACTCGTGGTCGTCAACATCGCTATTAGAAGAACTAGAAGTGATCATGTCCTCACGATACGTAATAGACTTTCCCCTAGGCATCTACACAAATTAACAGAAAAAAATTCAGAATAATTCAATTTCACACAAAATTCTCATTTTCTAAGTGGTAATATATTTAATCCTAATTTTACAAAAAAAATCTAAATTAACAAAAGTTCAAAATAATAATTAAAATTAATCCTACACATGTAATTGAAATTGAACAATAAAATTGAAAAACAAATAACTAAAATTCTTCAAAATAATGAAAAAATTATTTAAATAACAACTAAAATTCAACACAAAATTGAACAAGGAAAAAAAAGTAATGCAAAAAAAAAAAAAACAAAAATAAAGAAGAAAAATGAATGAAAAATTCTTACTTTTATGGCGTGCTTGGTGTCAATTGAGAATTAATAAAACAAAAAAGAAAAACAAAATAAATGAAAAGGGATTGTTAAAAAAACCTGAAAATAAAAGGAGAAAATAGAAAAAGACAACATACCTTAGGATGAGAAGAGAAGATGATACTTAATTTCTGTGTGCGACAAGAGTCTTTCCCCTACCAGTTCTGGGTTTATAATGAAAATGCCTACATGTTCTGTACTCGGTCGACTCTGTATTTTCAAGTTAGTACAACATACATAAATTTAGACACATGTCAATTTTTTGATATCCTAAATCGAGGGGTTTCATCATAAACTTAACAACATAAAAGTTTTCTTTCAGTCTATTCTCTTTCTGGTAAAATGCTTCTTGCCTATTTGACAATTTTGTCATAACCGGCCTCACTAAACCCATAACCTAACTTGATTGTGAACACTTGTGCAACGACCGATAATTTAATGTAATTTGTGCAACCATCCCATAATGGTTCATCAGAATCTTTCAAAAGATCAAAAACCTTGGCCATGTCTGCATTAGATTCTTCATTTATGATTGAACATTGATCGGCATGACCATAATTCATTCCTATCGCATCCATAATCATATTTTTATAAAGATTACTATTGTCATCTATAATTCCATGCACATTGCTATCACTAGAAGTTGACCCAACCATCCTCTCTACCATGGTATCATGAGGAATATATGGTTCTCCGTGTGTATACCAATACATGTATTTCTCCATAAACTATTTTTGTAGAAGATGCATTGTTACAACATCTGGATCAATAAATTTTTTATTTTTACACCTCTTGCATGGACATCTAATACTACGTCCACTAATATTTCTTGGATTAAATAGTGCGTAATTAATAAAACCTTGAACCCCATTATAATAATCCATCATCCGCAGCTCCTAGGGTGAATCTCGATACATCCATGAACGATCATCCATTACTTATATCAAAACTATTTAAATAATGATGACAACATGTATTAATTAACTACGTTAACTAAATAAATTTGCAAAAATATTGGTTTAGCTCAATCTTATTCAATCTATTTTAATAGTTATCTTAATTCATTATCAATTATATATATTCATAAATTCAAATTTCTACACATTTACCAAAAATTACAAATCGGGAATAAAATTGATAAAATATAAAACAAACCCGTTAAATGAGTCATTATTTATTTCATCACAAAACACCGAAGTAAAAAAATTGATAGAAGTTTCATCAATTTACAAACAAATATAATTTTACAAAATCTAAAACAAACTATAACACGTACAAATATAAATCCATACAACAAAATTGTATGAGAAAAAATTATAAAACAAGTAAACACCCAAAACAATACATATACTACAAAAATATACAAAAAAAAAAAACATTTAAAAATTATGTTCATATAAAAAAATGATAGATTTGCTTACTTAAGATGGAGAATCCTCAATAAAATTTAAATCAGAACATGGATGCTACCAAATAGAGTGTTGTGGTGGCCGAATTTGTTATGGAATGTTGAATTGTGTTGAGATTGAGTGGGGGGGAGCGGCTATTTGTTGCAGAAAAAATACATAAGGAAGAATGAGAAATAGGGGAGGGGGAAAGGATGGTTGATCACCAGGTTATAAATTAAATATTATCGATGGATTTACCTATGGAATTATTTTGTCGGGCATTCCATCGGTCATTCTGTCAGAAAAAGTGTCACATCGCCATACGATTTGCCTTTTTGAATCCCACTACAATACCGTTCATAATTTTATCGGTATATACCGATGAATTATTTTCGTCGGTATATTTACAAACAAACTTTACCGTCAATACAGTTGTTGGTAAAAGTTACACATCATCGTACTTTTTTGTCTTTTTTATTCCTTCTTTTCCCATTGCAATTCTCTCTCTATATATATCGATAAAATATTTTCATCAGTGTTTATCGATGGATATAGCATGGAAAAGTCTATCGGTAAAATTCACCGTAATCCATCGATGAATAAAATTTCGTTGATGTTTCTGTTTGTATTTGCTAAATTTTTGATAGTGATGAGTCCATTTACCTCAAATTTGGGTAACAAACATTTGCTTTTACAAAGACAAGGCTAGTGGTTATATTATTTTGAAAAATTAGGTATGTCGGCCTTATAGGCCTTTTAATTTTGGCTAAGTCCTAACGAACTTAATAATGATTATTAAGTCCAAATATACATTAAACAAAAATATACTTGAAAATATGCTAACACCAAAATACATATTTTTATAAAGATACTAGCATAAAAAAAATGCAAATTAAGTTTTCTCTTTTTATTTTTTTTAAAAACCTAATGATAAAAAAAATGCTAAGACAAACATTTTAGTTTTATTTATTTTTATTTTTATTTTTTTCTTAATAATGCTAAAACATGCAAGTTTTTTTTTTTCTTAATGCTTGGCCATATAAAATTAAGTTTAAAAGAACTTGACATGGTGAAGCAGATAGGAAACTCATGTTTTAAAATAGTGTCATGCCCCCCACATCATACCTCACCCAAGATTGTCAATTCCATTCCGTTTCGTTTGGAATGTCCGAAATATTTCATATCAATTCAAAAAACAGAACAAAACGGAATAATTTTCATCTAATTTCAAATTTCGGTCCGTTCCGGATTTTTCGGCTAAATTTCGGCCGGAATGTTCCGGTTTCATTTCACATGTTTCATTCTGGTCTTGAAAAGCTATTGAATCAAATTGAACCTGGTTCAATTTAATTAATTAAACCACCCAAGTATAAAAATCTCCTTTTCATTACTATTTTCAATAAAAATGATAATAATAATAATATTGAAAATTATTATTACTATTTTCATTGACAATGATATTAATTTTTTAAAATTAGATTTATCACTAATATATATGGTTTATATTCATGTTGTTTTTTTTCATGTTTATACTTTGTAGGAATTTGAGCAAAAAAAACGATGTTTTAGATCCCATTAGCTTTGATAACATTGACCTAACTTTATATTTAAAATATTTGTGTTAAAACATTTTACTTTCATAATATTTTGATATTTTATTTAAATTAAATTACTTTAAGTTAAAGATCTATTTAATCTTGACTATTTAGAAGTATTTTAAATTTTAAAATTATATTTGTTTGATATTGTGTTTGTATTATATAATTTATAATTAATTTATCTTAAATTTAAATTATATTTGTTGAATTATATATATATATATATAATCTTGAAAGAATATACTGAAACACTTTAAAAATAAAATATTTTATTTTAATTAAAAAAACAAAATATTTATCGAAACGGTAGTCTCTCAAGTAGCAGGAGGTCACCCTTTTTGTTTTTCCCCTCAAAGCCCGTGCACGTGTTTTTATCTCAAATATAAACATAATGCATCAGTATACTTGACAGTATTGCATCAGTTTTCACAACACCAACAGAAATAATAAGAAAATTTATCTTTAGTCGCGTCAGTCAAGAAACCATGCTTTCAAACACAAAGCTAAAAACCTTAACTTTTTATTTTAGGAAGTTTGAGAATATGATAATGATTATTAATATTTTTTTAATATTTTTATATTATTTTAATATATTAGTATAAAAAATAATCATTATTTTTTAAAGTATTTTTTATTTTAAAATATATTAAAATAATATTTTTTTATTTTTTAAAAATTATTTTTGATATCAATATATTAATATGATTTGAAATTATCAAAAAAAATATTAATTAAAAAAATAATTTAAATTTGTTTAAAAAGACATGCTATAGAGGGTGCTTGGCAGTGTGGTAGCGGTTGCTTTTCAAATAATGTTTTGTGCCGAAATGCATACCAATAATGTTTTTTTATTTTTAAAAAATCATTTTTGACATCAGCACATCAAAACATCCAAAACATACAAATCATATTAAATTTTAATAAAAAAAAATTAATTTTTTTAAAAACACGGTTTGCATCGCATTTCCAAACATATTTTAACCGCAATACCAAATACTATCTATGCTCACTCACGTAGACAAATCTTAAAAAAAAAAAAAAAAAATCACGGCTCGTTGGTTATCAGCTGATAAAGAAAAAAAGAAAAAGAAAAAGAAAAAGAAAAAGAAAACAAAGCACTATAAAATGATAGGACAACCCTGGTTCCTTAAGACTTCTCTTTCCACTGGCAAACACCCACAGGTTTTAACTTGCCAATCACAACACAAAAAAACAACCACCCTCGCTTTTCTAGCAGACATATAACGCAAAACACAAACCTTGCTGGCTTGGCTGCGAAAACATGAGGTAAACTTTTTATCAAGGCACTAATGTGTAAAACAAAGAAATAAGAGAAGGCAAAGAGAATCAAAGCCTTTCATACACAGAGTGAAAGGAAACAACAGGTCTTAATATATATCATGTCTAGAGACAGCAGAGTAAGACAATAAAGTGTAGTTATGAAGGGAAGGATACAAGAATTATACATGCAGTGGTAATGATAACCTATTGGCTACACAATGGCGAACACTGCTTCCTGTATTAGGTCTGCAAAAGAATCCCAGAGCCTTTTTGTTCCTTGTGCAGGTTGATAGCTTTGTGGATTTGAGAATCTCCCTTGCTGTTGTTGTATTTTCTCTTTGAAACTTTGTTGGCCAAGTTGAAAACGAGGGGTTGAGGGTGCAGCTGATTTTGGTTTTTTATTTGACAGTTGTATTTTTGGTTTTTTTATTCATGAGAGAACACTGTGACTGAGGTGTGGAGCAAGACAGGAATGAATGGTCAAGTATTTTGTCTAGGATTTTTGGAACTCAAAGGCAGTCATTTTCAGGAGGTTAATGATGGGGGGGGGGGGGGGGGGGGGGGGGGGGGGGGGGGGC
>Ga0307518_10001951_pt1 | contig 15200 bp, 12 predicted proteins | sample 25_EM_MG_FD_203889 | JGI IMG/M metagenome (GOLD analysis project Ga0307518, IMG submission 203889) | Populus trichocarpa ectomycorrhiza microbial communities from riparian zone in the Pacific Northwest, United States - 25_EM | ecosystem: Host-associated > Plants > Roots > Unclassified | place...
AAATCCTGAATAGAAAGGCATGATATATAACTGCAAGAAGCATGCCACCATACCAACCATTAATCATCGCGTCCTTATCCTTCTCAGCAAAGAGCCAATTCTAACAAGATCAATTACTTGGAAGCAACGGTTTCAAAGATTTTTGAGAAATAATTCATTGTTGGGCTGAGCCAATTTGAAAGCAGAAAATACGTAATTCAGCTAATTATGCATGCGTAATTTAATATCAGACATGGAGGCAACACATGAGGTTGAAGTTAAAGAACCTTTGACCGTGTCAGTGGGAAACCAAAGGAGTGGAGGGAACATAAATGTCAAAAAGTCAGTCCTGCTATAGAGCATTGCATGGCTGTTTATTACTTATCATTATAGTGCATGTCTTTCTCGGACAATTGGTGGAATCTAATCACGTCTTTTAGATCACTTGTTTCCAACGCAAAGGTCACCCCGCTGAGTTTGATACAAAAAATGACTTGAAATGCACTAATTAATTTTAAATGTGGAGAGCTTACCTTCCAGTATGAAGATAAGCTTCTAGTTGTGTGTGCGGCAGCTGCTACCATTTAATATTCTTTTGCCAACATTTTAATTAAGCCATTTTTTGTATATCAAAACTTAGTATTATGAAAGATTTAGTACTATTGTTGAAATGTGGCGACATAATATCATATAAAATCATATGCAGGTTTATGAGGTCCTATGATATAGTTTAAGCTGTTAGGTAAGGTTCTATGATTTATATTATTCTCTGACACATTCCCTCAAATGAAATTTCAACACTCCGTAAACCAACTTAGTTGGTTGGGTAATCCGATCTCACTTTTCACGGAATAGGGAGGTTCTATGATATAGTTTAAGCTGTTAGGTAATGTTATATGATTTATATTATTCTCTAACACATCCTCTCAAATGAAAGCCCTTTAGACTTGAAACTTGTACATACTCATATTACCTTGTGCTTAATTTTTATCAAATAAATGAAGATTGTAATATTCAAACTCGTGACCACTTGGTCATCAAGGTTCTGATACCATGTAAAAGAACCATCTCAACTTAATAGTTTAAGCTGTAGATAAGGTTTCAAGATATGATTTATATTATTGTCTAACATCTGTCTTGACAGCAGCAGCAACCCGTATGATTGAATTGAATGGCCCTCTAAATTTTTTTAAATTTCACTGTATGTCTGAAGTTGAGCCTTATTTTCCTAATAGAATTTAGAGAATATCCTTAGGCCCTAGAGATTTTCAAATATTCAATAATGTTCCGACAGCTCAATGACATTTTTCATATCGTGGATTGAACAGGGCTATACCATAAGTTTAGATTATATATGACAAAGAGAATAGTGAATGATTGATGAAGTTGATTTCCGAGGACATTAGCTTTCAAATCTTTGAACACATTTAGCTGAGAGAATATATATATTTATGAATCATGAGAGCTTTGATTCATGTATACAATGGTATGTACTTGAACTTTTTTCCCTTTGTATGGTTGTGCAATGGATCTGTGCTTGTATCATTGCAAACTTCCAGGCAGGCAGGCACGGAGGGAAAGTATTTCCCTCCCAGGGAAGAAAGACTAAACAATATTTGGATTCGGGAGAGTCAACTTTTTGTCCTCTCAAGGTTTCGAAAAGTATATTTTGAAGGGTTTTTTCTTCTTCTATAGATTCCACGAACAAATGGAAAGATCAACAACGTCCTTAACACTCTATAGAACACAGAAACAAGAAGAGGTCATCAACAACGTCCTTAACACTCTATAGAACACAGAAACAAGAAGAGGTCCATCATGGATAGCATTGCCTTGAGGGCATGAAGAAGCAAGCCTTACTCAATTCCAAATTCTTATTATTATAATGCCAACCTTTTGTTTCTTTACCACACAGTGTTAAGAAACATCAAATCCCCGAGAGCTGAGAGATTGTCTTCTAGTCAAGAGGGATTTTTTATTGGGTCGGTGGGTTGTCATTGTTTCATGATAACGAGATAGGTAGCTGTGGACGCTGTTTTGGCTAATCATCTCCGGCATTAATCACTTTCTGTTAGCTGGTGATGAAGATTCCTCTCCAAGCAGCAGCAACCACTAATCAGAATTTAAAAACAGGAAAAGAAAAAAATGAGAAGAAATGTCGCAAAGGGTGATGATTTTGATCATTTATGGTGCATTAATTAATAGTCCTCTGGCATTTATGTCATCTTTGACTCTTTATTCGTCTCTTTCTTTTTGTGGTTCTATATATTCTTTCTCCCTTTTTGAGTGACAAAAGTGAAGATTTAACTTGTAAGTAAGTTGAAACAGAGTTTGTTATAATTGAGAGGCTGAACTCATCACGTAATCACCTCTAATATATTACGGTGTACACGAGATAAATTAATACAAGGAAAGCATAATATTTCATATTTTACAACAAAAAAATCCATGATAAAGTATAAAATTCATTTGTGAATTCATGTAGAGGAAGCTTTATGTAGTTTGATGGAAAAAGTGAGATAGCGCCTTTCCATTTATGCTAGATGGAGGTTAAAAAGAAATTTTTTTTTTTTTTTAATTAATGTGGTTGTATGGGTCAACTTGTGTACATCTCGACTAATTTTATAGGCCCTAAAGTTAACGATTATGTAAATTTCCAGTTGTTATGAAGTTTGTAAAACTCAAACTTGTATTCTCTAGAGAGCAAACCTAAAACCTACACTCTCAGGGTTGGAAATCATTTGTTATTGCTTGAATCTCACGTGGTAACCTACACCTTAGCTTATATAGCTAATTTCCCATGAATTATTCATGTAACTACCATGTTATTCAGCTTCTTCTCCTCTTGTTCCTCCACTGAGTTGTAACAATCCAATTCTCCACCAACCTTCCCCAGCGACATTCAAACATGATTCCTCAGAATTAATTCTACGAGAATGGCAGACTATGATTGCTTAACCTTGCAAGGCCATTTTTCTTTAGTTCCTATGCAGCTGGCAGCCATTTATCCGTGGAACTCATCACAGGAAAACAGCATTTCCATTGGCAAACCAGATCACTATTTCAAGCAAGAATGGACAGGCACGGTACAAACCAGGAAACCATGTAAATCGTGTTAAGACCATGCAAGGCGGCAGCAAAAGAGAAATCTAGGTTTTACCAGGATGATTTATGAAAATGAGCATCATATACAAACCAATCTTCTCTTCCCACCACATTATATAAAGAATATTAACTGTTTTACAACCAGCAGCAAGCTACCCTTGGAAAGCCTCTGCAGTACCCATGCGGATCGATGTTTCTTAATGTTTGTAGACTATACTCGTTACAGAATGGGACAAAAATAGGAAGGCTAGAAAAAAAGAATATTGGCTACTTTTTATAAGAAAAAATTATCATTACAAGGTTGACCGCTCCAAAATGATTCCCATCCCTATGACATGAACTCTATGCATGTGGTACTTCTTGATTTCAAACACAAGCGGGCCAATGGGGTCTCAAATCAACCCCGGGAAGAGGTGAGAGTGGAAAGGAGATTAAAACAAAAGAATCTCTTCCCCCAAAGCCCAAACAAAAAATACAACAGGAGAAACAAAGAGAATAACACAAACTAGCCGTGACAGGCCTCTTCTGAAGTAGAATTGACCAGACTCACCAAACAATGACTAACCTGAACCCATGGCAGAGAAAGTCACAGCCCACTTATCCCACAATCTGCAGACTAATTGGGAACTCAAATGTGCAAAGCTCCACAATAACTTCAGCCTGAGAATCCTTCAGGTCTGACTGACCTCTGTGACCATTGAACTAAGAAAATGCTTTAATGAGAATGGCAATGACTCCAATGCAGTATGCATGAACTGGACAGCAATGAACAACTTTGACCACAAGGCCTCCAAGCCACTAAATTACAAAGCACCGGCAGCAGATGTCTTCTCCAATTTTTCTTTTCCAATCACTACCCTCCTCAGCTCAGCATGCTCGGCAACACCGTTTGCCAGCGCTTGAAAATGAAAGTCAAGTGTCTGTGTAAGGTTCTGGAACCTTAATGGATCCAATGCTTGCATGGCTGATTCAACAGAACCAAAAACAACAATTCATGGTTAGATGGCACCAAGAATTAGTCTTAAATCTTCTCTTATGTACTGTCGCAAAAGAGGTTCCCCTTGCCTTTGATAGTGTCCACAAAGAAAATGAAAGGGTCCACCTCGTCAATCGGTGATTGCAACTCCTCATCATCACTATAGTCATCGTCAGAGTCATCGTCATCCTCATCATGTGGGCGGAAAGATTTTGCCTGTGGTGTACACATAGCAGGTGATGATTGAGTAAAATGCTCAAGAATGTGTCGAGTATAAAGAGTTGAGGAAAAACATGAAACAAGCAGTTCAGTGAAACTTCAATCAGAATTCACTGACCTACTCAGCTTCTCCATAAACCAAGGTTTTAAAAATTAGTTTCATATGAAGAGAAATTTGAAAACGATCTCATGTAAAATCCATCCAGGCTACCAAGTTATAGCTCAATGCATCTTGAATAACATAGCAAATCAATATGGAAAGAGATATAATCGGCGTAAATTAGCAATCCCAAAACAGAAGTTCACCTGTGAGATACAGTAATCAAGGTATATATATGGCTTAAAGTGAATGGAGATCGCATAAGGAAATCAGTTGCAAGGTCAGAACACTTATGGGCCATGGCAACATTTTGGTCATGCAATATCATATAAATGGGCAAGCAGATATAAGAGAAGCTGGCTCCATTTGTTTCACCTTCATCGTGGACTATCAAGGGTACAGGCACTGGAGAAACTCCAGAGCACTTGGCAAGCTGCTGTACTGTGTTATAATGAAATGAGTGGGCTCATAAAACACCAACCAAATACCAGTTTGAAATTTTTTATATCAATGGAGACAATGGCAAGCATTGTAATTTTAGTAAACTCTTTGGGAATTTATTAATTGTCTATTTGTGTGTCATTTGTTAAAAGATAATCAAGACAGGCAGCTTTACTCTTTCTAAAATGGATCTTTAACCTCTCAAAATTTTAGGTTTTCAACAATTGAAGTTCATGCTGTTCTCTTAGAAAAAGTTCAGGCTCAGAGGAGAATCATTGAATCAACTTGCATTGCCAGCTTGCACTTAATAACGTGCTTTTATAAGTGCGAGCATGAAAGAAATTAGGAGGGAAATGTAAGGGGTAATGCAGGAACTGAGGGTGATAAAGTACATGCTTTGACTTTTTCAGCAAGGACATGCAATTCAAATTGGATAAAATTGAGAACGTATGCATTCTCCTGGGATAGGGAGTAAATTGATTTCTCTTTTAAACACACTGGATTTTAAGATGGAAGGGACATGTACAGTATGCTCAATATTCATTTCCAATAAAAACAAAATATATATCAAGGCTACCAATATCACCAGCATACTGAAGAAAATATGGGGTTAAAAAGCCATGGATTCTCATTAAGAATGAAATATGAGAAAATGATCACACCTGTGCAGCTAACTTGTGAAGTTTAATGCTATCAGCTTCATCCCCATCCTCAGCATCAACTCCCATTTCTTTATCAGACCCATCACCATCATCATCTTCGTCATCAGTCTGGAAGCCATCCATATCACCAAGATCCTCAGCTTCTTCCTCCTTCGCAGCTTCTGTCCCAACACATAATGTACATAAGAATATCAATATTCTACCTAACATATAATGAAGAAAGATCATGACGGTGGGAAAAACCAGGCAGAAGAGAGAAAGACAGAGTCCGACCTGCAAGTTGATCCTTGTATTGAACTAGAAGATCAAGAGTGGCCGTGAAAACTGGCCCCAGAGCCTCTCCTGGCAATTGCTCCGCAGGGAGAGCAAGTAGTGATGTCAATCCCAAACAACAAACTTTCTTATCATGTTCCCTGCACCACAGAAATCACTAAGTATGCTCCACCAAATCATAGAAACCATTTAATGAAAATAGGAGAAAAATAGACCTCCACTTTACAGCTCATATGAAGCCCAAGGATAGAGAATAAAAGTTTAAGAAAAGTTACCTTTTAAAATTTGCCCGTACACCACTCTTTTTCACTTGCTGCAACATCTGGAACCATAGATTAAAGATCTCAGTAGCAACACCAAGTTTGTGCAATATGCTGAGGGTCAAAGCTGGATTGTAGTAAAGAGCATCCGCAACCTGCACAGAAAATTCAGAAGGATATCCTTTTAACAAAATCTCAATTCAAATACAATGGGTAGCCTCCTACAGACAAAAAAGAAATTCACTTAAAAGGGAGTGATCTTGTTAAGCTACCAAAAGCATTAACTACTACCTACCTCAAAAGAAGACATTTTTACAAGAATATCAAATAAATCTGAATGTCAGATTTCGATTTCCCACCTCTCAGAAGCCAAATCTCAGCCATAAATCAGGATAGCCTAGTATAGGTTTGTGTGCAAGAGAAAGAAAAAAAAAGGTGCAATATCTGTGACACGTGCTTATAGCAAGTGTGGGATGATACTTCGTAGATAAAGATTAATCAGTTCACAAAATCATTCTTTTCAGGCAATTCAAGAAACTTGAGAGTTATAACATATAACCCAAAGACTCATAAGTGAACTCCACCAAGAATGGAACTAACCCAACGCATACAGTTGCAACAGGAACCCATATTCCTACCAACTAGAAAACTGAGTAGTATGAAACTTACAAAAACAAATTAAAATGTTCTCTGTAGAATATTGATTAACTAGGACATGGCAGATCTAATAAATTCTTCTGTTACCCCAACATCAAGAATGCATGTGACATGGAATTTTAATAGGTGCCTTGTTTTATAAATCTATCAGTTAGAAGGGATAGTTCAGGTTGTCAAGTGAAAATTTTGGTGTCACCAGCAATAGTTGACTGACTCTCGGTCACACATAGAGAACACATTCAAAGACAAACATAATTTTAAAAGTAAAAGAGGTTATTGGAGGCAGAAATTCCCTGGGAATGAAGTGGACTGAACAATCTCAAATTTCTCAAGAAATGGATCTTTGATAAAATAACATGAAATTACAATATACATTATCCCATGGAGAATCCTTGCGAGCCAGCTTCCAATATATCAATAATGATGAATAGCCAAAGCAACATTATGTGTTTATTCCAAAGAGTGTGAAGTACCAATCAAAAATTACCTTCATTATCATAACAAGCCCCAAAATCCGACACTGCCTGTTTACCAATAAAGACCTAAAATTCCTAATTAAAAACAAAAAAAACCTTACATGATTAGTTATAGTGTGAAACACGAGCCTGTTCCACAATCACACACACTCTAGGCCTGTCTGCTCATAGTCAAGGTTAGGAATACTGACTTCCTACTCAAACCTAGTACGAGGTGAATGTTCAAAGTTTCAAACTACTTGAAAAAGTCAAGCCTGGGAAATAAGCAATCCCCAAGAGAAAAAGGAGCAAGATATGGAGTTCAGGGGGCAAAGTATAATCAAAGGAGTTCGGGGAGTAAAGTATAATCAAAAAAGGAAAAGTCATGCATCAAAGATTTGTAAAGTACCATTATAATTCCTTACCACTTGCATAAGAAGACATTTCAAGTATGATTTCTCAGTTCGACGCAACCGCTCAACAGTGATTCTCATATATGGCTCAACCCACTGATCCACTTGCCCTTTACAGTTCTGAAAAACCACTTCAATAAGCTTTGGTGCTGGTTCTATGTCATTGTCTTCCAAGTTTTTATCTGCCATGATCTGCAAAAGAACAAAAAACATAGACCAAAAAACAAAGATAAGTAGATAAAATAAATTAAAGAATGTTCAAGAAAATAGTCTCTTCATTCTGCATGCTTCAATTGGACAATTAGCAAAAGAAAAAAAAAAAAGCATTTAATGATTCTAGAATAACTCACATATGAAATCATTTTCCAAAGACTTTGTTGGTAATCTGGTTCTCTGCATGCAAGGAAATGTGCAGTCCCCCTGGATATATAGTTGTCCAAGGGAACCAGAATGTCTGCAGCAGAGCATAACAGCATGAGAACTGTCACAAGGACTAAAAATTTAAAAGCATCATAATACAAATTTAATTCATTCAATCACAGACCCTCGATTTTAATATCTTGTTCAAGCTAGTAAATAATGGTAGCAGTTTAGAAACATTAATTTCCTAATACATTTAGCAAATCATATCAATGAGGGTATAAAAACCAAAGACAGCATTAGCTACCAAGATGTTACGTGTGGCAGAAGAAGTCAGTGAACTAAATACGTACTAGGAAAGAAATCAATTGCCCAATCTGCCAGTGCTTCAATCATCAAGGGCCAAAGAGACCACATCTCTGTAGATATCGTAGGAGAGAAAAAGGTCATATATGAAACAATTTCCAAAACTTCTTCGAACACCTCTGCAGAAAGATATAAAAAGAGTTCAATTTCACAATTTCACCAATAGAACAAAAGGCTCAATCAATATCATGCCATCAGAGACAATTAAGCTTTAACCAGAGATTTAGGCCCAGAATAGATTTAATTCCAACATTTTTGACATGGGAAAAAAATAAAATAAAATTCTTCTTGTAAGTTTCAAGGAAAAACATGGGGATGGGAATTCAATTGCAAAGTCTAAGTTTTCAAAACACTTTATGGTCCTGCTTTAGTATTTTTCCAATCAAGTGACAAGCTAACACAGGATATAGATTTACATGCTACAAGGCATAGGTGTCTCATTCCCAGGAGAGCAACAGGAAAGAAGACTGGATTGCCAAGAGTGAGCGGGAGAAAGAGAACTCAACTGGCCTTCAAACCGCATCACAAACCAATCTCACTGGATCTGAGACAGCCAGATTGGCAAGCAGAACCAGAATGACTAGAAAAAATTAAAAATTCTACTAATTAGAGCATATCACAAGGATACAAGCAAGTCCTAATACTCCAAGCAGCAGTCATCGCAGAATTCAATGGGTTCATTCAGACAAGATAAGACAAGCCAATGGATGCATGCATACCTTGGCCATCGGTTGTCAACATTCTACGCATTATAGGAAGCAAAGTTGGCTCAATTTGGACAAAAAGATCAGGTAGCCTGCTGACTGACTCGAGAATTGTGCTTATTGCACGCAAACAACCAACTGCAGCTAAAGCACCAGGATCGTCAGCTTCGTCATCAGCTTCTGCAGTATTCATGCATCTCCAAAATGCAGCTGCCTGAAATAAAGGTGTAATGTCAGTCTCAGTCAGACACAAATGTCCAACAACTATAGCATGTAATCAGAACAGATGAGTATTACCAAATTCTGGCATAATCCAAGAGCATAGGGTGCCATCTCCTCACCAAATTTATCCACTATAGTTTCCAGAGTAAATACCAAGTCCTCATTCTCTACCTCATTCATTAGTTTGAAGAACTCTGGATGGGAGGAAGAAAAAATAAATGAGTTACATCAGCACTTTTAGAACCTTTTTACCACAGGCTAATTGGTCAAATGCTATTAATAACCTGTAGAATTGAATGCAAGGAAAAAAAATCAACAAAAAAAGCAGTGACACTGGTAAAAAAAAGATCTATGAACAAAGAGAAGCCAGCTCTATTTAACTGACTTCAGAAATTAATGTCATCACAAACCAAAATGAACTGTCAATGAGTATAATCACATACCATCAAGAAGTTGAGGAAGAATCGGACGGATCTCACTTAAATCTGAGTCATACATAGAATTCATTTAGAAGATAGATAGATAGATAGAGATAGAAAGAGAGCTAGAGAGTGTAGCAGATTCATACCTTTGCAGGCTTCAACAAAGCTTCGCAATGCAAAAACTGAGTCAACACGCACAGGAAGCTCTGGATCACGCAACCCAGAAACAACACTGTGTAAAGCTTTACGGAAATTGTTCTGGTCTGAGAAGTTAATGTGAGCATATTGTCCAGCAACCCATGCAGCCTAATATCAACACCAATAATAATAATAATAATAATAAAAAAAAAAAAAGAATAAACTGACTCTTAATGAACTAACATATAGACTTTGCAATCTGGGAAACGCAATTAACATTAAAGAACCAAAGCCAATAACAACGGGGTATAGCTAAAATATAAAATGCCAGACAGAAAATGATTTCAAAGAAAAAAGAGCTAAAAGAGCAATGAACCTTTGCTCTAAGGTGGCCAGCAGGGCTGCTGAACTCAGGGAAAACATGTTGCACTAACATACGCTCCAGCTCAGATTTGTAAGGGTCAGTTTGTTTCAGCTTATCACAAAGTGCTCCAATAGCAAGTAGAGCACCATCCTTTTGTCGATAGGGTTTATATTCCAATGGTGCTTCATCAAATCTACAAAAAAGAAAACATCAATCTGAGAAACATTAAGTATCCAAATATATTTCAATCTATTTCAAAGCTCAAAATGAAAGATACCTCTTAAAAATTTCCACAACGAATAGAATGAACTTTTGAAGGTTCTCCTTCCCACGTTTTCTAACCAACTCGCTGACAAAATCCATGGAAGCAGTCCTTGGACTGTACAAATCTTCAATGATATCTGAAACAAGGCATGCCATGTATGAATCACCATTAAAACTCAGGATCTTTTAAGGAATGATGTAGACTTTTTATGTTTATGGAGAAAAGGTGGCTGTGGCTGTGGCTGTGAAGGGTTCATGATTGTTCATGAAAGTGTTTGGTAATGTTGCTGGTAATGCGTCAATTTTAAATTTAAAGAAAATAAAAACACAAATTAATTAACAAATTACTACAGTTAATTAATTATTAAAAAAATGAAGGATATTTTTGTTGTTTATCAATTCATGTTGAAAAGCACCTCTGAAAGTATCAAATTAATAATTCTCCAAAACATTATTCAAAATGTTTTTGGAGCCCAAAAGTACACTTGAAACTCGAGTCTTTTTCTAACCAAATGGTTTATTGCATTCTATGGCAGGGTCAGCGCCTCCCACAAGTCCAACAATAATGCCAAAGCACTTAAGTCTTTCAAGCAATGGATCCAGATTTTGATACTCACCATAACCCTTTCTCACATATTCATGTGGGTCTTCATCCCAGAGCTTCTGATCATTGTCATTAAAGCACATAAGGGGGAAAACTATCTCAAAGAGAAGAACGTCAAGTCTTGGTTGCAGTAGATTGTACATGCTATTCTTTGAGATACTGCATGTGAGCAAAAATCAGTGTGACAACATTAGCCTCCAACAATACACCATAGCAGCAGTGCAACATAACACAAAATTGAAAAAAAAGGAGATGTCAGTGGGTGCCCTTGGAACTTGTTAAGAAACCAGTTATTCGTAGCGAGTTGAATGTTTGAGAAGTGCATCATTTGGGTCTTAAGCATTGGGTTTGTGATGTAATTAGATGAAAAGTTCGGAATTCAAATTTTTCTAATTGTTGCAACATTTAACTACCACAAACTAATAATAACTAACCTTAACAAGTGCCCTAAGGGCACCCATTAGCCAAACCCAACAAAAAATATTGATAAAATTGTGATGAACAACTTGTCACAATAATGCAAAAGGCATAAAAGTCATGTGCTTTAGAAACCAAGGCATGTTCATTTTTCTGCTGTGTACATGAGCTTGAGTTTCTTTCATCTTGCAATCAAATGATAAATGCTTTTAGAATTACCATGCCAAAACAAAGGGGAGAATAAGAACAATTCAGTAAAAAGATGAGCAAAACGATACTATCAAAAAACAGAGTCAAACCCTAGGGAAGGCCATGAGAAAAAAAAAATCTCATGAGTGCATCAGTTTGGGTTTTAAGCAGACGTGCCATTCACACCTGAAATGATGCATATGACAACAACAACTAGCCTCAATTTCAAACTTGCCCAAACCAGGTGCATTCAACAACAACAAACCTCAATCCCAAGTTCCCGACGCCAGCTAGTTTGTAGAAACAAACTAGTTTGGAACACTGCCAAAAAGAGTTTAAAAAACTGGGAGCTGATATATATGATAATAGAAAGAAGGAATGGGATGTAAAATGTGAACAAAAATATGACTCCAGTATGTGTGAGAAAGCATATTGTACAAACCTGTTACTTAGGTACTGAAGAACTAGGTTGATAACTCTGTCAGGTAAATAGCCACCAACACGGATCACATTCAATAAATTCAAGTGGCACTCCAAAATCTTCCCAGCAAAATTTTTCTGAAATATTTGGGCAAAAGCTTTGTTTTCTGGGTTTTGAAGTTTCAAATCTCCAAACCTACACGTGTTTAAAATGGTCATGACACACTAAACGACATGATCATCCCAACTACTCTAAGCTTATTTCAAACACCAAAACATTACCGGGTGTATAGCCTGTTCAAAATGTGAATTGTCCATTTCTTCACCTTCCACCATCCCCATGACTTCCTAAGCTCGGGATCCACAGGCTGGCCATCAACAGGAACAGGCCTCTCCAGAACAGTTAAGAAAAGAACCATCCAAGCATTGAAGACATTTGGATCAAATAGCTGCTTTGGAATCTCCAACTGATGATCAGTGACAACAAATTAAAACTTGTAGATCATAACATCAAAAATACTATAATAAGCCATGTCTGAGAAATTTTCTACAAAAACAAACTACCTACACTAGGATATTTCCTAGTTCTAACAAATAATATATGTATCATTTGACAGCATCCTAACCTCTTAATGTCTTATGAATGCCGGAGATAGAAATTGCATATGATCAAACTTTAATTTCTTCCTAAAACAGGGTAGAAAAGTATTAAACATACTGTTTTTGTACTAATATCCATATGCAAAGAGTGCCAACATTAGGTCCTCTTCTCCTAGCACAGCAGTAGGTTGTTAAAGTACATGTTGAATGAGTATAAATTACAACATGTACAAGACTGCTCTAAACATTAAGGGAGAACAAGTTTCATAATTGTCATAAGCGGAACTGAAGGATGAACATGGAGGGGAACTTCAGCATGGCTTACAGAACATCTCAATATGAGCAAAATGCAAGTCAAGTAGCAAAAAAAAATGGGGAGGGGGGGGGGGGGGGGGCGGGACTCCAAAAAGCACATTAGAATATGCTCCCCATGATAGATATACTGGAGCATCCAATAAACAAGGAATCCTTAAATGGAATTTACATATGTTCAATATTGCAACTACCATTTAAGAACTTACATATATAGATGACCAGAATATTTTACAAATAAGCTTAATCAAATCTGCTACTTCCAGAGAAGGATTCGGAATCTGGACAAGCTTGTTGAATATGTTGAGGAGATGAGAGAATGTCTCCTCAACAATGCGATAAACAGGTGTCCTCTCCTCATCCGACTTGAACCTATGAAAAAAAAAGTTTCGTAATATTAGAATGGATGTTTAATGTAGTACATCCCAGATAAGAAGGTGAATATGGATTTTGACATAAAAATTATTACAAATGGAATTCCACCAATCAGACAATTTATTGAGCTCTTCAACCAAACTCACAAGCAATGTGCTCACTGCATGGAAGAATACGATGGGTGCCAAAGCATTCTAACAAAAACAAACCCTATTGTGACATTTTCTTTCTTACAACATTCTTAAATGGATCGTTTTTTCTAATCCCTAAGTCAAATTGGTACAACAGCTCACTTAAAGCATTCAGACACTGTTGCAATACACTACTGGAAATCCAAAGTGAGGGCTGAAAAGCAGTCCCAAGACTCTCATACCACAATTTATTGCTTGGGAAAGATTCTTTTCACTGATAATAAACAGCATCACTGATGAAATAAGGGAAAACCAATCCACACAGTCTAACTAACTATCAAGCACAGGTATCTATGCCAATTATATAGTCAGCCAAGAAATGACTTTTTTTTTACGTGCAAAGATACAGAGGTTAAAAAAATTTATATGAACACGCTTCTCATCAGCACCACAGGCCCATTATTCAAAACCAGGTCGTTATATTTGAGCTATATCAAGCTCAAAGGCCATATGCAAGTTATTTATATGTCTTTCCTATTTTTTTTGTGGAAAATGATCCCAACATCAATGTTTAGATATTTATGAAATGAAGAAAGAGAACCACAAGCATGTTCAGAACTTGAGAAAAGGTCAAAAAGCTTAGTGATTGGCATATTATCTTGGAAGCGAATCAAAACATGAACAACTAGCACATCCTTACTCGTATTTTCTAGAAAGAATCCTCAACACAAAAAGAGCTCCATAAACTTGCTGATCTTGTAAGTTATGCTTGATCCAATCCAGAAGGTGCGGCCACTGCTCTGGGTAATCAGCATGGATCATTGTTTTGATACATTCGCCCAGCTGTACCCTATACATCATGGCATGATGTTTAATACAAAGGAAGAAGAATCAGAAAAGCCTCTACAATGGTCCACTAAATTCCAATACACATTCTACAAAAAAAGTTGAATTTTGACAATTTAAAAAATAAAAATTCAGGAGATCATATTTATCCAACAAAACACTAATTAAAGGCAAGAAATTGCAATTCAGGAGAGAGAGAGAAAATTCCCAAAATGTAAAAATCAGAATCATCAATAAAACAGTAGAAATCACACAATTATACCTCAACAAAGGTGGAACTTGCACAAGAAACACTAGGATGTGATCCCTCACCATAGCTTTATCATTATGTGAGACCTTCGGTTGCTCATCTACAATAAATAATAACAAAACCAAGCAATAACAATCATATACTGATCAAAAACAACAAGCTGCTGGTATAATTAACCGACGAGGATAGCATACCAGGCTCATGCGGTGCCCAGTTCCTAGCAATGAAGTTCTTGAAGTGAATACTAGCTACTTGACGCACAGCCATGTCGCAATTATTGTCCACGATAATCTGCAGCAATCTCACGAGATGCTGAGGAGTGTACTGGAACTGCAATCAAAACACATCTTTAACTGAATTGATTATCGCAAAGGTAATAAAGCAATATTATAATTGATCAATTATTCAATCTTGAACCTGATCGAGTCTTTGCTCAGCGGCTTTGCGTTCATCGGGATTGGGACTAAGAGCGGCTTGTAGGACAACAGCGAGGCTAGGGAGATCCATATTATTATTATGATTATTATTATTATTATCCAACTGATCAAAGGATAAAAAATTATCGATCTTCAGTATTTTTTTTCTTTTTTGGTTATGTCTAAACCCTAGCTGGGCCGTCTTCTTCTTCAGCTAGGCTTTAGTAGTGTGGGGGTGGGGGGGGGGGGGGGGTGGTAAT
>Ga0307518_10001952_pt1 | contig 15197 bp, 11 predicted proteins | sample 25_EM_MG_FD_203889 | JGI IMG/M metagenome (GOLD analysis project Ga0307518, IMG submission 203889) | Populus trichocarpa ectomycorrhiza microbial communities from riparian zone in the Pacific Northwest, United States - 25_EM | ecosystem: Host-associated > Plants > Roots > Unclassified | place...
CACCCCCCTCCTTGAATTTTTCTCCCCAAAACAGCAGCCCCCGGGGCCATCTCTCTTCCCTCACACCACCGGAGCCAACCAATAAAAAAGGCCGCCGTACCCATTCATTTCCCCCCACAGACCGACCTCCATTGTTTCCCCATTTCCTTTCGCCATCAGCACCAGCGTCTCCTTTCACCGCCGAACACAGCGACATCGCCTCCAAGCCACAGCCACTAGCCACATCTAAGGCCCTTGCTCCTAGCACTTTCCCTTTTCTTCTTGCTCTCTCGGCCAGCCACCGTTCTTCCCTCTCTCGGCCGACCCAGCTTCAACAGTGCCCACAAACCAGCCTCCAGCAACACACCACAGAGCCGTCACCCCCGCTTCCCTCGACCCGCTCTCCTTTGCACAGATCGACCACCAGTAGTTGCGCCGCTGTAGACAGAAACCCATTCGCCAGCCGGCCACCTGAAACAGAGAAGAAGGCGAAACCAAGAGAAAAACAAATCCAAAACGGAAACAAACAGATCCGTGAACAAGAAAGAAAAAAACTAAAATCAACTGCTTGCTGCGTTTTTGGTTGTTTTGCAGGTCACCGCCTGCGTAGGGAGACAAAGAAGAGGAAGACGTTCCCGATCCACCGGTTTTGTTGCCTTCATCGGAGGCAGCGCGTGAACTCACGCGTCGCCAATGGCGGCGGCGCATGGAGCAACGAGCCGCCACTGTTCCAGCACTGTTCCTGCGGTTCCAGAAGGCTTCCCAGCACTGTTATGGATTTTTAAGGAGTTTATTTTGTAATTTTTTAAATTGTTTAGTTGTTGAATTTTTATAATTTGTAGTGTGTATATAAAAAAAGGAAAAAAAGAAAAAAAATATAGTAAAAGTGAAGGTGTGTGTTTGTATTTGTTTTATAGATGTTTTATTTATTTATTTTATGATAAAATCGCAAAGGCAAAAGAAGAATTTAATATTTTGATTTGCTCACGATAAAGGATTACGAACTTATACGTAAGTTGTATTTCTAATATTCAATGAAAAGATAAAATTTTTAAAACTTCTTTAACACATCAAAGCCACGAAGCAGCTTACCTCAGGTAGGGTGCGTTAGGGGTGCTAATACCTTCCCTAACCACAACCAGTCCCTTACCCGTGAATCTCTGACAAGACCAGTACACCCGGGTTTCCTAGTAGCCCCCAATTTAATTACTAGGTGGCAACTCCCAAAGAACAAGCAAAAAAAAAAAAAAGCCAACAGAAGTCGCGCGGGTGACGTGCGACAGAATGACGACTCCACTGGGGAAGATACTGTTTCTAACAATATTGGACTAAGCTTTGCGTATTTGATGTGTTTATGTTTTTGCATTTTTATCTTTTTTTTTTGTTTTATCCATGCATTTTGTAGAATTGTCTCATGCATCACATGCATTTATTTTTGAAAGCACACACAAGCTTTTAGGTTAGGTGGAGAATTAGCGATCTGCCCTATAACTATTGGTCAGGGTTCAGATGTGTGAAACACCCAACTCAAATCTGAGTGCCTGCTTGGTAATGGTGGGTATGCGTACCTTAACCATTTCTCGCAACGCCCATATATTGTCTTTACGAAGATCGTCACTGGACAGATATGAGACCCTTTTAAGACTAGATAGAAAAATCTACCCATGTTCATATAATGAATAGAACTTGTCCTTAGGTTGTATGTGTTATCGTTATTTGCATTAGGGCAAACCCTTCTTGAAGCATCTTGAACTCAAGACTTGTGGGTGACACAATGGTCGTCACTCAGAAAATTTTCATTGTAGAGTTTGGGCAAGAATCACGATTCTTGTTTCATCATACAAGAGTTACGACCATATGTCACCCCTCGAAGGGCGAGTTCATCATATAGATTACATGCTCATACATTTGTCATGCATGCACTCGGATGAAAAGTTGGTTCCCTCACCCGAGGTCTACTATACTGGAAAATAAAGAAGGGGGTCCAATAAGAGGGTCATTGTCTAAAGGAAATTGAGAGCATCAAATGTGAAGTAGCTAAACTCGATCTGCTTGAACAAGCGCTGAACTTCAAGAGTGGAAGGGGAATGTCTGCACAACCTCTTGTGGAAGCACTGTCAGTCCATGTCCCACACAAGGAAAAATAATGAACTCTTTTCTCCTCAGCACTCCACCAGTAGGGGCCATAAACACTGAAGTGGCACCACCTCTCCTTCATTTCGGTCATAAACAGCAACAACGCCTTCAATAATCAACAAAAGACAATCTCTTTTTTGGTTCAGCTGCACTGTTAATTGTTCATCGACTCCACAACTTTCAATAGCACCCAATAGCTGTCAACCTTTCACGCCATGAGCAGAGGCCTTCTTTCCAGCCACATCTGATGTGAACTCCCTTTTCCAGTCCAGCAACACATGATGTTGATCTGAAAAACATGATTTGGCATTAAACTTCAATGTAGCAAAGCTCTCTTTGCAGAGATCTGTTTATGGATCTGCCAGTGGAGAATCCAAGAAGGAATATAGTAGTTTCAGATCATCTATGATTTTTCTCCTACCAGTGTTAGCATTGAAACAGAGAAGTAAAGAGAAGAGACATGCCTAGACTAAAAAACATGAAGAAGAATGAAACTTCAACAGAGCAGAACTCCCTCTACAGGTGTCTGTTTGCCGCACCGTTCAAGAGGAATTGAAGAGGAAATAGAGGAGATTCATGGTCATCATTTTCTCCCTTAGTAGAGATAATGTGTGATTCCACACGTCGGCAGTGGTGGTGCTGTGCGCTACTAAGATTACCTAACAACCTTGAAAGGTTTCCAACAATCCTCAGACAAGTACAACAACATTGAAAGATTGACATGATATTGTGAGGATTGTCGAAGGAATTGAGCAAGCTATAAAGATGGGGAAGATTGAAGGTTATACCATGGGTGCTAGAAAAATGATGAGAGATGAATCAGAAGATGATCCTGAAGCATATGTCAGACTCCAGACTTGTTGCCTCGATTCTGTTAAATCCCATACAACCACTATTTCTAGGTTGTATGGTCCACACAAGAGATGTGAATATCATGGTGGGGTCTTGGGCCATTCACTTGAATATTTGCAAATTTTCAAGAATCGAGACTGGATGATGGTGAGCAAGAAGCAAGTTGAGTTTGTGAAAGATGATGTCATCAATCATATGGTCACCAGAACATCCTTAGATTGACAAAAGATAAAAAATGCTTGGCCAAGCACAAATATTGCAAAAAAAGATGATCCAAGAATGATGCTGAATTGTCAATCATTTTGTTATGGATTTTTGCCATTTTGCATTTTGTTTTGGGGTCACATCTCATCCTTGAACGAAACATGTCTTTCCTTTGTCTTCCTGTTGTTTTGAAATCAAGAGATGCTTCTTTCAAAGGGTATTTTGACAAAATATTTTGATCAAACTCCATCATGCAAAATTAAGGCTAATCAATCTTGAAGATTAAAAGTATTTTGATTGCAGAAATGACTCGATGTTCGTTAAAATGGTATTGGGTGACCAAAAAAATTTTGAGCTCACAAATAAAATTGAACAACCCACCGTGTAGCTAAATTTTAGCAGTATGCATAATGACATGTAGTGGATTCAGTAGTTATGAACTCGCGAATCATGATTCTTATAAGTCCAAATCATTACACTGGATGAGGTCTAAATTTATCGGTTCTAACCGACCTTGCTTGAAATGATAAAAGGCCATCTTTGATATCCCCTCACTTTCTAAAGATATATATCCCTTGTAATCCCCATTTGAGCCTAATAGAATATTTCTTTTCAAAAGAAACCCTGACCAGGATCACACCCCACATTGGGGGCAAATAAGAGATTTTTGTTAGCAAAGATAAGACAATGTTAGAATCAATGGATAAGGGGAAGGCTAAGAACAAAAGTCCAACAATTAAGAGAGGGCTAAAAGAAAGAAACCATAGACTGAGGGCATGTGAGAAAACTTTGAGGAAGGCTAAAAAAAAAGAGAAAGAAAAAGAGTGGAAATTGCCAACACTTAAAGGCAAGTCAAAGATTAAGGGAGGAAAACGCCTATCAAGTCTAGAAAGAGCAAAAGAGGTTTCAATTAAGAAAAGACACAGCATACGCCAAAAGTCAATACTAGAAAAAAATACCGAGTTACAAACATTATCTTTTGGTATCAATGATAAAGCCTTTAATGAGTAGATTGGTTATTCATTAAGGAAGAAGTTGGATTTGCTTTATGATCTAGGTTAAGAGAATTCTGATATTTGAGGTTAACAAGGTTATATGTCACTTTCCCTACAAAGACAACAAGAGAAAGAGAATTGATGAATAGTTGATGTTGATCGTAAGTCTTTGAAACCCTCAAACACCTTTTTGAGCTTGTGAATTTCCCTTTCTTTCATAGTCATGAACCATAGCCTGCATTACATGCTTTTAAAAGCCCTTTTCGATCAAGTAAGCAATCTCAACCGATAAATGGCGCTCTCAAAACTTGAAGAGCTTTTCTATAAGGGTCGTGACTTCATGAATTAAGCTATTGGTTATTATGCATGCTGATAAAATAAGTGCTAAGAAGAGAAACAACCTTTCTTGATAAAGCTTGAGTTTTAGCCTCAGCATCTTGTTTTTGAATTTCATAAAAATGTCATCTCATCACAGACCATAAAAAAGATATACCCAAAATCAGAGTTTAAAGTGGACACAAAGAACTATGGGAAAGGCCATTTTAATCTTACAGCAGGTCGATTTCTGTTTTCAAAATACAAGACAATTAAGGGACTACATTGAATGACATGTGTTGGGTCTTTGACCAAAAAGCTTGATTTTAAAAGATCTTTTCCAAAACTGATATCTCTTTGATTTCATTTCAACAATTAGACTTGAATATACATGACCTTTGAAATATGAGATTTGATTCTAGAACAAGAAAGATTGTCGAACAAATAAGAACATCGATTGAGTCTGCGAAATCCTTGACATGAAATGACATCAACTCTTCTCAACATTCCTTGAAAAGTTGAGACACCATGGGGCAATACAGTGGACTCTAAGAAGGAAAACAAACAGTATTCAGCTCAGCTGGGGGGCAAAGAAAGATGATTAAAAGAAGAATCAGTGAACGGAGGACAATGTGGTTCAAAGAAAGATAATCAATGAACGAACACATTTAGATCACACCGGGGGCAATATTGTTCAAAAACATTCCATGATCTAGTGAACTCCAGCAGCAATTGAAAACAACATTGCACTTGAGGGACAGCTTCATATCTTCATCTTGGGGGTTACCCTTTGAAACATGGCAATGACAAATGTTATCGCATAGTTATAGTTGAATGAATGTTAGAAAGATGCACACTACCAAGACTGACTGTGGGACCATCTGTTTTGGAGCTCAAAGGCGCACTTCATCGCATGAATACGGGTGATAAAATAAACATCATTGATGATGCCAATGCATTTCTTTTCACAATCTGATTCGACAAGATGAGACAAATCCATGGAGAAGAACATTGAGCTTACAACGATGAGCCTTGTACTGCAAGGTACTGCAAGCTATAAGATACATGTCTGGACGACTAGATAGTTTCCAAGAAGACTGGTGATAACATATACTTGAAGAGTATTGTTTCAGCTTGAGGCAAGTTTATGACCGATTGACAATCTTGATGGTTGTTGGCACGATGCGCACAATCAATGAAAGAACAATTCTCAAGATAATCTAGAAGATGAATGATCGGTTAAGTTCATTCATGATGAATCAAGCAACACCACACTTGGGGGCACGATCACGCTTGATAAGAAACGAGAGCAGTAATCATCGAGGACAGCCTGAATAAGCACGACACTTACAGCTGAGTGGTGGCTAGCACACGGATAAGCCAATAAATCAGAAGGACAAAGAAGGCTTTGGAATGCAAACAAAGGCACCTTTTGACGATGGAACATCAAAGAGGAGGGATTTATATTCCAAATCAGGTGAGAATACATGCATGTCATCTAACCTCAAAACATTGCACCATTTGTTTTTGAATTGTTACAGGAAAAATCCTCAATGAGGTCTAGCAAGATTGTGGAAAAAGAAAGAAGCATTGCGTAGATGATAACAAAGAATCGGTTTTGATCATGGAATAAAAAGAAGATGAGATGAACCCTACCATTAGAAAAATCTCAAAGAAATGAAAAGATCAACCTTGCCATCGGTAAGCCCCGAGTTTTCAAATCCTGCGACCGGGAATTATCAAGAAGCACCAAGTTTTCCAGCCCTTCTCCTGTCATCCCTTCAGGACTTTGCCAGGTAAGTCCCATTTTTCACACTTGTCACATGACATCTTCCACTTGGGTAGGTCACCCATTACAACGAGACCACACTTCATATTCATTCCAGCTAGGTAAGTCACCCATTACAATGAGACCACACTTCACATTCTTTCCATCCGGGTAGGTCACCCATTATAATGAGACCGCACTTCACATTTTTTCCATCTGGATAGGTCACCTATTGCAACGAGACCGCTTTTCACATTCTTTCCACTTGGGTAGGTCACCCATTCCAATGAGACCACTTTTTACATATTTTTTAGTTTTGGTTAAAAGGAGGTCGCCAGATGGGATCTCAGGTAGCTTTGGTTAAAGGGAATCGCCAGATGGGATTTCAGGTTGATCGAGCTACACATATTTTCTTTGGTTTTGGTTAAAAGAGGTCGCCAGATGGGATCTCAGGTAGCTTTGGTTAAAGGGAATCGCCAGATGGGATTTCAGGTTGATCGAGCTACACATTCTTTGGTTCTTGTTAAAAGAGGTTGCCATATGGGATCTCAGGTGGCTTTGGTTAAAGGGAATCGCCAGATGAGATTTCAGGTTAACCGAGCTACACACATTCTTTGTTTCGGGTTAAAGAAGGTCACTAGATGGGATCTCCGGTAGCTTTGGTTAAAGGGAATCGCCAGATGGGATTTCAGGTTGACCGAGCTACACACATTTTATTTGGTTTTGGTTAAAAGAGGTCAGCAGATGGGATCTCAGGTAGCTTTGGTTAAAGGGAATCGCCAGATAGGATTTCAGGTTGACCGAGCTACACACATTCTTTGGTTCTAGTTAAAGGAGGTCGCCAGATGGGATCTCCAGTAGCTTTGGTTAAAGGGAATCACCAGATGAGATTTCAGGTTAACCGAGCTACACACATTCTTTATTTCGGGTTAGGAGGTCGCTAGATGGGATCTCCGGTAGCTTTGGTTAAAGGAAATCGCCAGATGGGATTTCAGGTTGACTAAGCTGCACATTTTCTTTGGTTTTGGTTAAAGGAGGTCGCTAGATGGGATCTCAGGTTAACGGAAAAGAAAAAGAGAGAGAGAGAGAGAGAGAGAGAGAGAGAGAAGTTAGGTCTTTAGATGAGTGAATATTCAACAAGTTAGGAAGACAAGAAGACAAGTTTTCTTTACACAGCTTACTATGCAAAACATTGAGGAGTTTTGCTTCGTAAGCATTGTAAAGAGAGGGCATCTGTTGCTACCAAATTTTTGACCCATGTTTTGATAAATTTTCAGAAAAAAATCCAAAAATAGCGAAAAACAATGAAAATCCAAAAATTAGGTTTTTTTTAAATATATTTGCATCGTTTTTTAGCATTTTTAGCATCGTCTCAAAAGAATTTAAATTTTCAAAGATCTTTGGAACGCGTTCGACTTTTAACACGTCATTTTTAAAAATTATTGATTTTCCTCATTGAGTCGATGTTGATATTGCTCATTTTCAAAAAAATACACAAAATGTAAGAAAAATCAAAATTTACAAAAAAAGAAGTTGAGGGACCAAGTTTGAGACCTAGCAATATTTTTGCCTATAAATAGTAGCCTTTAACACATAAAAGAGGGGGGGACAATTTTGCACATTTAGAGAAAAACACAAAAAACCCTAACCCTAAAATTCATCTCTACCCAACCAGCCGCCCCCCACCTATCCTGCTGCCGCACCCCCCTGCTTGAATTTGAAAACTCGGTGCTTCTTGATTGTAGGATTGACCTGAAAACTCTTCCTGATGACATGGTTGATCTTCTCATTTCCTTGAGAAATTGTTAATGGTAGGGCTTATCTCATCTTCTTTATGGCAGGCTTTTCTTGTTTTTCCTGGTGATAGGGTTTGAACTTTATTTTTCTTTGAGAATTCCATAATCTTGCTGGACTTCATTGAGGTTTTTTCCTGTAACAATTCAAAAAATATTTGATGCAGTGTTTTGAGGTTAGATGACATGCATGCATCCTTACCTGATTTGAAATATAGGTCCCCCCTCTTTAATGTTCCATTGTCATAGCGTGCCTTTGTTTGCTATTCAAAGCCTTCTTTGTTCTTCTATACACTAGCTCGTTCGTGTGCCAGCCCTTCACTCAAATGTAAGTCCAGTGCCCATCATAGGCTATCTAGGATGATTATTGCACTCGTTGTTTATCAAGCTCGACAATGCCCCCAAGTATGGTGTTGCTTGATTCATCATGAAAGAGCTTAACCAATCATTCATCTTCTGGATTCTCTCGAGAACTCTTATTTGATTAGTTGTGTGCATCTTGCCAACACCCATCATAGATTGTTAATCAACCAAAAACTTGCCACCAATTGAAACAATACTCTTTAAGTATATGTTATCATGGAACCATCAATGAACTATCAAGTCGTTTAGACATGCATCTCATAGCTTGCAATAAAAGGCTCATGGTTGTATGCTCAATGTTCTTCTTAATGGTTCCTCTCAGCTTGTTAAAACAAATTGTGAAAAGAAATGCATTGGCATCATCAATGATTTTCATTTTATCACCTATATTCATGCGGTGAAGTGCCCCTTTGAGATTTAAAATAGATGGTCCCACAATCAGTCTTGGTGGTGTGCATCCTTCTGACTTTCATTCAAATACCCCATGTGATACCATCTTTCAGGAGTCATAGCCATGTTTGAGAGGGTAACCCAAGATGACGATATAAAAATGTCTTTCAAGCTCAACATTGTCTCATAGTCAGTCTTGGTGGTGTGCATCCTTCTGACTTTCAATCAAATGCATTATATGTGATACCATATTTTAGGAGTCATAGCCATGTTTGAAAGGATAAACCCAGATGGAGATATGAAGATGTCCTTCAAGATGATCAAGGAATGTTAGTCATTCATATCAAGGATTTTGCAAGCTCGATTGATGTTCTTCTTGTTTGACAATCTTTCTTGTTTTAGAATCAACTCTCATATTTCAAAGATCATATCTATTCAAAGTCTAGTTGGTAAAATGAAATTAGAGATGTCAATTTTTGGAAGTATTTTTAAAAATCAAGCTTATTTGGTTAATAACCCAACATACATCATTCAATATATGCAATCCTTTGATTGTCTTGTATTTTGAAAACAGAAATTGACCCGTTGTAAGATTAAAATAGCTTTTTTTATGGTTCTTTGTGTCAATTTAAATCTTTGATCTTGGTTATATCTTTTGATGGTACGTGATAAGGTGAGCTTATATGAAATTAAAAAAAAACAAGATGCTCAAGTCAAAACTCGATGTTTTATTAAGAAACATTGTTTCTTTTGAGCACCTATTTTATCAGCATACATAATAATCAGTAGCTTAATTTATGAAGCCACGACCCTTATGAAAAATCTCTTCAAGTTTTTTAGAGCACCCTTAATCAGTTCAAATTGCTTACTTGATTAAAAAGGACTTTTTAAAGCACGTAATCCAAGTTATGGTTCATGGCTATGAAAGAAAAGGAAATTCATACGCTCAAAAGGTGTTTGAAGGTTTCAAAGATCTAGGATTAACATCAAATTTTCATCAACTCTCTTTCTTTTGTTATCTTTGTAGAGAAAATGACATATAACCATGTTAACTTCAAAAATCAAAATTCTCTTAACATAGGTCATAATACAAATCCAACTTTTCTTTTGATGAATAATTAATCTAATCTTTTAAAGACATCAGAGGCTTTATTATAGATACCAAAAGACATGTCTGTAATTTTTTTTGGTGTTGACTTTTGGTATTTGTTGTGTCTTTCCTCAATTGAAACTTTTTTTTGCCCTTATTAGACTTCATAGGCGTTCTCCTTCCTTGCCTTTAAGTGTAGGCAAATTTCACTTTTTTGGCTTTTATATAGCCTTCCTCAAAGTTTTCTTATATGCTCCCCAGTTTATAGCTTCTTTTTTTCTTTTAGCCCTCTTTCAATCGTTGGACTTTTGTTCTTAGCGTTCTTTTTACCATGGATTCCATTTTTCTCTTCATCTTTTTCTAACAAAAGTCTCTTATTTGCCCCCAGTATAGGGTGTAATCCTAGTCAGGGTTTTTATAAGCAAGAAAATCATTTTGGCTCAAATAGGGGACCATAAAGGATATATCTTTAGAAAGTGAAGGGATAACAAAGATGACCTTTCTCATTTCAAGCAAGGTCGGTTAGAACCGATAAATTTTGACTTCATCAAGTGTAATGATTTGGACTTGTAAGAGTTATGATTCGTAAGTCCATAATTATTGAATCCACTACCTATCATTATGCATATTGCTAAAACTTAGCTACATGATGTGTGGTTCAATTTCATGTGTGAGTTCAATTTGTTTGGTCACCTCATGTTGCGATTTTAATAAACATCAAGTCATTTCTGCAATCAAAATACTTTTAATCTTTCAGGATTGATTAACCTTAATCGCATATTTTATCAAAAATGAAATGCATAACAACAAAGAGACAAAGAAAAGACATGTTTCATTAAAGGATGAGATGTGATCCTAAAATAAAATGCAGAATAGCAAAATTCCATAACAATATGATTGACAATTCAACACCTTTTTTGGATCAGCTTTTCTAGCAATATCTGTGTTTTTCCAAGCATTTTCGATCACTTATCATTCTAAGGATGTTCTAATGACAATATGGTCGATGACACCATCTTTCACAAACTCAAACTCACCTATTGCTCACCAACCTCTAAACTTGTTTCTTGAAATTCTTGTAACTATTCAACTGAATGGCCTAGGATCCCATCGTGATATTCACATCTCTTATCTGGATTATACCACTTAGGAAACAGTGATTGCATGAGATTTCATGGAGTCAGGGCAATAAGTCCAGAGCCAAACAGATGCTAGTAGACAAACTCGAGTGACAGAGGTATGTCAATCTTTGACAATGACAATTAAGTAGTTAATGTTACAGCGAGACTTAACACAACTAAGGTTTCCCAATTGAAAGTCATCTTCAGATTCATCTGTCATCCTTGTTCTAGAATCCATGGTAGGACCTGCAATTTTTCTCATCTTGATAGCTTGTTCAATTATTTTGGCAATCCTCACAATTTCATATCAATCTTCCAAAGTTGTTGTGGTTATCTGGGGACTGGTGGAAACCTTCTAATGCTGTTAAGTAATCATGGCAGCGCATGAAACCATGCAGCATGGCCATTACCGACACATGGAATCATGCGTTGTCTCTACTAGAGGAGATCTTGATGAATTTGAAACTCCTTTGTCTCCTCTTCGATTCCTCACTAACAGTGCAGTAAATAGACACCTGTAGAGGGAGTTCTACTATGTTGAAGTTTCAATCTTCTTCTTGTTTTTTAGTCCAAGTCTGTCTCTTCACCCTACTTTTACGTTTTAATGCTGACATTGGTGGGAGACAATTATAGATGATCTAAAACTACTACATCCCTTCTTGGATTCCCCACTAGCAGAGCCACATACAGATCTCTGTAGAAAAAGATTTGCTACATTGAAAGTCAACATCAACTCTTGTTTTTCAAACCCATATCCTGTTCTACTGGACTGGAATGAAGCTCACGATAGAGGTGGCTGGGAAGAAGGTCCTGACTCATAGCACAGAAGGTTGGCAGTTGTTGGATGCTACTGGAAGGTGATGTGAAGGTTGTGAACAACTAACGGTGCAGCTAAACAAGAAAGGATGTTGTCTTTCGTTGATGACTGAAGGCGTTGCTACTACTATTCATGACTAAAAAGGAGGAGAAGAGGTGCAACTTCGGTGTTGTTGCCGCTGCTAGTGGAGTGCTAAGGAGAAGAGTTAATTATTTTTCCTTATGTGTGGGAAATGGACTGACGGTGTTTCCACAAGATGTTGTGCAGACGTTGCCTTTCCATTCTTGAAGCTTAGCATTTGTTTAAGCTAATTTGTGAGTCTAGCTACTTCACCTTTGATAGTCTCAATTTTCTTTTGATAGGTTTTAATCTTTATGTGGGACAAAGGGTATGTTGACTATTTAGTCTCGAAAGGGTCTCATATCTGCCCAGTGACAATTTTTGTAAAGACAGTTTGGGGGCGTTGCGAGAAATGGTTAAGGCACATATGTCCACTGTTACCAAGCAGGCTATGTCCACTGTTACCAAGCAGGCACTCAGATATTAGTTGGGTGTTTCACGCATATAAATCCTGACCAATAGTTATAGGGCATATCGTTAATCCCCCCACCTAACTTAGAAACTTCTGTGTGCTTGAAAATTTAAGACGTGATGCATGAGGCAATTCTATGCATAGTACTAGAAATTCAATGAATACAAACCATAGTTTTGAAACCCAGCCCGGCCCGGGACCCGGCCGACCCGGGGCTAGAACCGGGCCGAGTTGATGAAAAAATAGGAAAAGTCATGACTCGGCCGACCCGGCGGGTTGACCCGGCAAAACCCGGTCAAAAACCCGGTTGCAACCCGTTGACTTTTGTTTTTTACTAAAACGACGCCGTTTTGAATTTTTTTTAAAATAGGGATTGACTCGGCCGACCTGATGACCGGGCCGGGTTTAAAAACTATGATACAAACGAAATTGTCAACGGAATGTTTCTGTCGGTATTTTGCGGTGATATTTACCGATCGAATTTTTTCCCTTGCTAAAATTATCAGTATATACCGATAGAAACATTTCATTGGTATATACTAAAGGAATCACAGACAGTATATAAAGAATTTTAAAAAACAAATCAATGCGATGACATGGAAGTTTTTGTGGATGATTTTACCGATGGAATTACAGTGGGATTCAAATAGAGATATTTGTACAATGATGTGTCTACTTCACCGACAGGATGGCCGATGAATTTACAGACATGTATATTTCGTTAGTAATTCCATCAGTAATAGTTAATATATAACAGCCATCAACCTTCCCCTCCCCTCCCCTCCCCTATTTCTCCTTCTTCTTCCCCCCTACATCTAAACAACCTCCCCCCACTATTAACAACCCCCCCCCAAAATATCCCCCTTCATCTCAACACAACTCATAGTTCTTTAACTTTTGTAGTCACAACATCCGTGTTCTGATTTATTATGAATTTTAATTTCATTTTTAGTAAGTAAATCTATTTTCTTCTTCTTTTTAACATAATTTTAAAATGTCAATTTTGTTATTGATTGTTTTTTTAGTAAATGTATTTTGTTGGGGTGTTTACTTGTTTTATTGTTTTTTTTCAAACAAACTTGTAGTATGGATTTCTAATTTTATACTTGTTATGTTTTGTTTTAGATTTTATAAAATTGTATTTGTTTGTAAATTGTTGAAACTTATGTCAAATTACCGTCTTAGATGTGTTGTGATGAAATAAATAATGACTTGTTTAACGAGTCTGTTTTAATTTTTGTCAATTTTATTGCCGAGTTGTAATTTCCATAAATTAATGTGTAAAAATTTGTATGTACGTAGATAATTGATAATGAATATTTTAAGAGAAGTTTGAAAGTAAGTTGGATAATCTTGAGCTAAACCAATATTTTTGCAATTTTATTTACTTAACGTAGTTAATTAATACATGTTGTCATCATTATTTTATAGAGGTTCGATAGAAGTCATGGATGATCGTTCATGGATGTATCGAGATTCATCACAAGGATTGTGGAGGATGGATTATTGTAATATGGTTCAGAGTTTTATTAATTTCGCAACATCTATTCCGAGAAATATTAGTGGAGGCGGTATTAGGTGTCCATGCAGGAGGTGTAAAAATAAAAAAGTTTCTTCATCTAGATGTTGTAACGATGCATCTTCTACACAAAGGGTTCATGGAGGATTACATGTGTTGGTATGCACACGGAAAACTATTTGTTCATAACGAAAGGATGGTTGGGTCACCTTCTAATGCTAGCAACGTGCATGGAGTTGTAAATGACAACAGTAATCCTTACAGGAATATGGTTATGGATGCAATGAGAATGAATCAAGGTAATGTCGGTCAAGGTCCAATCGTAGAAGAAGAACCTAATACAGACGCGACCAGGTTTTTTGATCATTTGAAAGATTCTGATGAAACATTATAGGATGGTTGCATAAATCATAGTAAATTATCGGTCGTTGCACATGTGTTCACCATCAAGTTAGATTATGGGTTGAGTGAGGCTGGTTATGACAGAATTGTAAAATGGCGAAAAGCATTTTATCTAAAGGGAACAGGCTGAAATAAAACTTCTCTACTAAATCCATGATGAAACCCCTCGGTTTAGGATACCAAAAAATTAACATGTGTCCAAACTTCTGCATATTGTACTACCTTGAAAATGTTGAGCTAACTTAGTGCATGACATGTGGGCATTCCCGTTACAAACCCAGAACTGACATAGGAAAGACTCTTGTAGTATTTAAAAAACTTAGATACTTCCTAATCACACCTAGATTGCAGAGGTTATTCATGTCACCAAAGACTATTGAGCACATGACATAGCACCAATCACATGATGTGATGGATGGAATGATGGTGCATCCTTCTAACGGTGAAGCATGGAAACACGTTAACAGTGTGCATCCTCACTTTTCAGTTAAATCAAGGAATGTGCATCTTGGGTTGTGTATAGACGGATTCAACCCATTCGGGTCATTTGCTACTCCTTATTCTAGTTGGTTGGTTATACTTATAGTTTACAACTTACCACCGGGGATGTGTATGAGGCTGGAGTTCATGTTTTCATCTACGGTCATACCCGATCCTAACAGTCCGAGTTGGAATATAGATGTTTGTCTTCAACCATTGATTGATGAGCTGACACAATTGTGGTCCTTTGGGGTTTGACTTATGATTTATCGAGAAAACAAAATTTTCTTATGAAGGCAGCTTTGATGTGGACTATCAATTATTTTCTAGCTTATGGAATGGTTTCTGATTGAAGCACGCATGGAAAACTAGCATGTCCATACTGCATGGAAAACAACAAGGCATTCACGCTAACAAACAAGGGTAAAGCGTCTTTTTTTT
>Ga0307518_10001954_pt1 | contig 15193 bp, 21 predicted proteins | sample 25_EM_MG_FD_203889 | JGI IMG/M metagenome (GOLD analysis project Ga0307518, IMG submission 203889) | Populus trichocarpa ectomycorrhiza microbial communities from riparian zone in the Pacific Northwest, United States - 25_EM | ecosystem: Host-associated > Plants > Roots > Unclassified | place...
CCCCATTTCAATCATATATACACATGTGTCCTCCCTTTGTACTTTGTACTTTTTTTGTGCACACCCCATTAGCATTATTTGCTAGTCAATACTACTCGAAAGTTTGCCTACTGAATATTTGTGCTCCAACATTAGATAATGCTCTGCACCTGCCTCATGTGGTTTATTATATAACCGCGCCAGATTTATTGTCTTGGAACCCATTTTATTTCATAGTCCGACATGTGGCTGACATTGTTTACAAGTATTTTCTTGCAGCCCCCGCTGGGAGTGTGAGGGGATTAAGGTTATGCTGGGTTTGAATTATCCACATGCGATTATATAATTGTCCATCCACTCAGAATTTCACTAAGTCTCGCGCCCCTCTCACTCCCAGTGGAGGCGTGAAGGAGCCTGGGCACGTGTCAATACAACCTTCTGAGTATGAAGTGCGCACCACTGCCGCAGGCCATTGAGAATGATGTAGGGGAACCATGTGGTAGGCTTCTGCAACATCCTGCATTGCTGCCTCTGACCCCTGGGGGAGTCTCGCTGCCAGTAGATAGACTGTGGAAAATTTTCCCCACATCATCAGGAATTTATTGGCATTTATTGCTGAATTGATGGATGGGGAAGGATGAGTGGAGTTCGGTGTTGATGGGAATGAAAAATTCTGTACTAGTCTGAATTTTCTGGGGTGACCTGGTTTGGGGATTAAAGAGAGGGGGGATGTTTGGAAAGGTCCTAAGGTATCATGTATGAGTGAAAGGGGAAAAGGTCTGATGTATCTGCCTTTAATGATCTCTTTCTGTATGGTATCTCTGAACTCAGAGCTGTAAGTGTTAATTGAAGGTGCATTCATGGGAGATTGTACGTGCATGATATTAGGGAAATCTATTCTAAAGCCTAGCTTAAGTCTGTCTGGTATGGCACTGAAATGATTTATGATACCGGCATTGTGCAGTTCCAATGTCCAGGTGTCCAGGTTATACAGGGTTAGCACTCTGGCTTATCTGTGCTCTAGGGCAGCTCTGAGCTCCATGGGATGACGATCCACAACCTGAACAGAGGTGCATGTGTGCATGTTTGTCTGAGCAGCCATCTTTGCATTGCCACCGGGAGCATATGCGCTGGCCTGTGGATTTACTAATGAGGGTCCTATTGACTTGTTTGGAAAACATATCATGTTTGAGATCCCATGTCTTGTTGGCATCACATTCCACAACTGGGACGCTGTGCATTTCGCGACTGAGGCAGACTGCGCATGCTGGTAGGGGTTCATTTTCATTGATGGTTTTGTCTTGGGTATGAAAGGACTTGGAGCATTTGTGTGATGATTCTGAGAGGTCTGTATTTGGTGAAGCCGGGCGTTTGGAAAAGCTAGGCTGGCACTGCTGCTGCTGGGCAGCTTTCGGAGTAAAGCGAGATGGGCACTGTTGGGATGTCATGGCCGCTAGAAGCTTTTCATTTGCCTGAGGAGTATAGACCATTCACGTCGAGCAAATGTTAGGTAAAATGGAGTGAGAGAGGGTGTAACAGCCATATTGAGTGCTGTGTTATGGAAGCCAGTGCCACGTGCAAGGTTGCTGTGTAGTGGGTCCAGTCCCAAGGGCATTGCGGCATGAAGCCAGGGCGGGTGAAGTGATGAAGTGTATGGTGTATGAGAGACGGTTTTTTGTGAGTAAAAACTCGAGAGTCGCGGAGAGAGGGCACGGTAATTTTTTTGGACTCACCTTGTTGGCTTGTTTGATTGCCCAGTTATGAGCCTTATGCGTGAGCTCCCATTGGATCTTACTGAGCAGCTCCTCATTAATATATTTGAGGTTGAATGAGTGGGCTGTCCCTAGCATGTCATGCCAGCACCTCCACACTGTGGCCTGATATATTATCAGGGCCTTTCTGGACATCTCTTTGGCATCATGCCTCCATTTGTGCGCTCCGAGCACCATCCAGAAACCTAGGTGCGACTCTAAGCGCTTTTGGTCCCAACCATTCTCTTTCATAGCTTGGAGAATGCGGTGCATGGCCTCGTCGATCTGGGGCCAAGTGAGGTCTTTGTCTTCTATAACCAATTGCTTAGCTCTGGCTGCCGCTACTGGAACAAAAGAGTGTAGCCCTTGATTGTCTTGTGTGATGGCTAGTGCTTCGTCGTCTACCAAGGGCAAGTATGCCTGCATGTCCATGAGGTCTTTGTTCGTGAAGAAATAAAGTTCGCAATATTCCCCTTTGCGAAGCTTGCGAAGAGCGAGAGGGGATGGGAGGACAGGCGTAGATGTGGAGATTTGCGTGTCTGCAAACAGTAGGAATTTGTTGCAGTTCTTCTTTCTCTCTTCCTGAAGGACCGATTCTTGTTCCTCCATTTGGAGTCTCTGCTGCTCTTTGTCTTTGTGACATTGTTGTTCCCTTGCCTGTTGTGTGGCTCGTGCATCTGCTTCTAGTTGAACATTCCATTCCTGCCTGTCTAAGGCATTCTGTGCCTGCCATATTGCCAGTAGTCGCTGTGCCGCTTCTTCGTGCGAGATATGGAAGTCGTTTACTAGTGGCTGCTGTGCTGGAAGAAAACAATCTAGTCCAAAGTCTGGTGGAGGAGCTTTGTGAGGGTTCTGGGCCAAGTTGGGCATGTCGTCCAGGGCACTGAGAAACAAATGAGAAAAGCACAAGGAAAGTGGTTGCAAGAGTACTACTAACAGTACTATGGACTGATTGCTGGTGGAGAGAGCGGAAGACAAGGAGGAGACATCTCCGCTTCCACTTCTCACGCATAGACTAAATCCTATGTTGCCCTTGTGCCTCGTCTTACATAGGCCACCAGCTTACCAAGGTGTTTGCCTCCCCGACTTGTTGGCCATCACAAAATGTCACAGAAAGTAACACATGATCGCACCTCAAAATTTGAAGTCCCGCTGAAAGCCTTGCACAATGCACAGTGCAAAGAAATAGTAATGATGTCTATTGAATATGTTGTACTTAGTGGACAGAATCTATTAGTAAATGGTGCTAGTAATGTGCAGTATCAAATGAGGAATCATTAGGCTGAATATATGACTGTGTACTACTTGATGGGCTATTTGAATGCTCCTGCTGTGAAATTGTTGTGGCATCAGAGTTGGGTATTGTTGGGGCAATGACAAATGAGCGGTGCCCATTGGGGGGTAGAATTGTCCGTAGTAAGTGGTGTGTGGCTGCGACCATGATGATGGCAGAGGTCCACTACCATTTGGACCTGGTGAATGGAAATGCGAGAACGATACTGCATTTGGACAATTCATATTCTGCTTCGGCATGTGTTGGCAAGTCCATCACAGGCATGATTCCTCTGCCTGTCATGCTGTTTTTGCTATCTCAACAAATACTCTGTAAATCTGTTGAAGCAATACCTATTTACGTAGAGGAACTGCTACTCCAACTCACCTGTTGGGTGGAGTGCACAACCTGAGATGATAGTGGTAGCTGGTCAAGAGCTGTTCTATTATATAAGCGATGAATGCTGTTTATATACAACAAACATTGTGATGTGTGACGTGTGACATGTAACATCTACTCTAAAGAGGACTATTACTAAGTCTACACTAATATGGGTCGCAGTCTTGTGTGCACTTCATTGATGGTTTACACCGGGTGCACATGCGACTTCAACACTCCCCCTCACTGTGCTGCACATAGAGCACTTCAGCAAATAAGGCACTAGATGCTGCCAGAGGGAAACTGTAAGCCTAGTTGAGCTCTGAACTTCGCGAATTTCTCATGTGGTAAGTTCTTGGTGAGCAGATTGGCGGGATTCTCAGCACCATCAATGAAGAATAGTTCCACGTTACCTTTCACAACTGACTCGCAGATTCCATGGTAGCAGATGTCAATGTGCTTGGAGCGAGGCTCTGTTACGGGGTTGGATGCCATGAATATGGACCCCTGATTATCACCGCAAATTGGGATAGCTTTCAGCTTATAGCTGAGCTCACCGAGCAAGCTTTGAATCCAGGTAACTTGGTGAGCACAATCACTCAAAGCCATGTATTCAGCCTCAGTGGACGAGTATGCAATAGTCTTCTGTGCATGAGAAGTCCAACTAATCAAGCCATCTGCAAGCTTCAGGTAGAAACCTGTCTGCGAGAGGCGAGAGGTAGGGTCTGATCCCCAATCTGAGTCCGTGCATGCAATCAGTCCAGCACTGGATCCACCATTGTATACAAGGGAGTATGTAGACGTCCCAATAAGATAGTGACAGATATATAGCACTTTGTTCAGGTGGTCCTGAGATGGGTTCACAGCATGGCGCAAGAGATGGGTGACTGCAAAGGCAATGTCAGGCCTAGTGCCTAACATAAGGTACAGAAGGGACCCTATTACCATCTGGAAATGGGAGCAGAGATCCGCATCAACAGGCTCTGTATTCTTGGCGGCATAGTAGCCAGCCGGCAGTGGGGTGCTTGCAGACTTTGCATTTAGCATGCCACAGCATTCAACGACCTTTTGGAGGTACGCACATTGGTCCAGGTGGATAGCGCAACCTTTGCGGGTGATTTGCATTCGGAGGAACTCATTAGGTTCTCCAAGGTCTCTGCACTCCCATTTGTGCATAAACTGCACTTTGATGGCATCAACAACAGCCTTGTTAGGGCCGCAGAATAATGCGTCGTCAATGTAGATGATACCAATGACAATGTTGGTGCCTTTCTTCTTATAGAAGAAGATGCCTGCTTCAGACTTAAGGTGCTCAAATCCGAGCTCTTTGAGAGACTCATTGAGTGTGCGCCACCAAGCTAGGCCTGTTTGAGGCCATAGAGGGCACACCAAAGGTGGAGCACTTTGTGTTCTTGCCCAGGAACAGCAAACCCTTCGGGTTGTTCCATATAGATCTCTTTGTCGAGCTTGCCATACAAGTAGGTGCTCTGAACATCGAGTCCAGTAATGTACCAATTCTCAAGTGCGGCTAGCGCAAGCATGAGGCGCACTGTTTCAAAGCACATGACTGGTGAGAAGACCTGGTTGAAATCTAATCCCTTGACCTGGGAGAAGCCTTTTGCTACTAAGCAGGCTTTCTTGTGGCCATCCGACTTCACATCAAAGACCCATCAATTCTTAATGACCTTCCGGTCTTGGGGACGGTCAACTAGCTCAAAGACTTTGTGCTTTCGCAACACGTCAAGCTCTTCTTGGCAAGCAAGTCACCAGAGTTTCTGCTCAGCTTGGGGTAAGCGAGCGATGTCCTTATAGGACCAGTTGCGGACGCTCTCATATTGAGGCTCGTGGGTTGTGAGGGCTTTGCCCATCAGGAATCGGACTAGGTTTGCTCCCCCTTCCTCGCACATCTTTTGCACATCTTCCTCACTGGGCATTGCAGAGGTGTTTGGGAAACCACCAGGAACATGGTCTGGTGTGTCTGGTTGTGGGGGTCTAGGGGCCTCACCCACTGTTTCTTGCCATTGCGAGGCACTTTCGATATCCTGGAGTTGCTCGACGGGATGTCACCGCTCACCATACACATTACCAGGGCGCAATGGCGCTCTACGTTCATGTTGGGGGTGGGCAGGTATATTAACTGCAGGGGGTCGTGGCGCATTTTGGCAGCGCTCAGCTCGGCCAGGGCGCTGTGGTGCCGGAGGTGGCGGTGAAAAGATAAGAAAGGGTTTGGGTGGCTGCTCCCTCAGATGAGGTGCATTCGACCCAGGAGCTTCTGGAGGTCAGGCAAGGCTCCCAAGGACTGGGGAGAGTAGGAGAACTAAGGAGAGTAGAGGTGTTCAGTCACTCCAGGACTGAGCTCAAACATATACAGAGGAAAGAGGGAGATTGCTTAGTAAGCTAGTACAAGCCTACATAAGCTAAGGTAGGAGAGTCCAGTATCAGTACTACTATCAGCAACTCTACACACCTAGAGACAGGACAGTCACTACAGCGGGTTTCTCGCCGGTGAAGGCGTTCTCAGTGCCGGTGGAGGCACTAGAGATGGCGTACGGGGAGGATTTTGTTGAATAGGCTCTTCCTCAGGAGCCTTAGGTTCCTCGCGCTTTTGATTGTCATCCTGCGCTTGGGGATGTGGGTAGCCATGGTCGTGTTCCACATTGTCATCACTGTCGATGTCATCAGGGGGATTCCCTGGTTGATTGGTGGTAGGTTTTGGATTTGCCCTTCCAAAAGGGTTCTTGAGAGGTTCGCACCTGTTTTTAGGGCAGCGAGGGAAATGATGCTCATCAAAGACAGCGTGGGCAGCGGTGAACACTGCGTTGGTGGAGCGCATAAACAAGAAGTTGCGCTCATTGCCAGGGGCAACACCAACATAACTCATTAGCTCCGACTTGGGAGCCATCTTGTTCGCTCTAGCCATGGCTGGGAGGTAGACAAAAGCTCCACAGCCAAACACACAGAGGTGGTTGATGTTAGGCATCTCCCCCTTAAGCATTTCATGGGGGGTGCACCATCAGAGGTGAGCTACTGGAGTACGGTTATAGATGTGGGTTGCGTGAGCAAACGCAAATTCCCACCAAGAGTCAGGAATGCAGGCTTGATGCCAAATAGACTCGGTTTTATCCATGAGAGTGCACCCTAAACGCTCGGTGTGGCCATTCTGCATGGGGGTTCTTGGAGCACTTTGATATATTTTAATTCCTTTCTCAAGGAGTGCTCAATCAAAGAGATCAGATTTATATTCTCTGCCGGCATCGGACATCCAGCCAATGACGTGCACATTATGTTGGATGCGCACCATCTCTAGAAAGTCTTTGGCAGCCGTAATTGCTGCAGCTTTGGAGTGAAGAGGCATGGTCCAGGCATGAGAGGTGAAATCATTGTAGAAGGTAATAACATATTTAAACTTCCGGTATGACATAACCGGGAAGGATTTCAGATCAGAGTGCACCAGCTCGAAGGGCTTGGAGGCACGTCTTTCGTTCTCTGGGAAAGCTCGATTGGGCATCTTGCCAAGAGCACATCCAGGGCAAACACAGTCCTCAGTAGGAAAGTGGATCTCCAGGAAGCGCTGCATATGCTTTTGCGTGTGTCAGAGGACTTCCTTAGAGGGGTGCCCAAATCTCCGGTGCATAATGTTGTAATCGACTTTGCTCATGGAGGCAATATAGTTAGATCTAATTATCGGGATAGATCTAATCCCAAAGATAACATTGCGGTCATCCTCTGGGTCTGGCCCAAACCATAGGTGTTCAGCTTTGTGAGTGAGGCTAATGCCTCTCTTATCACCAGTGACTCTGTAATTGTGCTGGAGCATTTCACCCATGGAAATAAGGCGTGCAGTAGCACCTGGCATATGGAGCACTTGGGTGAGTGTAATTACTTTCTCATCCCCAGAGTTGTGGTCTAGGCACCGGAGTAAAACTGTGCCAATGCCAGCAATCAGTGCTACACCATTTGCCATTTTGGTGTAGTGCGCTTGCTTTAGTGCATTGTAGGAGGCGAAATCGCCTATGTCACCAGTAAAATGGCGGGATGTGCCTGAGTCTAGTAGCCAGAAGGCACCAGAGAGTTCACTATCATCGGCCATTTTTCCCTTACAGCCAGCACAGTGTGCATTATTCGAACACGAACAGATATATGCTTTACTCAAGATACGACATGACATATTGTAGTGACTACTCGCTATATACAGTGCAGGTGTATAACACACATGTAAAGGGAGCATGTCAGTGTCGATCAGCACGCGTGCAGAAGGTACGTACTTGCCTGAAAAGGCTGGCCTCCATGTCCATTGCCATCGACGTTGCGTTGTAGCGGTCAAGGACCATTGCGTCGATTTTGTCAAACTCGGCATCAGTGAATGGTTCGTGAGTGATAGGTTCATCATCCCCAAGGGAGATGGCATCCTCCTTGTACATGGTGATGCACTCCTCGAGATGAGGGCGCTTCAGCGATGATGGACCGGCCTCAGGCTGGTCCAGGCTTGCACTAGCCATTGACACAATGTGGTCGAGGGTGCAGATGGTCTGGCAGGAGGGTTCTACCCCCAAGTGGTGTGCCAAGTTGAAGGCCTTGATGGTATTATCAAATGTGGCGGGGCCATAGTGGGCAGCACCAGGAGTGTGGGCCAGGGTGTGAGGGTCGACAGTGGGCTCAGGTCCATCATAGTGGACATAGGTGGCGAAGGCAGCTTGTTGAGCATTTTCACGGCGAGCACGAGCCTTCTTGCCACCACAGCGTGTGCAGCCTCCCTGTCCTTGGGCAGGAGTGTTTCCGCTTGCACCACTGTTGGACCCGCCTTGCTGCTGCTGCTGCTGCTGCTGCTGGGCGAACTTGGGGTCAGCCAGCTTGTGCTTCACAGTGCTAAGCTTGTTGGCCTGTGGGCCCTTACCACTGCTGCGAGTAGCGCCTTTCTGCTTGAAAGAGAGAGTGGTGGCCTTGACGATACCTTCCGGCTTCAAATTCTTGATCTTGTTGGGGGATGTCTGGCTGAGGATCTGTGCTATGACCTCCATAGTAGGAGGGAGCTTGCAGAGGATAATCATTGTCTGCATGGGGGCAGGAAAGTCGAAGCCAGCATCTTTGAGATAGGTGAAGTGGCTGAGCATCTTTGTAATTGCGGGAGCAGGATGGGAGCCAGCAGGGATGGTCGTCGAGAGGAGCTTGCTAAGCTCAGCATAGGTGGAGCCGATACTGGGCATGCCAAAACTCTTTTTGAGGTAGTCCCAGACCTCCTTAACAGTGGTTAGGTCGGTGATGGCAACCTGGATCGAGGAGGCGAGGTGCAAGGTGATATTTCCAAGCACTCTCTATAAGCTACTTTCTATGTTTGGCAGTGGCATCATACCAGCAGCATACTGGTGCATAAAGTCCCATGCAATGGGATCCATATGAGCTGGACAAAGTAACTCAGAGTGGTCACTACAATATGAGATGTTAGCATAAATTATTGTCAACTGTAGTCAGCATGTACAGTTGAATTTTGGTGTGGTCCCAGCAATGTTGGATTGTTTTGGCTGACACAGCCTCCCAAGCTGCCTTAGCCATAGTCATCCCCTCAAGTAAGGTAAGTTTGTAAATGTTGCGCTTGCCCACTGCATCCAGATCAACAGTGTGAGCACAAAAATTCCAGCAATATAAGGCCTTGAAACAACGAATTATGCCAGCATCACAAGGCTGAATAAATGAGGTCATATTTGGCTCAAAGAATTCAAAAGAAATGTTGGAAGGTTCATAGGAGACCTTATGCCCACTAAAGTTATCAATGAAAAGGCATATTTCTCATTGCTCACGCTTCATGTGGAGATCAACTTTCTTGAGCCATCTGTTCGGATGACAAATCAGTGTCAGATTACACAACTGGCAACACAAGAACATACTCTTCAAATAAAGATGATGTCATCCAAGCCTTGCTGTTGTTCCGATAATAGAAGCCACATTGCTCAGGTGACTGCTTCTTGAAGCACCGAGGTTTTGATGCTTTACCAATGAAAATTGGTTCAAGTTTTTCACTACCATCTGAATTGCAGGCAAGTCCCACAGTAATACAAAATTTATCTTTCTTTTTTCTGCTAAGTTGGCGTGTTGCCAAACCACGATCAGGAGGGGCACTGGTGAAAGTTGGGTTAGATTACATAATTGTAATTGATAAGGTTTGCTTACTAAGGAAAGAGTGCAGTCTCATCAAAATTAAACCGATCTCGTGGTGCAAACCTTGCCAGAATCTTTTGGCATCATTCGCGCTCAGCCTCGACTGCCACAGTGTCTACTGAGCCTGCCTCTCCATGTCGTCGATGCTCCCGAATATTGTAAGTCTTGCAAAATGAGTGCAGCCACCCTTCTCCTAAAAGCCTTTCCTTTTCGTGAACCTGAAACTTGTCCTCAAACCTGCTGCGTTTCTCTCGTAACATAGGGCCTGTAACAATCTCTCCCTTAGCATTTTGCATGTGTAGAAACCATAAGTACAGTGCCCGTTCCACATCAGGTCGTGTAACGATGCGTGGTCTCTTCGATGAGAGTGCAGTAGGGTTGGAGTTGACACGAGCTTCCATTTTAGGACGATCTCGTAATTTACGAGACAGAGTGGACTGATCGAAAACAAGAGCACCAGTTGCAAGAGTACTGAAGTGCCAAACAATATCAGCTTGAGAAGCATTAGGATGTGAGTCCACATAGGAATAGACATCCATCCAGTCGGAAAGAGTGAGGTTTTGATGAGAGGAAGTTTTTGGAAGCTGAGCAGATGTGCGGGGACCATTGTTGATGTCTGCCCCTATCTTGCGCCGTTTCGCAGGGGTGGTCTCGGGGGGGTTACAAGGCTTCCTTTTCAAGGTTTGATGCATAGTAGTCGAGTAAGGTCAGGTAAAGTTGCATCATCCCACCCATCCTGCAGCATATTTATACTATTATAGTACAATAGGAGGTGACTTATAATGCATAAGTGAAGGACAATGGTGTGCATTTTGTATTATGCATAGGTGAGCCCTTGTGAGGAGGCCCTGACTTAGGTCCTGAAAAATCCCTTGCAATACCCATTTTATGCATACTTATGTAATGCACTTTGCCGTAGTCTACTGTATCACTTACACCATTGTCGGCACCCCCACCCATTCAGCACTTTGGTTTTTTACCACCCACCGCTCAACTACACACAAAATTGACTAGTAAAAATTTTGTTTTTATACCACTCAGATACTATGATAGCTCAAAGCATTGATATACGTGCAGTAGTTGTTGAAATAGCAAAAAATGCTGGCTTGAAGGGCAGTCACACTCATTCGTCACCCAAGTTGTCACAACTGCTGAAGCGGAGTCACAATTCTCACCACAGAATCCATGTGACACCAGTGACATATGGTGACAATTCTGTGACTGCCGAATGAGTGGGGGTGCCAACAATGGTGTAAGTGATAGTAGGGCGAAACAGGCTTGTTGGGGGGTGTGCTGGGTGTTTTCTATGGTGTGGGACACCTAGTCACCACATGTTTTGTGCAAGGTTCTGAGCCATTGCCATGCTGATCCAAATTATATTTCCTCTGGCAAAAATGCTTCTTTCAACAAGGGGAACCAGATCCCAAGACATAATGTCATTTAAGTTAAATTTGAGGGAGATATTTTTTCCATATCAGGACGATTTGGTGGTAAGTGTAATCTATGGTGCAGCATCATCAAAAACACAAGCTACAGTCTCAGGGATGCATCAATGGCTCTTATACTTAGTTGTGTTAAACTTTCTGACCTGTATCTGTGCCTCCTTTATTGTGAATTTGTTCAAAAGCAGAGGGTTTTTCCAGTCTTGCCACCTTGGCCTGAGCTTCAGCCTGGAGCATTTGCAAAATTTCTTCCAACTCATCCCCCTCTAGCTCATTGAGTGAGTCAGAATCACTCAGTTCCCATTCACTCCCCATCTGCCCACCTCCATCATACTTGTCATCTGAATCCTCACTGTCCACATCCACACCACCAGTATATCCACATTCCAATGTGGAAGCAACATCCACCACAATCAGAGTGGCATCCACATGTGTGGAACTGTCCACCAGGTTGTCTGAACCGTACCCTCAAGAACATGACCTGTGTTGTATTGAGGGTAGGTGATAGTTATAGTGATAGAGTAGTTAAAAGGTAGTTAGCTTATATAATTAGTGCCAGTGCTATATATATGGGCACTTCTGCTTACATAAGCAGAAGCACTACTAAACTATGGTGCATGTCACCTAGTCACCACTACCTTTGTACAGATGCCAATTTGGTGGGGGAGTGTCATGAGGGGGGTGAGTGGGGGGTCAACATGTGCCGGCTTGCCGAAGTAGACTCAGGACAGACTAAGTGAAGGGTCAACATTGACATTTTTCAGTACTAGTAGTAAGCTAACTGATGGAAAACCTTGCTTGATGACTCTAAGAACCTCTAAGATGCCTTGCACCAGCAAATGGTTTCTGAAAGTGGCCACAACAGCTCGTGCTGGAAAGGTACGCAGAAAAGAAGCCCTGATAAATAAATTCATGTGTAAAAAGCATCCAGGAGGGCCTGGAGGGCGGTGTATGTAAAAGGCTTATTTTTATACAAAGAAGGTTCAGTGAAACTTTTAGGCAAGGTTTATAGGCCAGTTTTTTTGTCCATTTTCTGTACAGCTCTGTATTACTGGGTACCTTTCTGTAATTTTCTGTAGTTAGCTGTACAGACCCTACAGAGCAAAGGGTTGTTTTGCTGATGCTTGCCCTAAGCTTTGCAGAAGTTCCTCGCCCTCCAGCTCCAACACCTCCAACTCTGACTTGTCTGAACTCAGATCCCACTCAGAACCATCACAGGAAGAGTGGAAGGCCTTAGGCTGATGGTTAACAGTCCCATCCCAGCCACATTCCACAGTTTCTACCTTGTCAGTGACCCCTGCCTTGCTGACAGGGCCTTCACTCTCAGATGTGGAATCCATAAGTTCAATTGTTGAACCACTGACATTTTGCTCAAGTACTAGGGAAAAGCTTCAATGCTCATGATAAGGAAGTAGTAATCACATCTATAAGGTACGAAGATGGGGGATAAGGTCAATTGACAAGGATGAATTTGTACAAACAATGTTTGTCACTGATCAACATGAATAAAGGTGGGAACTAATGGACAAATAGAAGCCTTAGCATGCATTCAGAAGGTGGGGTTAGAAAACGACACTTACGACTTGTCCTTGATAATGCGAATACATGGTTGAAGAAAACAATCTGATCCACAGATGTGTCCTCCGAGTCTCCACTCAACACCTAAAACTCTGTATTGACGAAACATTTCTGCAGGATGTAGATCCACTTGAAGACTGGTGAGAAGGTTGATCCATAAACACCCAGCATCTGTAACTGCTTGTGCATTGCTTCTGCATTCAAAACATGTGGCATGGGACTTCCTACAAGGGATGAATTGGAAACCTTGCTCACAGTATTTCTCCAGATGGGATATTTTGTTGCAGGTGTACATGTTGCCATAAAATGAGTAAGGATTAAGGAGCAATTTTGATTGCAGTGTAAGGCTAGGGTAGGCGGAAAAGATGAAATCTGCACCAATGAAGTTCATCACTGCAGTAGAGTCAAACAGGAATATAGGGGAGAACCTAGTGTCTGTGCATGATTCAACAACATCAATTATGTTTTGTCCAAGAGCAAACTTGTGTACAGCAATAATGCGAGGAGATGAATAAGTGCTGTGGATATTGGGAATACATGGTAGAAGCTGATACCCCAACTTTTGTAGGCACCTTGTCAACTCCTTCATATGGTGGTGCGGAACATACAAATTGAGGTCCTTTGGTTTCCACTTAGTGGTAGAGATAGGAAGGAGTAGATGAAGAGCTGCAGAGCCCGAAACTACTGCGTCACAGGTTTGTAGTATTTCTCGTAGAACCATACCGCTAGAAAAGAAGGGTGCTGCTAATGAATCTATTCTGTGTTGAAGATTGTGGCACACCTTTTCCACGTTAGAAGTAGAAATTGCTGCAAGTCGAGCAAGGGAGTCAACATCAGAAGTGTTTAAGAGTTGCTCAAAGATATTATTGGAGTCAGAAGATGCAGATGGTGAGGACAGGGTGTCTGTAGGATCCATTTTTCACAGATAAATTGACAGGCTCCAGAAAGAAGGTATGAACACAGCCTCTGAGATGAATTTATTGTTGGGGGTCAATTTGTATTACTTGGGATCACGGCTGAAAACCCCAGCACACAAAATTCATTGGGTCACCCAATGAATAGGGACCCCCTAGCAGGGGCATTACTATTCATTGTAGATAGGTTGAGTTTCTGGGGGGGGTAAATCATTGCAATTTTCAGGTTACACTGACAAAGGAGCAGCTATATATTTAGAATACTCTGTGCTCCATTGTTTGAAATGCTGTCAAGAGTGGCTTGTGAGGAATGTAAGGGAACAAAGGGAAAAAATGGATCATACCCTTAATGTTTATTTTCAAGAGGGGGGAACTGTTCATCAAGGCTAGGTGAACATGAGTAAGATGATGGTAATAAGGATGGAAATAGCTTACTCCTTCAATCCTTGAATAATATTGGGTAAGTTGTCTTCTGGACAGATGCTGATGGGTCTTCCGGGATATAACATGCAAATGAACAAGTAAGAGGCAGTGCTGTAAGGTGCAGACATGGCAGTGAGGTGTGAAATGCGATGAAAAGGAGACCTGTAGAAGTGGTTGAGGTGCTCAGAATTAAACCAATGCTATGCAGTTCCCCAAAGAATTGAGTATCACACATTGGATCTATTCACTGGAGTGTTGAATATATGACTGGTATGACCAATCTGAAATGCTATTGATGTACTCATAAATGTTGGACAGCAAGGATAATCAATGATATTTGATCAGCAAAACAAGAGATTTTAACTTTTGTATGGATGAAATGTGCAACCAGAAGTCCATATTGAGAATCTTAAGCACATTTTTGTACAGGGACACATGAACAGACCCAAATCCTTTTAATAATCCATGAAGAAACAGCATGCAAACACACATTGAATTTATATGTGAAGATATGCAATTTCAATATCCAAGTTTTCATCGGGGGCACCATTGTCGTAAGGTGCAGTTTGCAAGATCAATATAGCTTGGAGTTCAAACTGGGCACAATGTATAGTCCACCTGCCATTCTTGTCCTTCTGACGGTAACACATTATGTGTGTTTCTAAGAGAACAAGATCCTTCTTCTTAAGATCCAGCGTATTGTATTTCTGCATCGCGTTTTTGGCAAGTAAGACTTTGTTTGCATCATATATGCAGTTGAATAAGATGCCCTGATACATTTATGAGTCCAGAAAGGAAATGTAGACAGGAATGAAATCATACATCACCACCAGTTTTGGGTGATTGCCAGCGAACAGCACAAATTACCCCAGGAGGAGAGGATGCTGTTGCTAGAATTAACATTGTTATCAAGGATGAGAACATGAGCTGCAATGAAAATCATACAGAGAGGTGGGCTGGATAACCTGGCAATCAATTGATTGGCTTGAAGGCCAATGTCAAGTCTGGGTCTACTCCAGTGGGGGGTCCGGTCAAGTCTGGATGAAAGTGGACGAAGGACAAGGGCAGGGGGCTGGACAAGAAGTTAGTCCGGCCAGAGTTGGTGACCGCTGTGCGTCTAAGTGAGGGAAGAGGTCAGAACAACCAACAACCAACACCAAATGACAACAATAAGCAAGTGGTGGTATTCCTCTGTGGTTCTGGTATATGATCTCCACAGGGGGATGTGCTGCAAGCCTTCAGGCAAGGTGCAGGAGGGAAGGGAAGGGCTTCTGATGGGGAATATATGCGACTGGGGATGGT
>Ga0307518_10001955_pt1 | contig 15182 bp, 11 predicted proteins | sample 25_EM_MG_FD_203889 | JGI IMG/M metagenome (GOLD analysis project Ga0307518, IMG submission 203889) | Populus trichocarpa ectomycorrhiza microbial communities from riparian zone in the Pacific Northwest, United States - 25_EM | ecosystem: Host-associated > Plants > Roots > Unclassified | place...
TGTCATCAATCAGCAAACATCATCCCCAAAGGCATCTGTCTGTACTCACGTTCGTCCTTGTACTGTTTCTGACTTTATATTCGGTGTCCTTCTCTTTTGTTTTCACATTTCAAATAAAAATATTTTTAAAAAAATTAAATTATTTTAATATAGAATTTTAAAAAATAAAAAAATTATTTTAATATATTTCTAAATAAAAAATATTATTATAAAAATTAAACCTGCTGTCGGTACTCTCTCCCCGCGGCTGCTACCCCAGATCCAACTTCCCTTGTTTACAATCTTTGCACGTGCATTCCTGTGGTCACTCTTTCACTCATCAGGCCTCTGGTTTTCTAAGTCTCTATGCCATTCAATCCCTGTCAGCGTGGAAATATTAGTTACAAGCCAAAATTGCTGATTGAAGCCATGTCATCCAATTATAAACAGCCACGCGTAAGCTCAGTCACTTCATTGGTACATCACCGAAAAGCATTGCTCCTTCGGAAACCCAATCCACTCATAATCTGCCACGCAGCACCGAGCAACTCTAGTCCCCCGGTGCATGTTAGCAACCACTCTCACAACGAATATTAAAAAATAAAAAAAGGGCCGGTGGACCAGGAGATCTCAGACGGACACTTCAACTTCAGGCCGATACTAACGAAGCTCACCCCCCAGAACTGAACTTCTCGTTCCTTCAAAACCACTGTACTGTACAGAAGGGAAGACTGAAAACCCAATTCACTTCCCTTTCTCTCTCGAAAGCCATAGATACGCAAAATGGCGTCGTTTGCTCTCACATCATCTTATCTTTCTTTCAGTTCCCTCCCTTGTCTCAAATCCCGCTCTCTCTCCCACCTAAGGTCCACCTCACAAAACCCCCTCCCTCCTCGTCCAAATCTCCCTAAACTCTCTGCTGTCTCTCCCTTACTTCCAAAATTATCCAAATCTAGCGTCACATCGACGACGCGGAGAATCTCTAACTTCGCAGTAAAAGCCTCGTCAGCATCATCCGCACCTACATCAATTACACCAGCCTCACCGCCATGGCAAGGAGCTGCAATGAAACCGTTACTAGCATCAATCGCGATAGGTGTCATTCTCTGGTTCGTTCCGGTCCCTTCTGGAGTTACGAAACCAGCCTGGCAACTACTCGCAATTTTTCTTGCTACGATAGTCGGAATCATCACGCAACCTTTACCGCTCGGCGCGGTAGCTTTGATGGGTTTAGGCGCTTCAGTTCTAACAAAAACCCTCCCTTTCTCCGCGGCTTTCTCCGCATTTGGTGATCCAATCCCTTGGTTAATCGCACTCGCGTTCTTTTTCGCGCGTGGTTTTATCAAAACCGGGCTTGGTAACCGAATTGCGTATCAATTCGTGTCTCTGTTCGGGTCTTCTTCGTTAGGGTTAGGTTATAGTCTTGTTTTTAGTGAAGCTTTATTAGCACCGGCGATTCCTTCTGTTTCTGCACGAGCAGGAGGGATTTTTTTGCCGTTGGTGAAGTCGCTTTGTGTTGCTTGTGGAAGCAATGTTGGTGATGGAACAGAGCATAGGCTTGGTTCATGGTTAATGTTAACTTGTTTCCAGACATCAGTGATTTCGTCTTCCATGTTTTTGACAGCTATGGCTGCGAACCCTTTGAGTGCTACTTTGACATTCAATACGATTCAGCAGACTATTGGGTGGACGGACTGGGCTAAGGCTGCAATTGTGCCTGGGTTGATTTCATTGATTGTTGTTCCGTTGATTTTGTATTTAATTTATCCGCCAACCGTGAAGTCCAGTCCTGATGCTCCTAAATTGGCTAGGGAGAAGTTGGAGAAGATGGGACCCATGACTACTAATGAGATTATTATGGCTGGCACTCTGTTTCTCACGGTATGGTTTGCGTTTCTGTTTTATATCTGTCTTTTGCTTATTTCATTCTGCTGAATTTGGTGCAATGGTTTATATTGCATGCCTCCTCAAATCCAATTTGTTGATGCTGATGCTCATTTTACTCTGTTTTTTAGGAATAGCTGGTTGGATCATCAGTTGTTAGTTAGCGATCATTCTTCTCTGCTTTCATTTATTTTTAGCTGAGTCGTATTGTTCTTTGGACATTTTGGAGAATCGTTTGAGCTACAAGACATGGCAATTGGGTCATTGAATTATCTTTGCTTGTATTGGGTCATTCTTGGTAGTATGCAATAACGTTTAGGGGAATGATGTTTTTTTAGAGACTGGGGAATTTTTAGCTATATTTTGTCTGCATTATTGATGATAAAATCTTATGTCGCATCAGTCTAGTTCTGCTAGTTTGCTTTCAGAGAAGTTATTTTGTGTCTTAGATGTAAAGGAATTCTGTTCTTAGCTGCTAAAGTAACACAACAATTCTGGTTTTGGGTTCTCATATCACCTCATTTGTTAGATGCAAAAGGCTCCAAGGGTAACAGATGGTTGAGGAATTTATTTTTTTTGGAGGAACGGACATCTGTGTTTTGGAGTTGTAAATCTATACAACTTGATAGCCAATTCAGGGCTCAGGGAGATTTTCTTAGCACTTGCTTGTTCTTTCCTTAGAGCTTGGGTGATTTTTCAACAATTGAGCTTCATTTAGAGGCATATCAGCATTTTCATGAGTCTGACATTTGAACTTAAGAGTTCAGATGGGTTGCTATCTTGGAAAATGAGATGGCACCTTGCTTCTCACAGTATAGTTTGCCTTTTGTGTTCAAATCTGCTTGTATTTTGTTTTTAAATCTGCCTTCTTAATTTTATTACTTTTGAATAAATATGACCATGATAAATATTGTAGGATCTGCTTGATAATGTTGTTGTTAAATGGCATAGTTTTTGCTTTTACTGGTGTTGTGCGTGTAGCACATTTCTACCACAAGTGTAATCCAACTTCTGTTGATGCTTATGGATAGTTGAGTTTGTTTCTTGGTTTAAATGTAGTTAAGTTACTAGTTCTGTGGCCAATGTTTGGGTAGAAACTAGTATGTCAGCAGTAAACATCTTGATATTGACTTTATCATCGGAGGATTTTTAAATCTCCTCGATTGGGACTTTTTTTGCAGATATTCAAAACTTCTATTGTAAGCCTAGAGTTCCTTAGATTGAGAAGAAGTCCAAGCACGTGAACATATTGATTAACCACTATCCCAAACACTAAATAATCTTTTATTTATATATCTTGGATTTTAAGTGTTTTCATCCAAATTTGATGCTCTCTCACAACAAAACTTTGGCAATTGAGCGAGCGCTATATCATGTGAATTACCTTTTCTCTCTCTTTTGCTCTATGCTAATCTAATCACTACTATGATTACTATAAGTCTGTGCTATAGAGCATTTTTTTTTGCGCCACGCTCATAATTTAGCTGATGTACTTGTTTTTGTGCTGTCTTGAATTCTATACAGTGCTTTGTGAGTTGATCTTGCATTCTGCCTCCAATAATAAAGATTTCTTTATTTCTTTTCAATTTAGGTGGGACTTTGGATTTTCGGAGGGATGCTGAATGTGGATGCTGTTACTGCTGCTATTCTTGGATTGTCTGTCCTCCTTATCACTGGTGTAGTGACATGGAAGGAGTGCTTAGCCGAATCTGTTGCCTGGGATACCCTGACATGGTTTGCGGCCCTCATTGCCATGGCTGGGTATCTCAACAAATATGGTCTCATCTCCTGGTTCAGCCAAACTGTAGTTAAGGTCGTGTTTTCCTGTTTACTGGTTTTTCATTGCGCATGGTTATTTCCAATTATCAGTGAGATTATATTTATCATATATTTCAGTGCCCTCCTGCATGTTGACTCCCACAGAAGGCAAAAAATGAATTTTAAGCAACTTTTTTCTGAAAATGAATGCATTTGTGAACTTGTGAATTGCAACAAACACTAGAATTAAGCATGTGGACCATGAAGTACTCGCTGTTAACTATTTGCACTTGTTACAGTTCGTTGGTGGACTTGGTCTATCGTGGCAGCTATCTTTTGGCATTTTGGTCCTTCTCTACTTCTACTCCCACTACTTCTTTGCCAGTGGAGCAGCTCACATTGGTGCCATGTTTACAGCATTCCTGTCTGTTGCCAGTGCTCTGGGTACTCCTCCATATTTTGGAGCCATGGTTCTTGCCTTCCTTTCTAACCTCATGGGCGGCCTTACACACTATGGAATTGGATCCGCACCTATTTTCTATGGTGCCAACTATGTACCTCTGGCCAAATGGTGGGGCTATGGGTTCCTCATATCTGTTGTCAACATTATTATCTGGCTTGGGGTTGGAGGAGTTTGGTGGAAGGCCATTGGCTTGTGGTAGGGAGCTGATCATGAAAATTCGCCGACCCAAAACTTGTGGTATCCCAACTCTTATTAGCCCTCAGAAGCGACTTTCACATCTTGATTTACTGTCTGGTGAAAGGCTTTTAGTTTTTGTTCTGAATCTTTCTCATAGAAATAATCTTTTGGTGGCCTTGGTAGAGACCTCTGTTAGAAAGATGGTATACGCTTAGTCTTATTATAGCAGAAATTATAACCTGTACCTGAAATTTTGGCAAGGCGTAACGACTGCCTGGAATTCATTACAGAGCAGTCCTGATGCCTGAATATCTTCTCTCCGTCTCTATACATAGTTTCTTGGTGGCATGAGGAAGGGATGATCATGGAGACGTGCTCGTTCGCTTGGTAATTTACCTTTCGTTTTTCTTTTTTTTGGGCAAAGTGGTTGGAATTTTACCAAGATTATGATTGCCGTGGAGGTGTTAAATCTCATTACAACCTTTTTATTTCCCATAAATGTGTTGGTTTTCCATAATTGCATGTTATTTGTTTCCATGACCCCTGACTCATAGATTCATGTCTATTGCATCGGAATTTCCGTAAAACATTATGTACATCAATGTTTTCATTGACAATTGCTCAACATGTTTGTTTATAACTGGCCAATGCGGCTGGATTAAATTTGAAAGGAAAAAAAAAAGATAGAAATTTGATAATAGTAAATTTTAATTAATTTAATAATGTAATAAAAAATAGACAACAATAATAAAAAGTAAATGGAAAAAAAATATTGCAATGGATAAAGTTCGGTTAACATATGAAATCTATGATATGAACATGAAATATGTTTATGTGTTTATCGTGTGATCTAAATTATGAGGGAGAAATAATTTGATAGAAAAAAAAATTTACGATAAATAAAATTAAAATTACAAAAATTAAAAAATAAGTATAAATTAAGATATTTAATAGTATAATACGGATTATTTAACTGGTTGTGTTTAATGAATATGTTTATTAAAATTAATTTATAATAGAAATTTACAGACACAAAATTTATTGAATATAATAAAAGAAACAAAATATTATGAGATGTTGTACATATTAAAAATATCATAAAAAAATAAATATTTTTATTTTATAAAAATAAATTTAATTTATATGAAATACATAAAAAAAAAATTATAGTCGAATTATATAAACCTCGTGAAAAATTAAAAACACTAAAAAATAACTGTTATTTAAAAAAAAAAAATAAGCCAAAAAAATGACATAGGAAAGGTATTAATTAAAAAACAAACTCAAAAAATATTTTTTTTTAAAAAAAAGGTATTAATTGAAAAAAAAACAAAAAAGTACTAGGAAAGGAAAAGCCCAGGTGCGTCAGTCTTAAAGCCCGCACGCCTGGGCCTGCAATTTTTTTTTAAAGGGCGGCCCTATTTTTCTAAAAAAAAAAAAGGAATAGATAGATGAAGTGTCATTAATCAATCCAGATCCTGACCACCACTGTGGTGGCCAGAAAATCAGGCCAATGGGTTTTTTTAATCTAAAAAACTTATTTTTCAATTCATTTTATCTACAAAACATCCTACAAATACTCTAAGAACATCAAAAAACCAACCTATAAACCTTATTAAACCCCAAAAACGGTCGAAACCACCAAAACAAACTGTAAAAAAATATTGCTTCCTTGACCTATATCTGGTTTTTAAGGCTATTTTTAGACTTAAAACAACCACCATAAGACTCCTCTCACGTAGTGGAACCTGTTAATACCGATTTTAATCTATTTGGTGGTTGAAATCATCACCAATTAAGAGCCTTATTTCTATTCGTCGGAATCTAGTGACTTCTCTCTCCCCTCCCATGAAAAAGGATTGAAAAATAAGAAAAATAAATTTTAGTATCAAAATGTAATTTTAAAAAATTAAAGGGATTGGTCATCTTATAACAAAAAAGATGGGGGACTAAAATGTACTTTACAAACAAATTTGAAAGCATTACGTATATTACTCATATTTTTCACTTCGGTCCTGTTTTTCAATTCAACATTTCCTTTCCAAAAAAAAAAATTAGATGCTAATTTAGGCTCAAAATGACTCAATTGTGCAAGGAAAAAGTTTGAAAATCAAATTGAATTTTTTAAAAAAACACCACTCCAATCAACAGTGATTTATGTACAGTAAAAACGCAACACCCTTTATACATGTACTTAATTAATACTTAATTCCATCACCTGATCAATATTTCATATTTCCATCTGCTGATTCCTGGTGATAGATTCACCTTTCTTACTGGTACAGGTTTCTTTCCCTGTGGGTAATATTTGGGTCCAAAAGCAATTAGCAGCTGATTTGATGCCTGGGCGCCCTTAAGTAAAGGGCTTTTCTTCTCTCTTTTCTGGTCATCATTCTTACATTCATTTGGGTTCGGAATGAATGTTGTTTTCCATGGACCATTGCCAAGACTACACATCTAAAGGTAAAATTCATTCCATGGTGTAGCAAAACATTTTGTCCAGCTAAAGGGATAAATGATCTGCAATCTACTATAATTAAAAGGAAAGGAAAATAAGAAGGATGATCATCGTTTTTCCCTACGAGTAAGGAAAGAAATTTAAATCCCCAAATACGATGTTCTAAGACTCTGAGGATATCTTCTTTAGCTAATTGACTTTGGTTAGAATGCTGGATTAGATTTTCACGGAGATTTGCGTATCTTAAAATCTGAAGATCATTTAGCGAGTGAGGTGCAGGATCCTTTAAAGGAAGGTTTTGGTAAGTGAAAGTTGGGATCCGCCCAAGTAAAAATCAGCAATCTACGGAAGCACAAACCTCATCCTTCATACATAGTGTACACTACCAGATTTAATAGTTTTATTGATAAAAAATTTTGTTGGTATTTATATTTATAGTCCATCGGTACCTATTTTATTGACGGGCTCATAAACAAAAACAGTCCATCGGAAAAACTTTTGTCGGTAATTTTTGGTTTGTTGGTGAGTCCGCTGGTAATTAATTTCCCGATAGATTTACAGATGGATAAAGCGCGCTAAAAAAATTTTATCCGCTTCATCCCGTCGATATTTCTCTTGGGAAGTTTGTCATATATTTGTCGGTAAATATAGCATATTACCGACGAAATACCATCTGTAATTCTGTCGGAGAGTTAAAAGTAGCATTGACATTTACAATAATGTTTTTCCAACTCTCTGGAATATACCGACGGATGTGATCTGTCGGTAACCCTTTCAGTAATATTCTAAAATATTTTTTAAACAAAATATATTGAACATAAGTAGAAAAATAATTAAAATAAATTAAAACCAAATATATAAAAAGAAATTAAAATAATATATTGTAAATATTTATTACAAATTTAAACATTTGTACGTTCAAATACAAAAAATATAAAATAGAGGCAACGCTGGAGAGAGTTTGAGTGCTCGGAACCGATTGCGAGCATCCAATAGTCAAAACACTATGGGCTATTTGCAAGTTCTCGGTCGTAGTGTTAGAGAGTCCGTACACCCAATTTCTATCAGGCCTACCAGACAATCTTACTTCGAACCACAAATCCGGATCAAGATCCGGATGGGTCGAAGAATTGTCCTCGTTTCTCTCCTTCAAATTCATCAAATTGAAGGAAATTATAACTTAATAAAAAATAGTTGAAAACTAACATACCATAAAGTGATGAGCTCCGCACATGCGTTTCAACAAAAAGTTTCATCGGGTTTGGCTCCCGTCCAAGAATCGTAGCCTGCAAAATAAAAATGTTGTCAGTTAAATATATTTATAAAAAAAATCTTACCATCCGCTTCACATGCGAAACAAATGGAACAGAGCCGCTGGTATGCGTGATAACAAAACCGTGAACAAGCCGATGTCGATTCTCCGTACCGGACTGTGATCCTCAAGTGAAATGCGCGGATGTCATGTGTTGAATGTAGTCTGCCCATATAGCCTTTGAGATATATGGTGGTCTGAAATTCTTCCAAATTGCCATGTCATTCCAGGCTGGAATCTCTCTTTCTCTCGTATATGTTTTTGCTTTCTTTTGTGCCTCGTACCAAAAATCACGTAACTTATATGTTACCAATAAGTTATCTGTTAGTAAATGAATAAATTTAAATATTTGGAATAAAAAAATTATCATGATTTCAATCTTATCTAGTTGCAGCATGATTCTCTTAAACCCTCATCGCAACATTATCATTAACTTTGTTTCATTCAAATTTTTCCTTGCAATAAAAATTTATAAAAGAAAAATTTCAGTAATTTCATTAAACTAACCTAATTATCATAATAAAAACATATTTAAATTAATACTAACCTTAAACCTTGAAAACCATACATCGACCTGCGATTTCCATTCAGAATGTCAGGAAACGTGGCTCTATTGAAACAATGAATTTTTCATTGAAGATTTAAAGGCCGATGTTATTGTTCTTGTAGCCTCAATTTTTGTAAACCTGAAATTGCATTCTTTAAATAAAATTATTTTAAAAAACAATTTATTAAACATGTTGTTGTGAAAGCAAATCAAACTTACATTGAAAGGTTGTCCTTCCACTGGGCCTCGTACTTACGAGAAAATGGTTTCCGCTGTGAAAGGACCCTTCCTCGATGTTGCGGCATCGCACTCGATGACCTTGCGTCGTGAGTCGATATCTATGCCTCAGGTGCCTATTCTTGGTCGGCACCTAATGACTCGTGGTCGTCAGCATCACTGCTAGAATAGCTAGTAGCGATCATGTCCTCACGTCGTGCAATAGACTTTCCTTTAGGTATCTACACAAATTAACAGAAAAGAAAATTAAATGACTTCTTTTTTCAAAAAAAAAAATCGGCAGCACCTCCCTTATACAGGAGGCTACCTAAATTTTTTAAACCTACAAATACACAATATATATGACACAAACCAGTTAATTTTATTCATATTCTTCAAACAAATTAGAATAATTCAATTTCGCACAAAATTCTCATTTTCTAAGTGGTAATATATTTAATCTGAAATTTACAAAAAAATAATCTAAATTAAGAAAAATTAAAATTAATAATTAATAATTAATCCTACACATTTAATTGAAATTGAACAAAAAAATTGGAAAACAAATAACTAAAATTCTTCAAAATAATGAAAAAAATTATTTAAATAACAACTAAAATTCAACACAAAATTGGATAAAAATAATGACAAAAAATAACAAAATAAATGAAAAGGGATTGTTAAAAAAACTGAAAAAAAAAGTAAAAAAAAGGAGAAAAATGAAGAAAATAACATACTTTAAGATGAGAAGAGAAGATAATGCATGATTTCGGCTCGGGTTGTGAACAAAAATAAGAGAATGAAGAAGAAAAGAGAAAATGAGAGAGGATGAAAGATGAAGCCTAAGCTGTCATGCTCGTGATTTTTTATATTAGGTTTTACCGACGAAATATTAAATATTAATATCTTTAAAAATTTTATCGGTGATTTCGTTTGTAAAGTCAAGTTGAAAATTTCAATTTGCACGAAAAATTTTAGAAACCCCTTCAAATATTACGGACAACTTTTCATTTTATAAGTGATTTTGTCGGTAAAAGAGTAAACAATGAAGAGTAAAAAAGAGCATTAATTACCAGTGTCTTGAAATTCATATTCCATCAGTGATTCCGTTGGAGAAAGTGTACCACAATAAAAAAGACTATTAATTTCCAACGTGTTAGATTTCTTATTCTGTCAGTAAAAAAAGCATTAATTATCAGTGAACAACACCTTAAGAAGTGAACAGTTCACATCGCCACATGAATATATCGATGAAAACATTTTGTTGGTATATCCATGTGTAATTAACATAATGAACATTGTCAGAGAGAAGTGAACGGTGCTCATCGCCACTGGAATATACCAATGAAAACATTTTGTCGGTATATCCATGTGTAATTAACACCATGAATAGTGCTAGGGAGAAAGGGAACAATTCTCATCGCCTTGGAATATATTAATGGACACATTTCATTGATATTTTCATCGATGTAAAATAGTGTCTAATGCCATATTGTATTTGTATTTCCTATCTATCATCTCGGATGCATACATCCATTTATATTGAACTAGGCCTTTAATTTTTACCTCAAATGATAAATGTATGAGTAGATGTTCCATCGAGTCGAAAAAAAATGGAGGGAATATCATCTCAAGTTTTCATATCGTCTGGGTGATATTCGTTTCAAGCCTTTCCATGTGTTGTGTCTGTAACTTGTTGGAACATATATCTCTAAAAAAATAATTGATCTCTGTGAGTGCATCCCATATCCCCTTTGGCAATAAATCTCAGTAAACTAATGGAATGAGTCTTTGCATAAACACGTGGCAGTCAAAGTTTTAGATGATTTTAAACCAACGAATTGAAGCTCGAACAACTCATCTTGTTGTTTGAGACACAACGACTTAGTGCTGAGACGGTTGAACTCTGATGATTATATATGGAACTGAAATCACACATTTATGGTATGTGTTCTCCCCCTTATCTCACCTTATCTCGGTGACGACCCACCTCTGCCTCAAACCCCTCTTTTCTAGATGAATTGTATTTGAACTGATAAATATTTAAATCTGTAATAGATATTTGATTTTTATTTTTATTTAATTTCTTTTAATTATTTTCTTCTCAGTATATTCTAGAGAGTTGGAAAAGAATTATTGGAAATGCCACTTGTACTATTTAATCACTGATGGTTTAATTCTGTCTGTCATATTCACCGAGGGAGATACCGATAGAATAAAGCGGGTAATTTTTTTTGGCGCACTTCTTCCGTCTGTAAATCCATTGGTGATTATTTTACTAACAGAATTGTAGACCAAACAAGAATTACCGATGAAAGTTTTTCCGGTGAACACTAACCGTTTGTGCACCCGTCAGTAAAAGTCATGTCAACAAAATCAATTTCTAACCATCAATGGAATATTCTTTCGGTAAATTGCAAAATTCTGGTAGTGTTCTAAACAAGTATTTGAACCAAAGATTATGTAACTCAAATATATCTCAACAAGATGAACCTATACTCTAAATTTTGGAGGAAAACCAAAGTATAAAAAGAGAAGAAAAGCAATAAAAATAAGGTGAGGAAGAGTGTATAAAAATCTTAAAAAAACATATATTATATCAAACTCTTCCTTAACCCTTTTTTTTTTAGTGAATTCTGAAAGCTAAAAGGTTATAGAATTAATTTTGGTAATAATCGGAATTAATTCCCACCACAAACTTTGATTAGCTACTATAAATCAAGAATTAAATCTAAACATAGTGATCATAAATCTAAATTTCTTGAGTTGGAAAAACTGTTCAAATTAAAAACAAAATGCTTTTGGAAGAGATAATTAACATTCATGGGCTAGACAAATCAATAGGCTGAAATTCTTCATAGACCAGACCCAGGCAAAAAATAATCTTTTGTGGTCCAAAATACTATTTTACAATAAACTCGGGCCAGAAGCTCGAGCACGAGCCGGGCCAATATGAGTGTGTGAGTTTAAGTCCAAAGCCTAGTTTGGCTTTGAACCTCTCCCTTCCAAAAGTTTGGATGTTTTTTAGATCCAATTTTAACTTTCCAACTTCCTACTTTACAAACACCAAAATAATTTGTTTCTTTTTCACGTGGGATAAAAGCTTTAAGAGAGTTTTGGATTTCATTAAAATATGTTAATTAAGGGTTCTTTGAGATCAATTTCTTATTTACCTATAATTTGTTTAAATCATGTTAATGATTCATATCAAAAAGTTTGCGTTGGAGATTAAATTCCAACAAAATTTTAACGTAAAAGTAAGTGGATCTCATTTTTAATTTGATCTCAAATATGCCTATTAATCATGTTTTAACAAATTTTCCAACATTCCTTTTCCTTACTACCATGGAATTTAAAGTATAGTTTTGATGGTTTGATTTTGAGGTTTCGAGGATGGTTAATGTCTGCCAGACATTAGAGGAAACTTCTAGACTTCCAGGTTGTTCTACATTTTGTAGGAGCTTTATTCTTCAATTTCAATGGGAGTGAAAAAATCAATTTTGATTTTTATATAAATTAAATCCAAAATTCCAAGTTGTACTTTTTTCTATTATTAATGTGGGTGTTCAGGTCAGCTTGCGCGTACCTCCACTAATCCCACGAACCCTGAAATTAACGACTATGTAAACCTCTAGTGGCCTTGAGGTTTGTGGGACTCGAACTGGTGATCTCTAGGGAGCAAACCTAAGACCTGACCAGTTGAGCTACACCTCTCATGGTTAATTCCAAGTTGTACTTGTTTCCATCAGTGGTTTTTATTTGTTAGTTTTTGTATATACCTAGAGGAAAGTCTATTGAGACAATTTCCAGTTTAGAAACATTAAGGCTGCTAGAACAATAGTATCGGCCTTTAAATCGTCGATGGAAATTCTATTATTTCAATGGAGTCAGGTTTCCAAACATCCTGAATGGAAATCGGAGGTTGATGCATGGTTTTCAATGTTCAATGTTAGTATTAACTTGAATATTTTTTATGTTAATTTGGACCGTTTATTGAAATTACTGAATTTTTCCTTTAATAAATTTTTTACTTCAAGGGAAAATTTGAATGGGAGAGAGTTGATGATAATGTTACGATAAGGGTTAAGGAGAATCACGCTACAATTAGGTAAGATCAAATTCAGGATAATTTTTTTATTCCAAATATTAAAATTTTATTTTTCATTTACTAATAGATAACTACTTTGTACCATATAGATTGTGTGATTTTTTGTACAAGGCGCAAAAGAAAGCCAAAAAATATATGAAAAAAATAGACCTTCCAAACTGGAATGACGTGGCAGTTTGTAAGGATTTCAGACCATCGTACGACTCAAAGGTTGTATGGGTGGAATACATTCAGCATGTAACGTCCATGTGTTTCACTCAAAGGTCACAGTCCGGTATGGATAACCAGAACCGGCATTTTCACAGTTCCATTACCACGCACAACGACATCTTCGTTCTGTTCGTTTCACATGTAAAGCGGATGGTAATATTTTTTTTATTAAATCCATTTTTTATTAGTTGTTTTTTATAAATATATTTAAATGACAACATTTTTTTATTTCAAGCAACGATTCTTGGACCTTTTTATTGAAATACATGTGCGAAGTGATGATTGCCAAAAAAGGGTGCAATAGTTTGTTGATAGTCAAGCTCAGCACTTTGTGATATGTTGGTTTTCAATCATTTTCTTTCTTAAGTTATTATTTCCTTGAATTTGTTGAATTTATTTTTTCTTTCTAGGATACATATAACAGCCGGTTGAAGAAGAGATACATGGACGATCCTTCGACCCATCCGAATATCGATCTGAATTTATGGTTGGAGGCAAGATCTTTCAGTGGGCCCGATAGAAATCAGCTGTATGGACTATCTAACACTACGACCGAGAACTTGCAGACAACCCGTAGTGCTTTAACAGTTGAATGCTCGCAATCGATTCCAAGCGTTCAAACTCTAGAGTTCACAGTGATTTTAGACCAACAGGTACAGGATCAGACGATCCATCTTAATGATAAATATGCACAGCTCACTGCTGATTATGAATAACTTTGTGAATTGGTAATGGAGATGAGATCACAGATGGGTAGTTCATATGCACCCCCTAATTGGCCCTATGGTCCTGACAACGACTAGCATCCTTCAGCGACACCTCTATTTTAGATTTATTGTATTTAAACATATAAATGTTTAAATTTGTAATAAATATTTTATTTTTAAACTAATTTATTTTAAAATTATAAAATAAAATTATTTTAATTTCTACTTTTATTCAATATATTTTTTAAAAATATATTTTTAAAATATTACTGACGGGGTTATCGACGACACAATTTCGTTAGTATATTCTAGAGAGTTGGAAAACAATTACAATAAATGTCATTATTACTGACGGGGTTACCAACGAAACTAGACCGTCGGTATATTCAAAAGAGTTGGAAAAAAATTATTGCAAATACCACTACTTCTATTAACTCACTGATGAAATTATAGATAGTATTATGTCGGTGATATGTTATGTTTACCGCTAGATATACCGATAGAATAAAGCAGGTAAAATTTTTTTGGCGCGCTTTGTTTGGTTGTAAATCATTCGATATATTTATTACCAATGAACTCATCGACGGTCCATAAATTAGCGATGAATGTTTTTTTGATGGACTATTTCCGTCTGTGAGTCAGTCAGTAACATAGGTACCAACGGACTGCTGGTATAATTACCGAAAGAAATTTTCGTCAGTAAAACTGTTAAATCTGGTAGTGATAATCTCTCATCGAAATGAACATAAACTCTAGATTTAGGAGGAATATAGAAATTTAAAAAATGAGAAGAAAAACACTAAAATTTGAGGTAAAAAAAAGCATGAAAAATCTTTTCTTGAACTCTTCCTTCACTTCCTTTTTATAGTTAATTTTTTAAGCTAAAAATTTAAAGAATCAATTCTGGTATTAACCAGAATTAATTTCCATGTTATCAATTTTTAATGAACCATCATAAATCCATAATAAAACCTGAACATTATGGTCATAAAACAAAACTTATCAAATTCTTCCTTTCATAAGTTGGACAAAACAGTGGGCTATGCTAGAATAAATAATTTTTCTTGAACCAAATTCATGTTAATGTTCTATATTAAAGAGCATGTATTAGAAATTAAATTTAAAAAAAGTTTTAATCTTAAAATTGAGTGGATCTCATTTTTAACTTTGCCTCAAATATATCAATTAACCATGTTCTTTAAATAAATTTCTAACGGTTTGTTCTAACTTAGCCTTAAATATATCTATTAATTTCTCTAAATAAATTTATGACAATTTGAGGTTAAATGAATGATGACATATTGTAAGACCTTACATTCCTCTCGTCCCTTACACAAAGACTGGATGAATTTTAACTTTGACT
>Ga0307518_10001956_pt1 | contig 15181 bp, 12 predicted proteins | sample 25_EM_MG_FD_203889 | JGI IMG/M metagenome (GOLD analysis project Ga0307518, IMG submission 203889) | Populus trichocarpa ectomycorrhiza microbial communities from riparian zone in the Pacific Northwest, United States - 25_EM | ecosystem: Host-associated > Plants > Roots > Unclassified | place...
GATCAGGGACAAGATATTGGAGACTTCTATGGAAGTATTAGGGTGTATACGTTCAATTTAATAGGCATGGGGTTCTAAATAGGGTGTTTGCCAATTAAATGGTGGTGGTTATAGCCCCTGAGGTGGTTAGAGATGCCACATTTATTTGCCAAAAGATGTTCACTCGATCATCCAAAATTGCCAATGAATGAGATGAACAATGGGTGAACAACACGTCGTCTAGGTTAAACCATAGAAATTAGGGCTTTTTAATTTTAGATTTGGCTAATTTTAATTGTTCCTTACTCTTCAAATTCCTTTTAATTGCACCCATAATTATCTCATAACTTTTAATTGCATGGAATTGCACCCTTGCCAAATACAAATATCAACCTCAGAGATCAGCGCCTTTTACAAACGAGTCCTTGGTTTTTAATTTTTTTCAATTTCATCTTTAATTGACCACCAAACTTTCAATTCCTTTCAATTTGGCCCATGATTTGACCAATTTCTACCCCAGAAAATTGCATGCCACTTATAGGTTGGTCCTTGATCTAGGGAATCTGCAAGTCCTTAATTGGCTTTCAAACTCTATTTTTTTCACAATAATTTAACCAATTAAAACGTCCAAAGTCTAATTTCAATCCCCAAACTTCAATTTCTTCCAACCAATACCCAAATTGACTTCAAAAACTGATTTTCCTTACAAACAAGTCCTCAATAAAATTAATTAAGCCTTCTAAAATTCTAATTGAGTCCTTAACCATCCAAATTTATATTTCTTTACCCCAAATAAAAATATTTTCACCAATTAGGCCTTTTGTCAATCAGAATTAGGTTGCTAATTTTGTTAATCTTATACATTTTGGTCCTTCAACTTTTTCACTTGTCATCTTGGTCCTCCACTACCAATATTGGATTATCTTCTAGGCTTTCTTCATGTATATCCTATTATGTATGTGTGTGTGTGTGTATTATGTGGTCAAAAATGGATAACAACAATAATAATTATAATCTGAACAGTAATCTTGAATGAATAGTCTAGATAGACTAAAAATTGGTAAATTTCTACCTTGCTAGAAAAGTTGTTTTGATGGGAGACTTGAGCCGGTAATGATTACAAGAAGGAAATTTGAATGTGCATATTTGTGCGGGTGAGTTATTAAAATTTGCTCTTGTTTAGAGAACAAAGGAAAATGAATAGAAAAAAAAGTAAAACAAGAATTTAATTGAAAATGAATGTTAAATTGAAGAAAGTAAACTTAAAATAATATCATGTGGAATGAGCATGCAAAGGAAGAATAATGTGTATACTTGTTAATACAAGAGAGGCCACGAGAGCTATGTAGCAACAGGGAGGTACTACTCGAGCTCTAACAATAGGTAAGTGTCATACACCTTGTCATTTTCTTCCTTAATCTGTCATTGTATTATGCTGGAAATGTTCTATTATATCATATTTAAATTATGGTTTTTGACAAAGAAATTAGTTTCCTAGTAATAGGACTAATGTCTGGTAATGGGACTAATGCACAGTAATGGGTGGAGGAATTAGTTTCCAGGTAATTGTATTAATGCTTGATAAGGGGAGAATAAATTAGTTTCCTGATGATGGGACAAACAAGAAACCTCGATATGGTGAATGAATAATGTAGATGAATAGATGGATTATGTTGATAAATAATTGAGGAATAATTGACAATGACGACCTATAATTTAAATGCAATATTTTATTTGTTCTATTTGCTTTAGTAATTTGCATGTCATAAGGTTAATTGATATTTATAAATTAATATATAGGTACCTCACAGCCTTGAATAGGATGACAAATATTTATAGGACAACCTTTGATCAAAACTTGTATTAAATGCACCTTTTGTTTTGTAATGAGTTATGTATTTAAGTATTAATTATACCAAGGTTTATGTAATTTGAACTCAACTTAATCAAGTAAACTTATAATGCCATATTAGTTCTTTTATCGTGTCCTGGATAATTAGTGTGTGATTGTGTTTCTTTTAATTGTTAAAGATTTGAACATTTTATATTGATAATTATATGCATGTGGTGAACCATAATGAAATATGATGAATGTGATGTGTGAAGTTGTGATGGGATGAGTCCAGGATGATTGAAATGTGAATTGGTTGAATATTGAAGTGTAACAAGTCTTTATCGATAACTTCGGATCTCCCGGTATAAAAAAGACTCTGCTGAAATTTCAATAGATATCCAAAGAAAAAAAATCACTCTAAAAGTTGTAATATTCATGAGAAATTAAGTAATGATTGCATGTGTTTATAAAGAATGTTATAGTTGGTATCAAAGCCTTGGTATGGATTCAGGAACTATTATGAAAATTTTTATATGTTGAATTGTTTGAGGATGGTTCGTATGAGACATGGCACTATGATAGACCCCTCTTGAGTGAGGATGAGAGATCGGGATGTAGATCTTGAGAAGAGTCAGAGGAGGATCCCTTAGTTGATATTGCCTCTTATGCGCCATCGATTTCCATTTAGAAGAGATGGGATGGATCAGTTGGACTCCTAGATGATACCACTTCCAGACAAGCTTAGGTATCACTTATGAAAGCCCCTGTTTTGTATACTGACCCTATTTTTATTGCACAAATAGTGAGGGCAATAATGGAAAATATGAGTAATGTCCTAACTCTTACAGCCCAGTAGCCTAAGTAGTGCCACCAGCTCCAGTGGTCACGACACCTACAGACAATGTAGTTGCCTTGATATAAATTGTAAAGAGCATGAGAGAGATGAGCTATAAGCCTTTCCTGGGGGATTAGGATGTAAAAATTACTGGCAGATGAATCAGAAAGATAGAGAAAACTCTAATTTAGATAAAGGTGCCAGATGAATTAAGGGTAGATATGCCATGTAACTATTGTCCGATATAGCATGGTCATGGTGGGAAACAGTGCAGTTGAGGAGGGACACCGGGTTATGGACGTGGGGTGATTTTAGAGTTAATTTTGAAAATCAAGTTTACTCTAGATATCACCGAAAAATGAAGAAAAATAAGTTTCTGACATTAACATGATGACATGTCAATGCTTGAGTATGAAAAGAGATTACACGACCTCTCTATAATTGCCTTGCATCATGTTTCTACTTCATATGTATACTTCATTTCATGGCACCTTATACACTACAATGTTAGTATCTAAACCAGACATATCTGTGTAGGATGAAGCAAACACATCGACATACTCGTGTAGTAGTGAGATCAAGTTTTCCCTTTATCTAGTAGTGATTAGAGTCCCTATTTTCAATTATCTTTCATACTGACATTAATTGTCTCTAATTCTTTTTTTTTTTCTGGTTTCCAAGCTCACTCTGATTGTTCTACTAGCTTAGCGAATTCTTTTACATCATTCTCTTCCCATTCATTTTCTTCCATTGCAATTGTGTAGTCATCAAAATTTGGCCATTCATTCTCAGTGAAATGTGCTCGTGATTTTGTGGATGATCCGCTTTCAGATTTCCTGAAAGCGGAAGGTGATTTAGTGTAAGTATGTATTTTGCAAAGATAAAAGGATGGAAAAATTTGCAAAAATACATGATCTCATTGATAAAAAAGAAAGGCTCAACTACAACAAAAATCATATATTGACATCTTGAGCTAAGATTGCCAACTTGGTATGAAAGCAAAGACAAACATAAAAAGCACACCAGAACAACATTGTCATTTACTTTTTGAAGACTACAGGAGCTTTTTAGGTCACCTAATTTTGGAACATTTCACCACTTACCAACTTTCCCATGAAAGTCTTTAAAGATGTTTCTTCTACAATGTGAACAATTACTAGTAGTAACAACTCTTCTCCTTCCATAGTCTTTCCTTTCTCACTACAGCTCTTGACCTTACTGTCATCATGTTCCAATATGTTGATGCCTATAATAGTCAAGCCTTGGGTAGAGACATTCATCATATCTTCAGAGTGCATTACATAAGTAGCCTTGGGGAATGATACCTAAATTAGAGGGATGACAATCTCTTCCTCTTTTCTCGTTTAATATTGGCAACTCTTTAATAGTCTCTCTTTTAAGGCTTAAAGTCAAGCACAAATCTCTTATTTGCAGTCTTCAACCGTATCAGACTTATCCTCTCAAGATTTTAAGAGATAGGATCATACTAGAAAAGAAGTCTGTGCCTTAAGAAATATTTGGCCACCATTCTTATGGCTTCAAAAATTACCAGTTTTCTCAATACCGTGTCTTTTGGCACCCATTTTGTATTAACAATTTCAAAAGCATGGAAATTTCCATCTTTGCTCCGCTCCCTTTGACTTTATATAGGGAACCGTCGCGTTCTACACCATTGATAAGGTCTCTTCGGCCTTAATTATTACCAATGTTCCATTCATAATATACTTCAAACACTGATGCAAGGATGATGTCATGGTGCCAGCGGCGTGTATCCAAGGCCTTCCTAATAACATGTTGTGTGATGTTCATCACTTGTAAGGTTACTAAAAATACTTGCGGGGATAACTCTATTTCAATGGTCCCCACCACTTGCCTTAGGAAACTATCATAAGCCCTAACTATTATGGTGTTTTGCAGCATATGCGTTGAATCAACTAACATTTCATCTAGCACATGCTTTGGGAGTACATTTAAAGCTGAATTGTTGTCCACCAATACTTTACCAATGGTGCAATCCTTGCACCTCGTATTGATGTACAGAGGTTTATTATGACTCGTTCCTCCAGCATCGAGCTTGTCTTTAATGATGTATAGGTAATTTTTCGCATTGATTCTTTTGACTAGATACTTCATAGTCCTTTGGGTCATGTCTTGGGGCACATATGCCTCGTTCAATACTTTCTGCAGTGCATTGCAGTGTGGCTTAGAACTTAGGATAAGAGACATCAGGGATATCCTGGTAGGGATTTTCTTCAGCTGCTTTACCACATTATACTCACTATGCTTCATCAGCTTTAGGAGTTCACCGACTTCTTTCTCACTCGTAAGTTTTTTTGTTTACATCTCTTTGATGTCATCTACAACCTCTTTGCCTTTAGCTTTTTGTTTCCTTTCTAGTTCTTTATGTGTAAAGCACCTACCATTTCAAGTTAATCCATCAATCTTAGTCTGAAACATAGAAGCATGACCTTCAATATTGGGAGAATTTTTGTAATTATAAGGCAATGCATTATAGTTCCCATTATAGGTAACGACAGGCCTTGTTAGGACGAGCTTCGATGGATTGTTCTCGGTATGTTGAAGCCTACACATTTATGCTTTCTTCCCTTGAAAACTTATCATGCCTACGATATCATCATTTTCCTCATTCTCTATTTGTAACAGACCACAAGTCATCATTTGTATTAGCTTATGGTGAAACTATTCACATTCATCAATGTCATGTCCTATTACTTCGTAGAACCTATAAAAATTATCACTCTTTCTTGAACCTGATTCATTTTTTATTAGCAAATACCCTACTTGCATTAACATGTAATACAACTTATCTATGGTTACCCTTAAAAGCTTCTCTTTCTTTCTTCCAAACTTCACATCATTTTCTCCTTCATTATTAGAAGCATGATTAGGCAAAGGGTTGGAATTGATGTTAGGGTTATCTTCAAAAGTTATTCATCTTGCTTTGAATAATTGCAAGAGCTTTCTTTTGAATGCTGAACAAATATCAATATTCTGGCTAGGGTTATTGGCATGGTACTCATAGGTTAGGTTTGGTTTGTACCAATTTAGAAAATGAGACCTCAGTGGTGGACATAGAAGAGGGGCCACATGACTCATGCTTAGCAATTTTATATACATTTCTCCTAAGGGCATAAGTAGAGGTGAGAGTTGTTCCTGGTTTCTTTGGTATGCTCTCGTTGGATTGTTTTCGACTTGGTTTTCTAGCGGGTTAGTATGCTGGTTTATCATAAGAGGCTTAACAGAGTTAATACTGAATATTTGAGAAAACGGGGTCTGATAGTTTTGGGTTTGGTAATTCTTCTTACCTTTATACCTTATTTCCACATTACTCACTTTAGCATTCTTTTTCCTCCTAGTAAACCCCTTCTTCTTGGTAGGTTTCAATATGCTACAAGAGGATATTCTATTCTCTCAGCAATAACAACAACATCATAAAAATGTTGGGTAGAGCTACCCATCATATGCTCATAATATAAGAACTTTAAAATATTGGTAAATAGAGTCACCATCTCTTTCTCCAAGGTGGTTGTACATACATTGCCTTGTTTTTCCACATATGGGTGTACTTTTTTATGGTTTCCTTATTGCTTTTGTCCATCACCATTAAACTCATTCGGTATGGAATGATGTTAATATTGAATATGTTATTTCAATAAAGCATTAGCAAGATCCCTTTATTTCTTGACCCTTGTGTTATCCAAAGTTATATACCAGCTTAACATATAACCAATCAAGTTGTCTTGAAAGAAATGGATGAGCAACTTCTCATCGCATATGACTTCTGCTATTTTTTTTACAGTTGACCTCATGTGCACATTAGGGCATTTCAGTCTTATATATGTGACAAATTTTGGCACCCTAAACTTCTTGAGCACCACTACATTTAGCATCAGCATATCCCAACTGCTCTAACAAGATCATAGACGTCAAATCCCTCAACAACCCTCAATATTTCTTCTCGGGCAACCCACTTTTCTTGTTCGAGAAGATTGGAGGATTCAACCCCGTAGGATCCCTCCATTGTTAAATCTATTATAGTCGACATTGAGTAAGTATAATCAAGTGAGTCATTAGAATGCTTGTTGTTCCTTGTGGTCTAGTAGCAGGATTTGCCCTCAAGTTTTGTGAATCGAGGATAACTAGAGTTATTAGCGGCGGTAACATGGTTGGCTACTGACTGGATGTCCTTTCCCTAGACTACGCTCGTAGGAATTACTCGAGTAAACTAGTTATATAAGCCATATTATTTTTAACATCTTCCAACTTTTTTTGGTAGTGGGCTTCAAGGTGAGCCCCGTTTTCATTTTCTATATTTTTGCGAAGCCTAGTATTATAGACTCTAGCAGGGGAACCTATATTTTAAATATCTATCATGCACATTCTATAATTTATAAATGCATATGGATATATGATTATGCATGATGATGTATATTTGATATTGAATAGCTATACCCTAGGCTAATATATAGCCACCATTCCTATATAAACGGATAGGGTTCTGATACTTTCGTAGTTGTCGAGACAATTTAATCTGAGTCAATGCTTAATAAAATATACTCATCATAAAGAAATATTGCTCAAAAGGTTAGGTCTAAGACCTTTTCATTAATACTTGATGAAAACTTTTACATTTGAAAGCTAGTCTACTCATCATCATCGTTTATAGGAAGAAAGGCAAAACCTTTATTTTCTATGTCTCTAAGAAAAGCATTAGTCCCAACCATACTTTATTGATATCGATTGACATCCCTTTCAACCTGCTAGGCATTGTGGTGGATTCTTCAAGCATATACAAAGGCTTGGTTAACTACTCATCCATATTTCTCATGTTCTCCAAGAGTAACACGTTCTTATTCAGTTGATTATTGTTGGTGTCAATCATCTGGTTATGGCACTCGAGCAGTTCGTTCTTCTCTTCCAAATGGTTTTCCTTGCCTTTTTTTTTTCCTATTGAGCTTCTTCTCTAGTAGGTTGATCTCATTTTTCTTATTATCCAAATCAGTTTTAAAGACCCCGACAGTTTTTTCTTTAGCTTTAGCTTCAGCCAGCTCACTTTCCAGCATCACATGCTTCTTGTAAAGCATTTCATACTGCTCAATCCGACTTTTAACTCAGCTTGAGTCCTTGAAGACATATCAGCCTTTTCTTGGCAATCATTGAAATTGGTTTTCAAAGCCTCTAGCTCAGTACTGGTTTGCATCCAATGTGTTCTCAATTCTCCTCGCTCTTCCTCAGCTTGGTTTCTAGTTGTCTTTTCTTCTTTCAATTGCTTTTTTAAGAACATGATTTTCTTGTCCTTTTCCTCTAATTGTTGCTCTACAAACTTTCTCAATTTCTCTCAGTAAGGAGTTGCTCCTCAAGGGATATCCTGAGGGCTTTATTGCCGTCCACCTCTATTTAGAGCTTTTCCAATTGTTCTCTTAACTCTTCTTCCTTGTTAATCCTTTTTCTTTTAATTGGTTCAATAGCTTGTGAAGTCTCAACTTCAAATCCAAGAGTCACGAGGATGGTGACTAATGATGAATTTATCCATTTTGGATATTTTTCACTAGTAACTGGATCTCTAAAACCATCTAATTCCTTTTTTACTAATATCAGAAGCTTCCAAACTTGGTTGATGTTCTCCACAACTTTCAAAATAGATTAGTCCTTGAATGACCTGGAGAATTGGGATAACTCAGTTGTCTTTGACACATGTTATATGCCTTTAAGTTGCCTTACAACCAAAACGGACGCGTAGCTGACATATCCAGTCACTCCAATCAGAGGCACCCATTGTCTTTGCCCACAACTCATCAAGTAATTTATTACTCTCATCCACAGGGCTTTCCACTCCACTTCTTTTTATAGGGTTCCTTGCAATTTTACTTTCTAGTTTTCCTCGCTCATGTCCTTCCACTCCTTTTCTTTAACTATCTCTAGTAGTTTTTAACTAAGCCATTAGAAGTTGTTTAATACCGACTTCTTGGTTTCAATATGGCTAATTAGCCGTATGTACAACAGTTTATTCATAACATCTCATCGATCCCTTGTCAACCCTCCTACAATGGTTGAGCGCCAAGATAGTTTCTGCTAGTATCACCACAATGAGATTTATCTGAGTGTTTTCATATACAACAAAAACTGCGGTTGCCTTTAAACTGATTATTCTAGTGAGGTTTGAAAATAAAACCAACCCGAAGATTCCTAAAACATGTATTATGTTCTTTTCTTTAACATATCTATAGTCATTCTTTTTCCTTACGAGCACATCTTCAATCATCTTCCATTTTTAACCATTAGGACTTTTCTCTAATATCTTATTATGATCTAGAACTTTGATCAATTTGGTTAATTCAATTAGCACTTTGTCACGCCTTTGGTTGGAGTAAACTTTGTATATATTTTAAGGGAATTCAGTCAGTAAACCATACTCTTACAAAATAGAACACACGTCTACATTTCTAAAAGTGAAACACCGGTACTCGTGGTTCTAAAAATGTATCAAGGCTTTAGTTATTGAATTATGCATAGACACTTTTGTGATTTCCACCATCCTCTCATATTTCTTCAAAAACCCATCCTCACGGATGCTTTTCATGTGTGATATGAGCTTCTTCAAGTCATTTCCAGAGCAACTCACATTTCTGATGGATAGCGATTTACTATCATTCAACATCAGACAATCCTCTTCTAATAGTTATAAGGATTCAGAATCCAACCCGTATTCAACAAAGGTCATCTCTTTAATAGTAGCCATTTTATCAGTCCTAAGTCCTACAATTCAAAATGTTTTTTAGGATTGAGCATGTCTTAATGCAATAGTGTTTAATTGCAGAACATACATCCTACAAGCAAGTTTTATGTCTTTTATGTGAGACATTGATAAGTACTATCTAGTCTTAAAAGAGTCTTTTATTGTCCCAATGATTACCCTCGTGAAGGTAATATAGGGGTTCAGTGGGTAATGGGATGGTACGTATACCAATCATTATCAGTCCAAGCACTCAACAAAAAGTTGAATGGTTTCACGAACTTAAACCCTGATTGAAAGTCATAGGGTAAGTCGTTACTCCCACACCGAACCTAGAGTTTCCAAGTGTGTGTATTCCAAAGCAATATATCACAAATGGACTAGTGATGCATGAAGATATTCATCCATATCCAATATACATGCATAAGTAGGATAAAATATGCTAAAACGTAAATAAGTATATAAAAAAGTAAGTCAAATGTGAAAATTTCAAAATATCAAATCACATAAAACACTCAAAGCCTAGTCCAATACTGTAAAAAATAGAAGATCCCCAGTAGAGTCGTCATTCTGTCGCACGTGCGCGCACGGCATAGCAGGACATTGGAGGGTCAAGGAGTTGCCACCTAGTTTGGTTTAGGGTTACTAGGAGACCCGAGTGGACTGGTCTTATTTGAAATTCCTATATAAGGGGCTGGTTATACCAAGGGAAGGTATTAGCACCCCCAATGCACCTTACCTGAGGTAAGCTGTATTGTATGGTCTGAATGTGGCTTAAAGGCGTTGATGGATTCCTAATTGGTGGTTCGTCTATGGCTCGGAAAAAAAATTTACGCTCATGAACAAAACTAGCATTTCAAATTTATTATGGGCTCGTATGCTCAAATAAATCCTTATAGGAAGAATCCATGTAGGTGCCCTGACATGATTCACCTATCCTGGAAGGTAAAAGCGTTTTCCACAACTCGTATATTATGGTGAAAAATACTCCCAATTAAAATTAGTGAATATTCAAAAAATATCTAAGAATTTTGTAATCAATTCTTGATATTTAAATATTAGCCTAATTATAAATCCAATATTTATACCAGAATGTTGACCATTAATTTTCAGATGAAAAAAATTTAGAGTTATTGAAATAGTGACCAAATTCTTAAAAAATCTCACAAACATATTTAAATTCCCAAAAAAAAATATAAAGAAATAAATTCTAAAACAATGCTAAAAAAATTCTATTTTTTATGAATAAAATACAATTTTTTTATAAGGATTAGATCGTATGCAACAAACAGAATTTTTTATTTTTTTTAAAGGCCATGTTTTGCAAACTCATTTTTTTCTAAAACTAAAATTGTTAAAATAGGCTTATGAGTTATTTGCCAAACACAGCCAAAAGAAAACCCTTAGCAAAAACATTGTCAGCCAAATAAGGTTTTAACCTTTTACCTGATTTTGACTCGACCGGGTTAACCCAAAACTTTTAGTTCGACTATAAACCGAACCAAAGTCCGCTGGTTTCACCTAAAAAACAAACAAAAACCTATACCAGAATCCAAAATGAAATTAAACTTAAAAAAAACATAAAAACTCAAACTTTTATCAAAACAAATCAAAACCCAAAAAAACGAAGAACACCGAAGAACATTCATCATGAACCCAGTAATGTATATTTCAAATCAGACCATATATAAACAAACCAAGGACATAGGCATGTTAGAAAGCATGCAAGCATCAATAATCTAACATTCATACACTTTGATTATCACTCAAACACCGTGATTTTGTCAAAATAAATTTCAGTTCAAAACTAACACCCTAGGGTTAAAACCTACTGAGAACATGTTATTGATGCAAATAAACTCAAGATTATTTACTACTAAAGTCTCCCAAAGGATTTTGTGTAAAGAATCTGATCAAAACTAGTCAAATCATGGAGCTAAGACAATGTTCTTTCTAGGAACACGAAGAACACCGCCCAACAGCCCAAAAATAGCCCAGAAACCCAGCACAGTTTCAATCCTCCAAAACTGGAATTTTTTACTTCTAAAACATGCTTTATTTGTTCTAACAAGTTACACAACCATACCTAAACAAGTTTGAATAAAAAAAAAACTAACAAATAACATCAAAATCATGCAAAAGGTTTTAAATTTCAAAACTACCAACTTAAAATAGCATAAGAAACATCAAATTTTAATTCAAAACTGACTCTTTAAATACTTGAAATCCAAACCATGCCCTGGAACCAAAAACACATTAACCAGCCAAAATAAAATAAAATCAATAACCCTATTGTCAAATTTTTATATCACTATATTTTGTTTAATATAAACATTCAAGCATATTTTAAACATATGGGAACATTAACAAATAACCCCAAATAAAATCAAACAAATAAAAAAATAATATTATGTGCATTAATTAAAATCAAAGCTAAAACTCAAATAATAATTGTATTACTCTTTATTTCCTTCTTTTCTAAGTTTGTTACTCTATAAGTTGTGGACAAGGAAAGTTGTGGAAATACTTATGCTAGGCTCTTAAACATTGATTTTAGAGTTCTTTATCAATCTTTTCTTCACCTTTTTCTCTCCTCCTACTCTTATTTTCTAGAAGTATTTATAAGATTTGTTAGGGTTTTTGATAATATATATTTACAATCTTTGATTTACAAATCCATTATACATGTTAAGATAACACCAGACAAAAACTAGAGTAATCGGATTCCCTATAAATATTTGTGAACAAAATAATGTTCATATTAGACGGAAGAAAAAATATTGAACGTCAACATCTCAACTTGCAGCAGTATCATGCGTAGGGCACAGGTTGTACGGATATCAATGCAACTAAAGGCCTCAAATAAATCCAAAACGAGCCTTAAACATATACGCCACCTAAATTAGAGGCAGTTCTAAATATCAATACTATAACAATGATGATGACAAAATAGAAATATAAAAGGAAAAAAAAAATAGTAAGAAGCTTAACAATTAAACATTCAGAATGAAGGAATAGACGGTGGAGCTCTTATGTTCGAAATACATCACGATCCTCAGCCGATTAACATTTCTCTTCACATGTTTTCCAAAAGTCAGCGTCTTAGAGATGCTACTGTGGTCTTCTGGTTCTTTGGAATGTAAGCAAATTGGCTAAAATCAACGGCATTATTCGACCTTCCATGGAAAGAAAGACACATCATAGATGGAGAAATTGCGTAAATTTAATAGCACAACACAACTCAGCATTAGGACTAAATATATTACCTATTGGTACAAGTGTTCCGAATGTCTTTCAGAGGGGCTCGCAGTCCACTGGCACGAGAACCAGATGAGTTGTATCTAAATGAAGATATCACAGAAATAAAACTTTCCATTGATTTCTCTGCTATGTTGGAATAATGGCTTATATGTGAAATGTCAGATCCAAACTTCCGTTCCTCAAGTTTCGTCCCTGCTAATGTCTCCTTGAGGTGAGGATCGCAACCTTAACAGTGATAAAAAGAAAAGGCAAGAAAAAAAAAAAGGGAAGGAAAGAAATGAACATGAAATGTTTTCTTTCGAGTTAAAAAATTGTTACTTTTAGAGAATGAACAAATGGTTGATGTATATTCAACACCTAACCCAATGCATACAGGTTCATCTTTTATGCCTAAAGAGTCGCAATTCACAAGTCCTTACATGAAGATACATATCATGCATGCACTCAATATGTCTGACTGTGAATCATTATTTTTCATTATGTGTATTGTTTTGAGGACTGGAATTGGAAAAGAGGTGAGGTGAGGTGTCAATCACTACAGTATATATTAACATATCATTTGGCACAACAAAGACTTGATTATTAAATTAAATAAATTTACCCGTAAAAGTATTAAATAACTTCCAGGCAATTATATCTGAATACCTTGACCTTTTATACCGCATCAGGTATTGACAAAATCTTAGTGTGTATGCGTGCTTCATTCAATATGCCTCAATGAGTATTAAGAAGCCATATTAAGCTTCCAAAAACAAAACAGAGCATTATATGATGATGACAGTTTAAATATAACAATTGCAGTTATGGGAGAGGAAAGTAGCTATCACTTGTTGGCCTAATAATTAATATAAGGCATATAATTAGTTTGATAAGCTTGATAAGTAATCAATTGACAGTTCAATGAAAAAGAAAGGTGCCTTACTCAAAAAATTGTACTTTCCATGGTTGAGTAAACTAACTTGAAATCTAATTCATCTGAGATTTCAAAAAGAACAAATGGATATGATTAATTTGTTTCTTGATTCCAATTGATATTTGGTCAGATGCCCAGTTTAAGTAGGTCTGTGTTTGAATGACATCTTGATATTGCATACCATTATACTACTGTGTCCATGCCTACCATAATATTACTGTGCAAATCCATATTGGATTTCATTTCAATGCACAAAAAGTTATTTTCAGAATGAATTCTGGAAAGCAATCTCATAAATAAGACATACCATCATCAGGAAGAGATGCATCTGTGCGCATGTGCTTCACTTCCATGTTCTGAACAATCAAAACGATGAAGGAGTCCTGGTATTAATAGATATATTTTGAAAATGAAATGGAAAAAAAAAGGTGAAAGGTGAAAGCGCCTACTCTTTGAACATTGTCATCTGGGGATGTCTTTCTTTTCATCATGATGCCATTTGAACATTTATTGTCAGAAGGGCTCTCAAGAATGAAATCTTTATAAATATTGTTGGCTGAATCATCCCTTTCTAAGAGCTTTTCTTGTTTATTGCCTTGATCATTCTCATTAACTGACTTGTGCTGGAAAAAAGAGCTCCTTATAGTGATCTCTCTGTTCCCTGTTCTATTTTCAGATCCCTCAAGGATGCTATCTTCAAACGTATCACTGGCAACATCATCCTTGACTCTGATCATTTCGTGTTTATTGTCTTGGCCATTCTTGTTCATTGACTTGTGCTGGAAGAAACGACTCCTAACAATGACCCTTTTGTTCTCTGTTCTTGTTTTCCCCTCAACAGAAATTGGAGCGTTCTCATTATTACACTCCTTTAGTAATGCTTGACAAGGTCCACGCATTGAATGACCAATTTGTTGTAGCAAAATACTTTCAGGAGGCCCCTTCTCATCCACCATGCCTTCATGTTTCAAAAATACACGTGTAAGCACTAAATGCTCACTTAACTCGACAATTTATACCTGTATGAACTATGAAGAAAGCTATTTCCTTAATCCTTACCAGGACTTGGAGACTCCATAAACTCATGAACTCCATCTGGAAAACAACTTTCCACCTGCAGGAGGAACTTCCGAAATTATAAATAAAGACAAGAAAAGGAATTCAACTGAAACCAAATCACATCAATTGAATTTATCATCTCTTATAGCATTACTCACATTGTTGCTGTGGAGGTTGTTTCTGTCACTCTTAGAGACAACTAAGGATGCTGAAGAGCAGCTGGTATTACAAGAAGCAGCCTCCTCACTACCATTATTGCTGGGACTCGAAGAAGTGTGAATCACTAGACTTGGACTTGTAGGTGACAACTGAGGTGCTCTGAAGTTTCTCTTTGCTTCCAGAGATGAAAAGCCTTGTAGCATTAAGGAAAACTAGAAAGAAATAGGATTTATGCATACACAAAAAACACATTTATGCACATAAATATATCATCTCCATCCAGAATTCCATCTTAGAAGCCTTGCCCTTTTCTACCATAACCTCAAGGCACAACATCTGTTTGCACCTCAATGCCAGACCTTTGATGGAGGTAGAACCATCACAAAC
>Ga0307518_10001957_pt1 | contig 15173 bp, 11 predicted proteins | sample 25_EM_MG_FD_203889 | JGI IMG/M metagenome (GOLD analysis project Ga0307518, IMG submission 203889) | Populus trichocarpa ectomycorrhiza microbial communities from riparian zone in the Pacific Northwest, United States - 25_EM | ecosystem: Host-associated > Plants > Roots > Unclassified | place...
AAAAAGACCCTTTGGGAATTCAGAAAAGGGGAACTTAATTCATTCAAATACAATTCTTGAGGTTAATTCTCACCTGAAGTAGAATCAATTCTGCATTACATAATCATAGCTTGATTGGGACCTATCACTATCAGGAATCATTAAGCTCTGAAACACATCATCTATGACCTCCAACCAAAACCACAAAGAATCTTTGATCTCTGATACCAATTGACGCTGTCAGGAGCGAACAATAACGAGTTTGTTACAACTCAAAATCCTTAAAGATAAAAAATACCATAACTATGAGGAGACACCCAAGATATTTAATTTTTATCCATCCATGTCTCCAATTTTCAAAAGGATATTACAACTTTTTATATAGAAAAAACTACAAAACCTAGTAATATTGAATAAGAAAAATAAACTAGGAAAACTATTCACTTCAAATAAAAAAAAACTAGAAAATCATAATAATACAAAATAGAAAAATATAAAATTAAATAAAAAAATAAATATTTTTCTAAAACGCTCATGCATCACCATCGTTATCATTAACTCCATCATTACTATCACTATTATCTTCGCAAACATGTTATAATTGTCTTTACTATCATTACAACTACTTCTATCATATCAAACTTACTATAACCACCATTATTTATTAAAGAGATTATAATTATAAAACAATTGACAATATTATAATTTTTCATCACTTTTATTATTATATCGATTATCATCACTACTATCATTGTTGTATATGATAGTGCCATTTAATTATATTGATTAAATTACATAACGTAATCACTTTTTATAATGTTTTTAATTAACATTTGTATTATCATATTTCTTAAATTAAGTCTGTATAAAAAAGTTTCTTCATGATTCTTTGTTAAAAATACAAACAATGATTAAAAAAATATGTTTTGGTTTTCTAAAGACAGAAAGTGTTACCGAATGCGCTCTAAGGTTAATTCTTTTTGTTTTGAGCAGAACAATGAAAAAGATACATACATTCTTGGGTTGTTGAAGACATTGTCATACAAATTAGTTGACAAAAGTTTCTATGGTTTAATATAATAAATAAAATTAAATATAAAGAAAGAAAAAGAAATTTATAAAAAAAATAGTAAAATTAAAGAACTTTCAAGGGAGAAAAAAAAGGCAAAATTAAAGAAGAAGAAGAAGAAGAGGTTATTTGTTTTGGCTTTATTAAAAAAAAAAACCAAGATCACTATCATAATTTTTATTTATTTATTTATTATTATTACTATTATTTTTGGCTTTGAAATATTTTGACAACCCGTTATTGCTTCTCTATATTTTTTGAAAGCAAACAACAAAAGCAAAGCAAACAAATTTAAATATATGAAAACTAGGATGATAAACAAATCAACTATAAAAGAAATGAGAGTGATTAAATCAAGATTATGGAAGTGGTCCAAGGCATAGGATCACGATAATAGAGATTAATGCAGGGGACGGTATTGTACACATGGACCATATACGCCTGTATAGTCGCCCTTAGCTACCGGTCCGGTCTTGGTTCAATTGTTCAAGGAGTTCAAGTAGTATTTGGTATAATGGATGGTATTATATGAACTGGAGTCATATTTTATGTTTGGTGTCCATCGAGCTCCAATAGACTGAATAATTCATTTTATTTTATGTTTGGTGGACATGAGACAAGATATAATAATATACTGTAATGACAATAATACTTCTATTTTGTCTAATGTTTGAAGTGTAGATTATAACATATATTGTTTTTTAAATTTAAACATAAAAAAGATATTCAAATATAAGGTAAAAATAAAATATGAAAAATTTTATTTTACTTTTAATATGTATCATTGTCAAACTTATATATTTAAATAAAATAATTAGATATGATTTTTTTTCACTTTATTCTATATTGAGTGTTGAAATTAAAAATATTATAAAAACCCTGGTTATAAAACCTGGACTGACATGGAGGGTCGACTCGGGACCCGACACACCTACGGCCTGAACCGGTCCGGGTTTAAGAAAAAAATAGAGGAATGATTGACCAGACTTGACGCTATCAAAAACCCGGGTTGACCCGCAACTTGGTCAACCCGAGATAAAACACGAGTAAAAAATTCATTGATTTTTTTGAAATTTTTTTTGGTCAAAACTAGGTTGCTTTGATTCTTTTAAAAAGAAATTGGGTCAACTTAGGTTGACCCTACCGACCCGTGACCGAGGCCTTGCCTAGAGTCGATCCCAGAGTCAAGTTTTAAAATTATAATAATAACCATTTTTGTTCTTATTTTGACCCGGGTCAACCTGAGTTAATCCTTTTGAACCGTGACCTAGACCTTGCCCCAGATTGACTTCCTAGTCAGGTTATGAAATTATGATCAACCCGGATTAACCCTTCTAATTGTAACTCGAGCATTGCCCCATATCGATCTCCGAGCCATGTTTTAAAATTATGATAATAACTATTTTTATCCTTACACTGACTCGGGGGTCAACCCGAGCCTTGTCTCAATTCAATCCCTAAGTAAGGTTTTAAAACTATAACAATAATCATTTTTATTCTTATGTTAACCCAGGAAAACCCGAGTAGACTCTCCCGACCTATGATCCGAGCCTTGTCTCTAGTCGACCCTTGAGTCGGGTCACCACTCATCAATCAAAATGATATGTCAATAACAAAAGTTTGGGTTTAAAAAAAAAAAAATAACGATAAGATTGATCCAGGTTGACATAGAAAAAACTTGAGTTGACCTATAACTCGGATTTACTCGTCAAAAACTCGTTGATTTTTTTCTCGTTTTTATCCTCTTAAAGAAATTAATTTTAAATGAAGGGAAGTATAATTATTTCATAAATAACAACTCTTGTGCAGATAATTAGATAATTTTATCTTACCGAAACAAAAATTTCTATCTCATGATTAAAATGGAAAAATGTTTTGAGCAAATTTTCAAACATCAAAAGCATCTTTCCTTCGTATCATAAACCAGATTCATCCGTGAGATATTATTTTGTAGTATAGTAAATCTAAATCCAAGATTGAGTAAAGTCTTCAAAACTATCAAAGGCCTACGAGGAATGATTTTCCATTGCAATCTAATTTGAGTATGATCCAAAGAGAACATCATGGGATCCACTTGTAACATCATAATCTTCAACCTGTACGCCCACCATCAAGACAGCGTTGCCCCAAGTGGGACCTATTTGGTCGTCTCCACGTGGATGTGTCCATGCCACTTATTCCGGTGAGAAATTGTTACTGCTTTTGTTTTTCTATTTTAAAATTATTTTTTTAAATTTAAATTAATATATTTTTTAATATTAAAAATATTTTTTTAAAATAAAAAAAATATTACTTTTATATATATAAAAAAACATTTAAAAAAATAACTATTACGACATTTTCAAATATTTTCATTAGCACAACATTTATCTCTTTTATCGAATAAGGGGTCTGAGAAGCAGAGGCGGTGCAAGAAAAAAAATTAAAAGGTATCAAATTAAAAGAATCATTTTAAAAAAATTAAAATTTTAGTTATTTTATACAAGGAAGAGGTTGAGAAAATTTTCCTAGCAGGAAATCCCTGTCTCCGCCACTGCTGAGAAGGACAAATTTTGTTCATTTGTCGAACTTTACTTGGAGATCAAGTTTTTAATAATAATAAGAAAAACTTTGGGAATCATTTTTTTTTAAAATCCTCTTTATGATGAGGTGGATATTTACATGTACAAAAAATAAAATAAAATCACAAGACAAGAGTTTGGTTAATGAGATAGGAGTTGTGGCGTGTAATTTAGAATAAAATTCACACAAAATATTATTATATATTCTACGAAAAATAATGTTGGTTTATGGTATCTGCTTCTTCTTCTCTGAGGGGAGGAGGAGCTGCCTAGACGAACACATGAAGAAATTTAATGGAGTTGTATGTATTCTCGGATGGGCAATTAAAAACGGAAAAAAATGAAAGGGAGAAAGACACGTGTAAATATAACATGGAATTCAAGCCATGGCTGTGGTAATTTTACATTTATTTAGGAAAGGTGCCTCTTCCATTTATGGCACCCAAGAAAAAAAATGGAACCACTTAACCAGGTAGAGAAGAGAAGGCGACGAAACCGACCCGACCCGGACCCGGGCCCGGAAAGTCAGTTCCATTATTATTGATTATTGTATCTTCAGTGTTTGTTAAATTACAAACTCAAATTCGGCACCCCTTTCTCTCTCCTCAAAAAAAAAAAAAAAAAAAGAAGGAAGAGATTTTTTCCTAGATCTCAAACGTGAAAAAAATTCCACTCGCAGACTCCCCCTCCCTCTTTCTGTTTGTTTCCATAGAAAACAAGAAGGGAAAACAAAATAAACCTTGTTTTTTAAAATAAAGGGAATCAAAAAGAAAAATTGAAGTCCTGATTATCGATCCGTCACTCACTTACTCTCAGCTGTCTGTTTCCAAAAGAAAATTCATTTCCTTTTCTTTTCCAGGGAATCAAAAACAGAGGTTTTGGGGATTTGGAGTGGAATTGGGGTGTGTTCGGTTGTGAATGTTTGCTAAGTTGTAAGGAAATGAGCAAAGAAAGGCCTCCTGAGCCTCTCGATTTCTTCATTTGGACTGTTGAGGTATATTTCTCCTTTACTCCTTTCCTTTTTAATTCATTAGATTTTATTGGATCTTGTGTTAGATCCTGTCACTACTCTCATAATTGTGATCACTGCTCAGATATTATTATTATTATACTCACAGCTTCTAATTTCAGTGATTTTGATCGTGATGGAAATCTGTGATTGTGATGATTGATTGTGCAGGTTTTTTTTATTTTTCATCTGTATTTTTTAATGCGGTTAGGCTGTGGTTTGTGAAAAATGAAATTGGTGTTTGATTTCTTTTTTCCTGGTGGAGTTAGTCAATTGGAACAACAGGTGTATCACCTTCTAAGTTTCAATTTCTTTTTGCTATGAAAACGAATCAAGAAAGAAAGACTCATCAGTCAAATCTATAATTATGAACTAGCAATGAATTTGAGGCACCTTTCTTTATATCAGTCTGTTATGTGCAAGTGCAATTCACAAGGATTCTATGCTAGAATTCTGCTTCACTCTGACATCAAGTGGTTGTGGTTTTCTATTGTAAGCTGAGTTTCTTTTAATTCCCCATTTCCAACCAATTTGACAAATTAATTGAATTTAAATCCAATTTAGTTTTTAGTGATCAAGTCAACATCGGTTTGTTTGCTGGATTGAATTGAAGATGATTTTCTATGCTATCCCTTGTAGAATAGTAATACCAACTCAATTCATTTAGTCCTACTCACGGGACTCCTGATGGGGGTGTTAGCAATCAACTTTTTTCTCAGTTATCTTGTTTTTTGCATGAAGTTCTGAAGTTTGTGTTTTTCTAAATTCTCAGTTTGTTAAAACGATCTCTTGGAGAGAGCTTTTTGTTGAGCAATTGTGGTTGAATTGTTCAATCTTCAATTACTTAATCTCTTTTTTTAGTTATTGTGTGAATCTTTGTGTTGCCTCTGTATAAATAAATCATTTACTCTCTTTTAGTGGCCATGGGATACCTATTTGCAATAATGTGGCTTCAATTTTATTCTGAAATTTAGAGGTTGAAATACTCCAATTTGGGCACTTTAGTAGATTGTACATCATGCATGGAAAGTTGAGCATTAAACAATGGAGTAAATAAGTTGTGTACGGGAAATTAAGAATTCTTAGTTCTACATATTTTCCATGCATTTGGGGATTTTTAGTCACAACAGCAGTATTCTTTAGTCATCAGTTTCAAGCCAAAGTCAACTTGGTTTAGCATGAGGAGACAGGTATAAGTAATCTTATTCGTCTGAAAATGCATGCTTCTCAAGTTACCCATCATCTATAAGTAACTTCACAAGTCAGCTCGAGTTAATCGCCATTTGTAAATAAGTTCATGAAATGATTTGGAAATGAGCACCGGCTTTTGAATAATCCTGCTGTAAGTAGATCAAACTCAATCTAGAAGCACATCACGCCAAATAGATCTAACATTTTTTTTTGGATAATCAACCATTCTTTGGACAATGTATAGGTGACAGTGATTATTTGTTTCCTTTTTCACATGTGAATTTTTGTGAAAGAAACTGCTTGGTGAAATAATTTTTTTGTTTTTTCTTGGTAACTGTTTTCATCCATCTACAGCTAACAAGCAGTCCACTATTTTACATAAGTGCATGTTTCTTGACTTATATCTGTTCTTCATGCCACTTTGAATGACATGTATCTTGTGTGCTTCTTGTTTTGTTTTCTAGGATGTTGGTTTGTGGTTAGAAGAAATAAATCTTGGCAGCTACCGCCAAATTTTTAAAGATAATGGTGTGAACGGAGAATATCTGGAAGGCATGTCCATGTTCACAACTGAACAGATTTTACGGTTTATAAGGCGGTGCCACATGAAGTGGGGAGACTTCATCACACTATGTAAGGAGCTCAGACGAATAAAAGGTTCTCCCTCTGTCTCCAAACACTCATGTGCCGAGTGCAGACATACACACACTTTCCACATGCACGTGCTGACATGTGTAATTGTATCCTAGTTGCCATGTCATTGAAAAGTTAACCCATTGCTTGCGAACTTCTATATATCTTGCTCTTTGGTGATTCATTAGAGACCTGATCTTGTTCTTATGCTCCTTATATTGCATTTTGGTTAAAATATGGGATTTCTTTCACGGATTTCTGCCATGGTCATCTTCAACATCCTATAACTTGTTTTGTGCATATAACTTAAAGAGTGAATGAATTAAATTTCTGTTACACTTTTAAGCAACCTAAGATCAGAAAAGTTGTACCTTTAGCAAAACTTCATTGCCTGTCATTGCATATTTACCACACCAACCTTCGTGGAAAAATGGATCTCACCCGTTTAAATGTGATGGGTGCTTTGATGGTTCTATATCTACTTTTGAAGCCTTGTTTTAAAAAACTTCACTATTCTTGTGCTTGAATGAAGGGAAGTTGATTGAGATAAAAGGTTCCAAAGGGATTTTGCCCCCTTTTCTATGTTGAACAAAAAGATAGGTTTCACTGAAGTTGGGATTCTTTCACTTCAATGGGGCATCTCTAGGAAATTGGCTAGCGGTTCACACTTCATGCATCTCATGTTTTCTAATAAGCTGAAAAGTAAGCATTTGAAAACACATGCTGTTTGGAGTGCTTCATTAAACATCATAATGAGACCCTAATACTTTGAATTTGATTATTTCTTTCCTTGTCAGACGTAGCTTAAACAGAGGAATGGATATACTTTTGAAATAAAAATGGCATGCTTATTCATCTCATGTGTCCACATCTTTGATTATTGTTGCATTTGAAAATTACACATCATGGTGCTATTTTCTCCAAACAATCATATATGTGCCCTGTTAGCTTGAGTTTGTTTTCTACATACTTAGCTCAACCATGTAATGGATGTTCTTTTAGAATAAACATTATGGCTTCCATTCATTCCATCCACCGAATCATTTTAACTAAATTGAACTTGGATGAATATCAATTGACTCTTAACTAGTAACTAATTGGGATTGAGACTTAATTGAGCTAAGTTGGGTCTTCTTGAGCAATAGACTTTTGGAATATGGTCAGGTAGACAATTTGTCCTTTTCTTCCATTACCCTCTGAACTGTGACTAGATTAAGCTGCATGTTACTGACACCAAATGAATTCCAGTGGCTTGCCTAAAAGGAGAGCAAAAGGTTCGCCGGCCATGGTGGGTTCCGTCCTGCCTCTCCGCAATCTTTGTCAAGGTTGCAAAGCACAACAGACAGTCACGAGTTGTTTCCTTGAAGCTGGAACCATGAAGCAAGATGTTATATGTATGTATTTGTAGCTTTTGTTTTTGTTTAGGGAACAGAAAGTAGTGCACCCAACTTTTGTCTGCAATGTGGCAAATTCTTCACTGGAGAATTTCCTTTCACATAAAAGCCCTTTTATATATTTATTTCTGTTGATTTGTAGTTGTATTTTCCGTTTGATCTCTGGAGCTGAATACAATGATGAGTGTCGCATCAAAGAAACCACTGTAATATGGATCAGTTGTGAAGAAATTCACTCCTCAACAGTATCTATAGAAATGTTATAGCTTTTATTTTCCCTTTGGATTTTCAGGTTACTGGCAGTTCGCCCTATGTTTTTGTTGTTCGCTTGTTCATGTGTAATTTTGGAAACCCTTTAATGGGAAGAAAGAGCTCCCCTTTTCCGTGGTGTCACTTTCTAGATTATCTCTTATAATGTATGATGATTCCAAGTTTTGGCTCTGATATAAGTGCGGTGAGAGTCCTTGCAGATAAAAGGATGGTGTGGTCGGACCAGGGCGGATGCCTACAAAACATTACAGAGCGTAGGCTTTTTTACCTGTTCCATGCATGTAAATATAGAGCTTAGATTCAAGTAGATGATTTCACTGTTGTCAATGAGAGATATGGACTGAAGTCATTCACCCACCTCGCTTGTTCCAGCTCCCCAGGTGCCATTATTACATGTTTGGAAGATGGAGACGGGAAATGGGCTTCTTGTTCTTGTATCATGGATGTCCTGCCAAAAGCTGTCTGATACAATGAACCAGAAGCTGTAACAGTGGCACTGTGTGTTCAAACAAGTTGTATTTTGCGCTTGTCCTCTTCGCTACAATGCCTACATAATCTTCCGTGATGCAAAGCCGAAGTGCATTTGCATTGTCAATTCTGGGCAGAGGTAGGGTTGGATGATTGGTATAAAAAAACAAGTACCGTCTCCGAGGTGTGATGATGAAGAAAAAAAAAAGAAGCAGCAATTTATAAAGACCACTTCACTTTGTATGATTTTGAAAAATTATTAAAAAAAAATGAAAAAGGTATCAACAAATCCCTGGAAAACTGATGGAGTTTTAGTTTGCAGACCAAGGGCTTGGTTGTGAAAATGAAAAAAAATAATTGTTTAGATACTGTTCGTTTGCTGGAAAGTAGTTTTTTTTTGGAAAGTGAATTTCAGGAAAGTGAATTATTTTCCGATGTTTGATAGTGTAATGAAAAATAAGTTGGAAAACACTTTCCAGTGTTTGGTTATGTCATGGAAAATGAGCTGAAAAATACCTTATTAATGTTTTATTTTTCTCAAGTTTATTAAAATAATAAGGAACAAATATTACAAATTAAAAAGTTGAATGAGAACGAAATTGAAAAAAAATATAATTTCATAAATTATCTCAAAAATAATAATAATCAAAATAATGGAGATTAAATCTAAAAAATAAAAAAAATGAAAGATGAAGAAATTAAAATAATAATAATTAACATTTCATAAATTATTTCAAATAAAATAAGTAACAATAAAAAGAATGAGGACCAAATTTGATATATAAAAAATTTCAATAAAAAATTATAAGAGAGAAGCAAATAACAATTATAAAAATAAGGACCAAAGTTAATATAAAAATTAAATTTTAAGAGATGAAATTGAAAAATAAATATTCAAAACAAAATATATATAGCAATCAAAAGTTTGAGGACCAAATTTGATATAATCAGCAAATAATATGACATTTCTAAATTTTTCACAACTTCCAGAAAGTGTTTTCCACCCAAATTTTTCAGGAAAACACTTTCCTGGAAACCAAGCCAAATTTTCCTTTGACTGGAAAGTGTTTTCTGTTGACCAACTTTCCTAATGGCAAACAAACACAGAAAAGTTTGGAAAATGATTTTCCAAAAAATAAATTCCGAAAAACAGTAAATATTTGTTGCTTTTTTTTTGTTCTTGTTGTGCGGTTAGAACTCCCAAAAATGAAAAGAAAGTACATGGATAGGGAGACGTGCTTTTCTTGGATCATCTGCAGAAACAGACTCTTTATCTGGAGGCACTTATCATCTTCGCCATCAAAAGATTGTGTTCTTGAACTTCCTCCAAATTGTGTGGATGCTGAGTGTCATCGGGATCATGCAACATCCAGGGGTAGGAATAAAGCTGTACGAAGTTGCAAGTCTGCTGGTATTGTAATGGATAACCAAAAAACTCAAGCTGTTATATACTGGTCTGACATTTATAATGAAGCCGAATCTGCTCCTGTTAGCAGCCTGTTATCTTCTGATGAATTAGAGGTGACTTCATCCCTTGTTGATGGGAAGAGCACCCCAAACAGGCAGGGGCAACACTCCAGGTCTGCACTTAATTCAATGAGATCCAATTCTTTTCACTCTCTGATTACTTCTCCTTTGCAGCTGGCCAGCATGTTCTTACTAGGTTGGGGCCGCGCGCCGGACCAATTCTTTTTTAATTAAAAAAAATGTTCAAATTATAATAGTATTTTTAAAGAAATAAAGAAAAATTTGAGACTCAGATCATCGACTTGACTTTATCCAATAAGCTTGATTAATTTAACAATATGATAAAAAAAAAGCATTTTGATAGTAGACAAAATGAACCAGAAAAATTAGCGATAATTAAGTATAATAAATGAGCCACTGATATTATACCCGAGAGGAGAAGAAAAAAATAAATTGAGAGGTTTGTTTGAAAATATAGCCCACGTGCAGAAATTGAGAAGAAAAGAAAAGAAAAAGGTTATTGGTCAGAGGTTCGCTCATTATACACACTATTGTAGAAGTGTGTTTTTGGCAGTCTTAATTAGCCACACGCACCTTTTAATGTGTCACAGTAGATGACACTTGTTTTGTATATGCCAATCATTTTTTTTTAAAAATTAATAATTTTTATTTGTAAAAATACCAAATTACCTTTCACTATACCTAATAATAATAATAATAACCCTATATCATAATGATGAAAATGCCCTCTACCTAAAGGCATATATATTTTCCTTTCAAGGGTAATTAGATCTTTTCACAATCCTTTTAAAATGAAAAAGATGAAAAAAAACCCTATACATAAGTTAAAGAATTTTTATTTCAAGGGTGAGCATGTCATCTTATTGTGCATTTAAATGTGAAAATATAAAAAAGCTCATCTACACTAGACTTATATATTTTGTTTTCAAGGATATTTAAGTCATTTTACTATTTATAAATTAGATGAAAGTAACATATTGTTCTTGGTCAATCTTAAAATGACAAAAGGGTCTTTGTGTAAAGATCGTTTTACCCCAATGAGTTAGCCTAATGGTTTTTTTTTGTTTGAAAGGAAAAAAAATAAAAATATTGTTCTTGTCTACAATGCTTTGTATCTAGGAGAACAGTGTTTCATCCATGGCTTTTATTTTTTTAAAAATTTTAATGGTGAGTTGTGGCACTTTTATTACATCTTCATTGGCATTTAACTTTGTAAAGTGTATTAGAACATGGTAGATTTATTGACGCGGCAAAGCTTGTAGAAACTAAAGATTTTAAATATTTAGTTGATGATATGAAACTACTAGATGACAATCTGACCTAAGTAAACTATGTTGATGACCTAACATAATTTTTTATGGAATTAGTGGAATAGATCTAGGTCCAAGAGGAGTATTGGTTACACTAAACAAGGTTAGCATCTTAAAACTAAGATAATGGGAGATTTGATTGTTAGATCGGACTTAAATTTTTTTCAGGAAATTCTACATGCAGTTTTCAAATTGGAAACCACTTCATCACTTATCGGATCATTGAATCTTCTAAAATTAAGCCCAAAAATATTGTTTGGGCCAATTTTGTTATTTTCCTAGAATTTTTTGGATTTATTATTTTTATTTTAGATTCTGTTATAGTTTCTTTAATGTTTTCGGACTTTAAGTTGTTTCCTATTAGATGTAGGTTTTCTTGGCCTATTTAAAGGTTTTGTAAACCTTTTGAGGGGGCAAAATATACTTAAATTTCAAAGAATGAAATTGTAAATTTAAGGTTCACATCTGAATGTTTGTGCTTATTAAAATTCATGTGTTTCCCGTGTCATTGCTATCTTTCTACCTTTCACTGCATCATTTATCCTCATAAGGCATAGATAATAGTCTATTTGTTGGGGGCTAGGGCTACCTAAGGTCTCACATCTCATGCTTTTCGTCTTGTTCCTTGAAGGATTCTAATCGATAATTTTTTCCATTGATTGATCATGAAATAATGTTTCGGTATTAGATTTCATCTAGATTTAAATGTTTCAAAGATGTGGTCTTATAAAATTATTGGCACTGATAGTAATTCAGGCATTAAGAAGGATTTAACTGTGTAGAATGTTGGAAGAAAACTAGAGTGGTGAGAGTTTATGGACAATAATGCTAAAAGAAATTTGTTTTTGAGTGGCTAAGTGAAAATGTCTGCAACTTGGTTTTATAACTCCCTTAAACTTGATTTCTTATAACTCCCAGCATATCTCTCATCTTAGCGAAAACATCATGTTTGAGTGGCTTAGTGAAAATGTCTGTGACTTGGTCTTGGGTCTTCACATACTTCACTTCAACTACCTTGTTTATACTATAATCTCGTAGGTAATGAAATCTTGTGTTAATATGCTTACTTCTATCATGAAACATAGGATCTTTTGCTAAGACAATGACTGATGAGTTGTTCATATAAATGTATGCAAGCTTCTCTTGTGACATTTATAACTCCTTTAATAATCTTTCTAGCCATATGAAAGATAAACACATGTTATAGCAGCTATATAAGTTGATAATATGACTATAGATTGCTTCTTCAAACTTCATGTGAATGTTATGTCTCCAATGTAGAAGACAAAACTTGTAATGATCTTTTTATCATTCATATCTCCAGCCCAATCACTATAATTATAACTCATAATATCAAAGCTGTTAGAGTAACCATATATAAGCTAAAATCTATGGTACATTTGATTTATCAAAGAATTCGCTTCAAAACTTTGAGATGTGTCATAGTTAGTGTTTCCATAAACCTATTCACAAGTCATATTCTAAAGAGAATATGTAGACAAGTGCATGTTAAATATCTCAAACTCCTAACTAGGCTCTTGAATGTTATAGAGTTTATCTTTTCTCCTTTATCATTCTTTGACATCTTTATTCTACACTCAACTAGAGTATTAACTATTGCACAATCCTCTATCTTGAACTTCTTGAGAATCTCTTTTGCAAACTTTTCTTGATTCATAAAGATTCCATTTTCTACTTGTTTGATCTCAATTCCTAGGTAGTAGGTCATGACCAATATTTGTCATCTCAAACTCCTTGATCATTTCTTGCTTGAAGTCTCCAAACATATTTGGGTTACCAAGTCATCCACATAGAAGCATATAATAAGAGTACCACCACTCTATTTTATCTTTACATAGATAGTATATTAATGAGAGCATTTTACAAATCCATTCTTCAAGAAATAACTATCAATGCGACCATACCAAGCTTTTAAGCTTGTTTTAATTTAGGATGACATTTCAGGGGATATATCAATTTAACCAGTTTTATGAAATAAAACAATTATGGACAAGTAACACGTCAAACCTAACCATATGTTTTTCTTTGCAGGACAATCTTTGCTAATAATCATGGAACATGGAGAAAAGTTGCTGGAATAATTCAACTAAAAGAATTGCATAACACAATTAGCTAGAACAGGTCGAATATGAGCGGCTCTCCACATTCCAATTTAGAAGCTCAAACTTAAGGTATGTTATATAATCTAATTCAGTTAGTTGGTGAAAAAGCCTGCCTCTGTACGGTTCTTCTCATGGATAAAGACAATGCTAAAGTGTTTTATAGTAAGGTTTTTGATCTTGAAGAAGAATTTTATTGCTTAGAAAGTTACTTAACATACATAATAAATGAAGAATAGCCTCTTGAGGTTCAGATCTAGAGAGCTTGTGAACTATTAAATATAGTTGTGTCTATATTTGGTTCTGCTATACTTTATAGAAATGAGCATTATATGTAGTACCCTCTATCTTATGGCTTAACATCATGGCATTGTCAACTTATGGTGTGGAAGAGACTATAAAGAATTACTTTTTTAATGCTTATCTGTTTAATTGAACATCTGGTCTTGAATTTTTTGCAAAAGGATTTATGTGCTCATCTAGAAGTACTGACTGTATTTATACTTGAGGCATGTGCTGGTGCTATCATAGCTAAAGTTGAGCGAGGATAACATAAATGACTGCTAGATAAGTATTGGAAGACATGATTCCCCTATTGACTCCCTCTACAAACAAGTGAAATATTTTATGGAAGACGGACGCCGGGTTAATCTTTATTTTTCTATAATTTTAAATCTTATGATCCTGAAGTTGAATATTTATAGATCTTTAAACTATTTCCTCGTAGGTTTTGAATGTAGGAATTAATGAGCCAGATGAAAAAAATCCTTAGAAAGCTAATCAAATTTGTCGTCCATTACAAAAAAACATGAAGGGTACAATACTATGTGTTGCATATGTTATGCCATCAATATATTTAAGAACCTCTATATACTAAGAAATTCATTCCACCTCATTCTTTCAATCTATGAACTCCTTTGTTTGTAAAGTTCTTATGAATTGAGGGAATTTAATACGAAATCTAAAATCTTCAGATCAATATCTGAACTCTTTCTAATCAAGAGGTTGTTTCCTCTATTCGTACCTCTAGTTTCCAGTACTGGCCATGGACCCATGATCACTATTGTGGTTATGATTATATTCTTGTAGCTCTTTTTATTCTAACCCGCGAGTCAATCCTGTGAACTGTCTCTGTATGTCCCCTATAAAAAGCTCATGAACATTCCTTTCCTGAAGGGGCTTTCTCATCCCCTCATTGGCCATGTCACGCTCCCCAACCTCTTTCTATCATAGTTTGTTAGCAGCACACATCAAACAAACAATTATTCACAAAATTACAGCACACAACAAGCAATATAAACCTAGGATCATTGGGTTATGATACCAATTGATGCAGACAGAAGCTAAGTTGAACAAAAACAACACAAAAATCACAAGAAAAAAATACAATAGGTTTAATGAGCGAAGAGAGTTGCAAATGTAAACCCTGAATTCACAGTTTTATTCTTTAAAAAATAAAGTATATGGTGGCTCCCTCCTTACGAGGTTTACAAGACCTTAAATAGGCAAAAAAAAAAAAAAAACCTTACCTTTACTATAAAACAACTAGAAATCCAAAAATATAAAGGAAATAAATTGAAAATCTGAATAAAATATAGAATTCAAAAAAACATAGGAAAAATAATAAAATATGCCCAAATAGGAGCACTAGGATTCAAAACGCGATTCTGTAAGATACAAC